>OOCE01000497.1_pt1 | contig 14320 bp, 8 predicted proteins | sample 1671421 | NCBI WGS metagenome assembly OOCE01 (sample SAMN06348155, study PRJEB24527) | human gut metagenome | biome: human gut; feature: ankylosing spondylitis patient; material: feces | host: Homo sapiens | place: China | collected 2015-10 | reverse complement strand
TCAAGAGCCTGCGTGCCGAGCTGCGGGAGCGTGGCGACAGTAGCGCGGAAACGCTGGCAGCGCTCGAGCAGGCCAACAGCACGCTCGACACCCTGAACGTCGCGTTGGCCGAAACCCGCCGCACGGCAAATGCCATCGCGCAGCAGCAGACGACCGACGCCGCCGTAGAGCAGCAGCGCTACCTGACCATTGCGCGCGAGTTCTCGCAGGCCGGCGACCGTATGGATGACCTGCGCCGCGAGACGGCCCAACAGCTTGGCGCCAACCGCGAAGGCATCGAGCATCGCCTGGACAAGGTGCGCGAGACGGTCGATGCTCAGCTGGGCGCCATCCGCAAAGACAACAACGTGCAGCTCGACCAAATGCGCGCGACGGTGGACGAGAAGCTCTCTCGCACACTCAACGACCGACTGTCGGCATCGTTTAAGCAGGTGAGCGACCAGCTCGAGGCCGTGTACAAGGGCCTGGGCGACATGCAGTCTATCGCCACCGGCGTGGGCGACCTTAAGCGCGTGCTGGGCAATGTCAAGGCGCGTGGCATTTTGGGCGAGGTGCAGCTGGGCGCGATCCTGGCGGACATCCTTACGCCCGACCAATATCTGGAAAACGTCGCCACCAAGCCCGGCGCCTCGGAACGCGTTGAGTTTGCTGTCAGGCTGCCGGTAGACGAGGGCGACCCCGTGCTGCTGCCGATTGACTCCAAGTTTCCGGGCGACGCGTACGAGCATCTGCTCGACGCCCAGGAGTCTGGTGACGCTGAGGCCGTCGCCGCAGCGCGCAAGACGCTCGATACGATGGTGAAACGCGAGGCCAAGGACATCTGCGAAAAGTACCTGAGTGTGCCGGCAACGACCAACTTTGGCATCATGTTCGTGCCGTTTGAGGGGCTGTACGCCGAGATCGTCAGCCGCCCCGGGCTTATCGAGATCCTGGGCCGCGACTATCACGTCAACGTAGCCGGTCCCAGCACCATGGCGGCCATCCTCAATAGTCTGCAGATGAGCTACCAGACGTTTAGGCTGCAAAAACGTACCGACGACGTACTGCGCGTGCTCTCCGCCGTCAAGGCCGAGCTGCCGCGCTATCAGGCGGCGCTGCGCCGCGCCCAACAGCAGATCGAGACCGCGGGCAAAACGGTCGAGGGCATCATTACCACGCGCACCAACGTCATGGAGCGCAAGCTCAAGGACATCGACGCGCTGGAGGATGCTGAGGAAGCCGACGCGATTTTGGGCTTGGAGTCCGCAGGCCTGCTCGCAGACCAAAAAGACGAGGACTAGTCGCAACGGACGGTGGGTCGCCGGCGTAAACGCGGGTGCCCCATCGCTTTTCGCATCGTGCTTGCCTGAAGTGCGCTTCAATGTGCAACAATGGCGTTTCGCCCTATCAGATGCGAAAGGAAGCCCATGTCTCAGAGAAGCACCAGTCCGCTCAGCCGCTCCACCGTGCGCCGCACGCTGCAGCGGTTTTGGGGTGTCACGCGCACGCAGCCGCTGATTGTCTTTCTCTCGGTGCTCTCGTCGGCGGGCTACATCTTTTTGCTCACGTTTGCCAACACCTACGTGATGGCCCTCATCGTCGACCGCGTCCAGGCCGGCCCCGTGGCGGGCGATCAAGTATTCGAGGTCTTCGGCCCCTATATCCTGGCGCTCGTACTCGTTAACCTGGTGGGTCAGATCCTCTCCAAGCTGCAGGACTACACCGTCTACAAGCTCGAGATCGCAGGCAACTACCACCTGGCGCGCCTGTGCTTCGACACGCTCTCCAACCAATCCATGACATTCCATACCAGCCGCTTTGGCGGATCGCTTGTGAGCCAGACAAGCCGTTTTATGAGCGGCTACACGGGTCTGGTCGACGTGACGGTGTATTCGCTCATCCCCACCATCACCTCGGTCATCTGCACCGTGGCCGCACTCGCCCCGGTGGTACCGACGTTTACCGTGATCCTGGTGGGCATCATGGTCGTCTACATCGCGTTTGTCTGGCTTATGTACAAGCGCATCATGCCGCTTTCGGCCGCGACGTCCGCCGCACAGAACAAGCTCTCGGGCGTGCTCTCCGACGCGGTCACGAACATCTTGGCCGTCAAGACCTGCGGACGCGAGGACTTCGAACGCGATCTGTTCGACGCCGCCGATCGTGCCGCGCGCGACGCCGAGACGGTCTCGATGCACGCCATGATGCAGCGCAACTTTACGACCTCGGGCCTTATCGTCATCACCATGGCCGTGGTGAGTGCGTTCGTGGCGGGCGGCAACGCGTGGTTTGGCATCTCGGCCGGCTCGCTCGTCATGATTTTTACCTACACCTATAACCTCACCATGCGCCTGAACTACGTGAGTTCCATGATGCAGCGCATCAACCGCGCGCTGGGCGATGCGGCCGAGATGACGCGCGTGCTGGACGAGCCGCGTTTGGTGGCAGACGACCCGGACGCCCCTGAGCTCAAAGTAACCGAGGGCGCGATTGATTTTGAGCACCTGAGCTTTGCGTACCGTGACGCTGCGGCGGGCGAGAACGTGTTCGATGACCTGACACTTCATGTGGCGGCGGGCCAGCGCGTGGGCCTGGTGGGCAAATCGGGCTCGGGTAAGACGACGCTCACCAAGCTGCTGCTGCGCCTGGACGATGTCCAGGGCGGCCGCGTGCTCGTGGACGGTCAGGATGTCTCGCGCTGCACGCAGCAAAGCCTGCGCCGCCAGGTTGCCTACGTGCCGCAGGAGGCGCTGCTGTTTCACCGCTCCATTCGCGAAAACATTGCCTACGGTCGTCCCAACACCACCGACGAGCAGATTCGCGAGGCCGCGCGCCTGGCCAATGCCCTGGAGTTTATCGACCGCTTGCCCCGTGGCTTTGACACCATGGTGGGCGAGCGCGGCGTTAAGCTCTCGGGCGGCCAGCGTCAGCGCGTGGCTATCGCCCGCGCGATTCTCACCGACGCGCCGATTCTGGTGCTCGACGAGGCGACCTCTGCCCTCGACAGCGAGTCCGAGGCGCTGGTGCAGGAGGCGCTCGAAAACCTGATGCGTGGACGTACCTCCATTGTGGTGGCGCACCGCCTGTCCACCGTGGCGGCGCTCGACCGCATTGTGGTGCTGGCCGATGGCGAGATTGTCGAGGACGGCACGCATGCGCAGCTCGTCGAGGCGGGGGGCGAGTACGCGAGCCTGTGGGGCCGCCAGACCGGCGCATTCTTGGAGGCGTAAGCGTCTCGGACGTGGGACAATTGTGCCCATAAGTTTATTGTGCCGTTGAGCCGAGGAGTCGTTATGCCACGCGAGACCAATGCCGCCAAGCGCGAGCGCGCCATCGAGGTGTGTGAGCGCCTCAACCGTCGCTATGGCCCGGTCGAGTGCTTTTTGGACCACGAGAATCCCTTCCGCCTGCTGATCGCGGTGCTGCTCTCGGCACAAACGACCGATGCGCAGGTCAACAAGGTGACGCCGCGGCTGTTTGCCCAGTGGCCCACGCCCGAGGCCATGGCCGGGGCGAGCGTAGCTGACGTGGCGGACACCATCAGGTCACTCGGCTTCTACAAGAGCAAAGCCAAGCATGCCGTCGAGGCCGCGCAGATGATCGTCGCCGACTATGACGGCGAGGTGCCGGCCGACATGAAGGAACTCGTGAAGCTGCCGGGCGTGGGACGCAAGACGGCGAACATCGTGCTCAACGTGGGGTACGGCATCGTGGAAGGCATCGCGGTGGATACGCACGTCAACCGCATTGCGCACCGCCTGATGCTGAGTCCCAAGACGCATGCCAAGGAACCGCTCAAGACCGAGCAGGATCTGCTCAAGATTTTGCCGCACGAGTATTGGGAGTCGGTCAACCATCAGTGGATCACCTTTGGTCGCGAGATCTGCGACGCCCGCAAACCCAAGTGTGACGAGTGTCCGCTGGCAGATTTGTGCCCCAGCGTGCGCGTGGCGGGGTAGGGCGGAACGCATCTTCGTCTGGCGTTTTTTGCGGGGCTGGGTTTGCCCTTGAGCCGGAGTCCTCTCCATGCGCTACCATGACAGACAATGTATTTGACGTACGACCCGCCGAGCTTGCCCCGGCGGGCTTTTGGCGTTGCGATGCCGGAGGAACAGCATGCTCATTCACCGTATAGCCGCGCAGCTCTACACTGCCGAGGCGCTGCAGACCGTCGAGGCCGGACTCGATGCCGGCGAGGACGTGACGCTGGCCGTGTCGCAGTCGGGCCGCACGCTCATGGCGGCAGCTCAGTTTGCGCGCCGTCCGCGTCCCACGGTCTACATCGTGAGCGGCGAGGACGCGGCCGATCGCGCCGCGCGCAGCCTGGCCGCCTATGTGGGTCTGGCGCATGTGTGCCGCTTTCCCGAGCGCAAAGACTATCCATGGCGTGAGCAGGCGCCCGACGATGCCGTGGTGGCGCAGCGCTGCGAGGCCCTGGGACGCATCGTGCGCGGTGACAACTGCATTATGGTTGCCTCAGCCCGCGCGCTGCTGCGTTGCGTGCCGCCAGTCGAGAGCCGCTACTGGGAGTCCACGACCTTTGCGGTGGGCGAGGAGATCCCTTTTGACGAGGTGCCGCAGCGCCTGGTGGGCATGGGCTATACCAATGCCGGTGCCGCCGACGCACCCGGCCTGTTCCGCGTGCACGGTGATACCGTCGAGGTGTTCCCCGCGCAGGAGAAGGCACCCGTGCGCATTGAGTTCTTTGGCGACGAGATTGATCGCATCCGCCGCATGGTGAGTTCCACGGGGCAGACCATCGGCAACGAGGACAGCATCGAAATCTTCCCCTGCCGCGAGCTGGCGCTCACCGACGAGGCCGTTCACAACATGCACGTGGCGCTCTACCGTGCCAGCCAGGACGACAGTAAGCTGGCGGCGCTGCTCGAGATGGTGGATGCACGCATCGTCACGCCCGAGCTCGACCGCTTTTTGCCGGTGATGTACGGCCAGACCGTGAGCCCGCTGTCGCATGTGAGCGGCAAGGCGCTCGTGGTGCTGTCCGAGCCGCGCTCGCTGTTCGACGACTGCCTGCGCGCCTACGAGGATATCGAGGCCCGTGCCGGCGAGGCGGGAATCGACCGTCTGGACGGCCTGTATGTGCGAGCCCAACAGCTCGATTTTGGTGCTCAGCAGCGCCTGAACTATGTGAGCCTCATCCGTGCCGGCGGTGCGGTGACGGCCGAGCTCAAGATTGAGCAGCCTGCCATCGCAGGCTCGGACAACCGTTTTATGACGCGCATCCAGGAGGTCGTTGGCAAGCGCTATGCCTGCGTGTTTGCCATCCCCGACCGCGGCGCGCGCGAGTCGATGGAGCTTACCTTTGGCGACGAGGGCATTACCTTTGAGGAATCGCTGACGGCCGCTCCCGAAAACGCCGGTGCTATCGGCGATCGCGTGCGCGTGGCGGCGGCGGATTCTGCCGACCGCGCTGCTCGTCAACAGGCCCATGCCTCGATTCGCGAGCGCCGTGCCGACGCGCTCAACGCCCGCTCGCTCGAGGCGGGTGCCGCCCAGGCTGCCGCCGGCGCCGCCGTGCCCACCATCTCGCGCGGACGCGTGACCTTTGTCGATGCCGCCTTGCCGCAGGGCGTGGTGGTGCCCGATGCCAACCTGGCCGTGTTCTCAATCGCCGACCTCAACGCCCGCATGGACGCCAACCGCGCGCGCAGCCGCCGCAAGGTGGACATTACGCAGATCACGTTCCCGTTTAAGCCGGGCGACTACGTGGTGCACGCCACTCACGGCATCGCGCTCTTTAGCGAGATCGCGCGCCAGGAAGTGGGCGGCAAGGAGCGCGACTACTTTTTGCTGGAATATGCCGACGGCGACAAGCTCTACGTGCCGCTCGAGCAGGTTGACCGCATTACGCGCTACGTTGGTCCCGACGGTGACAAGCCGCGCCTGACCAGGCTCAACACCGCCGACTGGACGCGTGCCACCAACAAGGCGCGCAAGAACGCCAAAAAGCTGGCGTTTGACCTGGTCGATCTGTATACGCGCCGCTCTTCGATTACCGGTATCGCTTGCCCGCCCGACACGCCCGAGCAGATCGAGATGGAGCAGAGCTTCCCCTACGACGAGACGCGCGATCAGCTGGAGGCCATCGCCGACATTAAGGCCGACATGGAGGCGCCCAAGCCCATGGACCGCCTGCTGTGCGGCGATGTGGGCTTCGGCAAGACCGAGGTCGCTCTGCGCGCGGCGTTTAAGTGCGTGGACTCCGGCCGCCAGGTCATGGTGCTCTGCCCCACGACCATTCTGGCCCAACAGCACTACGAGACATTCTTTGAGCGCTTTGCCCCGTTTGGCCTCGAGGTCGAGGTGCTCAGCCGCTTCCGCACCCCGGCGCAGCAAAAGCGCGCGCTCAAGGCGTTTGCCGAGGGCACGATCGACGTGCTCATCGGCACGCACCGCCTGCTTTCGGCCGATGTGAACCCCAAGAACCTGGGCCTGGTGATCATCGACGAGGAGCAGCGCTTTGGCGTGCAGCACAAGGAGCAGCTCAAAAACCTGCGCGAGCAGATCGACGTGCTCACGCTTTCGGCCACGCCCATCCCGCGTACCATGCAGATGGCCACGAGCGGCGTGCGCGATATGAGCCTGATTACCACGCCGCCGACTGGGCGCCGCCCCGTGATCGTGCACGTGGGGGAGTACGACCCCGACGTGGTGAGCGCGGCGATTCGCCTGGAGGTGGGCCGCGGCGGCCAGGTGTACTACGTGTCAAACCGCGTCAAGACCATCGATGACGCTGTGGCACGCGTGCACGAGGCCGCGCCCGAGGCGCGCGTGGGCGTGGCGCACGGCAAGATGAGCCCGCGCGAGGTCGAGGACGTGATGATCGAGTTCGCGACCAAAAAGATCGACGTGCTCATCGCCACGACCATCGTGGAGAGCGGCATCGACAACGCGACCGCCAACACGCTCATCATCGAGGACTCGCAGCGCCTGGGTCTGGCACAGCTTTACCAGCTCAAGGGCCGTGTGGGCCGTTCTGTCACGCAGGCCTACGCGTACTTTATGTTCCCGGGCGAGCTGCCTCTCACCGAGGAGGCCACGGCGCGCCTGACTGCACTTTCCGAGTTCCAGGACCTGGGCAGCGGCATGCGTATCGCCATGCGCGACCTGGAGATTCGCGGCGCCGGTTCGCTGATGGGCGCTGAGCAGCACGGCAACCTGTCGAGCGTGGGCTTCGACCTGTTTACGCAGATGTTGGGCCAGGCCGTGGCCGAGGCGCGCGGCGATGACGATGCCGGCGTGGGGGCGGCGAGCGTGGGCATCAACCTGCCGGCCGACTACTTCTTGTCCGAGGAGTACATGCCGGCGGTGGACCAGCGCGTGCTCGTGTACCGCAAGCTCGCGGCGGCTGAGGACCTGGAGAGTGTCGACGAGGTGCAGGAGGAGACCGAGGCCGCGCATGGTGAGCTGCCGCTGGCGGGAATCAACCTGTTCAACCGCGCGCGCATCCGCATTCGCGGCGAGCGCCTGGGGCTCGAGAGCGTCACGCTCAGCGGTGGGCGCATTACCTTCCTGGGGGTTGACGTTCCCAAGAAGGTAGCCTTTGAGTTCAAGAATCGCTATGGCGCGGTGAACTTCCCCAAGAGCCGCAAGCTGTCGGTGCCCTACAAGGCGGGCGCCGGCGCGGGCAGCGGCCTGGGTCGCGGCCTCGATGCCAACGACGGCACCGGCCCCGTGGCCGCGGCGCTCATGCTGCTGCAGCAGCTGGGCGCCAGCGATGACGACTAATGGGTCGACGCTGCAAAGGCCCCATTTGGGCAATCTGACCCTCACTCGTCGGTCGCGTACTCAAGTACGCTTCCCTCCTCTTTCGGGCCACCTTGCCACAAATGGAACGTTTTCGCTTACTTATGCTCAACCTGTAAGGGTGTTTACGGGACAAAGCCATCTTCGTCTCACCCACATTGCAGGTTGACCGCCCTTCACCCGACCGAAAGGAAAGCATGTTCGGATACATCTATAAGAAAGATGTCGCCATGATCGCGGTTGTCCTGTGCCTTTGTCTGGGCGTGGGCAGTTTCTTCGATTATCAGATCTCGAGCGCGCTCTTCAATATCGGCAGCATGTACGGTCGCTTTATCGAGGCCGCTGGCGAGCTGCCGTTTGAGCTGACGGCGAGCGTCGCGGGCGTTATGCTCGTGCGTTCGGCACGCCCCGATTCCAAGACGAGCAAGTGGCTTGCCGCGCTGGGCGTTCTGGTCAACGTGGGCCTGACCGGCTACGAGATCGTTTCGTCCCTGAGGGTTGGCGGCAAACTCATCGCGGCTCAGTTGGTGCTGACGTTTGTGCTGGTCATCGTCGCCAACCTTATCGTCTATCGCCTCACGCGCGCGACCGACCCCGACGAGCTCACACGCTGGGCGTTGATGGTGCTGGCCGTGTGGGTCGCTCAGGCCATCATCCTCAACGTGGTTGTCAAGCCGCTGTGGTCGCGCCCGCGCATGCGCGTGATCGAGGCCACGCCGGGGCTCAATTTTCAGCCGTGGTGGGTGATTGGCAACCCCGACAAGTGGAGCTATATTGCGGCCGGCGTAATCAAGGACGGCTTTAAGTCGTTTGCGAGCGGACACACGGCGCACGCGGCGATCGGCCTTATGCTCGCCGGGCTTCCTGCGGCGTCCTTTAAGGAAAAGCCGTCGCGACGCCGCGTGGTCTTTTGGGTCGCTGCCGTGGTCGCGGCGCTCGTCGCCTTTGGCCGCATCGTGATCGGTGCACACTTTTTGACTGACGTGAGCTGCGGCTTTGCCCTGGTGTTGGCACTTGAGTGCCTTGCCGCACGCATTGCCTATCCGGGCGGCGTACAATAGCGGCGTTTAAATCATCGGGCCCATGCCCGGCTAGAGAGGATTGCCATGCTCGCGTTCAACAACGACTATTCCCACGGTGCTCATCCGGCAGTGCTGCAGGCGCTCGTCGATACCAACATGGAGCCGCAGCCCGGCTACGGTACCGATGCGCACACCGAGCGTGCCAAGCAGCTGATTCGCGAGGCCTGTCAGGCCCCCGATGCCGACGTGTTCTTGCTGGTGGGCGGCACGCAGGCCAACGCGACGGTGATTGACATGCTGCTCGCGCCCTACGAGGGCGTCGTTGCCGCCGAGACCGGCCATGTCGCTTGCCACGAGGCGGGCGCCATCGAGTTTGGCGGCCACAAGGTGCTCACCATCCCCGGCTACGAGGGCAAGATGCACGCCGAGGATCTCGAGAACTATATCCAGGTGTTCTACGAAAACGAGAGCTACGAGCACACGGTGTTCCCGGGCGCCGTGTACGTGAGTCTATCGACCGAGTACGGCACGCTGTACTCCAAGGCCGAGCTCGCGGCGATTCACGCGGTGTGCCAGAAGCGCGAGATTCCGCTGTTTGTGGACGGTGCTCGTCTGGCCTATGCACTGGCGGCCGATGAGTGCGACATTACCCTGCCCGAGCTGGCGCAGCTGTGCGACGTGTTCTACATCGGCGGCACCAAGTGCGGCGCGCTTTGCGGCGAGGCTGTGGTGTTCTGCGGCATGCACGCTCCGGCGCATCCCATTCCGCGTATTAAGCAGCACGGCGCGCTGTTGGCCAAGGGCCGCCTGACGGGCGTGCAGTTTGAGGCGCTCTTTACCGATGGCCTGTATTTTGAGATTGGCCGACAGGCGATTCAGACGGCCCAGGCGCTGCGTCGTGTGCTGCACGAGCGCGGCTACCAGTTCTTTTTGGAGACGCCCACAAACCAGCAGTTTGTGATTCTGCCCAACGAGGACATGGCCCGCATTCGCGAGCATGCGGCGATCGAGTACTGGGAAAAGTACGACGATACCCACACGGTGGTGCGCTTTTGCACCAGCTGGGCCACGACGCAGGAGGACATCGACGCGCTGGCGGCTGTCCTGTAGCCTGATGTAATGACGAGGGGCCGCCTTGCGCTGGGTTTGGCGCAAGGCGGCCTTTGTTTTTGAGAGAGAAGGGTTGTATGACCGAGATGTCCGAGCCGGCGATTCGCCTGGCGACGCCCGAAGACGCGCCGGCGTTGCTTGCCATCTATGAGCCGTATGTGCGCCAGACGGCGATTACCTGCGAATACGAGGTGCCGAGCGTTGAGGAGTTCGCCGGGCGCATCGAGCGTACGCTCAAGCGCTATCCGTATCTGGTGATGGAGCTGGACGGGCGTCCGGTAGGCTATGCCTATGCGAGTCCGCTCAACAGCCGCGAGGCATACGACTGGTCGGTCGAGACGTCGATTTACCTGGCACGCGACGTGCGCCACGGCGGGCTGGGCCGCAAGCTGCACGATGCGCTCAAGCAGTGCCTGATCGCGATGGGCATCACCAACATGTGCGCGCTCATCGCCGTGCCGCACGACAAGGACGACGAGTATCTAACGCACAACAGCCAGGACTTCCATGCCCATATGGGATATCGCTTGGTGGGTGCTTTCGACCGCTGTGCCCAAAAGTTCGGCCGCTGGTACGACATGTGCTGGATGGAGCTGGTCCTGGCCGAGCGCACCCCCAACCAGCCCAAACCAACCTGGTTCCCCGACCTTCCCGCCTAAAACCACCACGAAGGTGCCTGTCCCTTTGTGGTGGTTAGCCGATGGGCTCGGTGTATTTGGCGCGGTCGGTGCGCTGGATACGCTTGGAGATATGGAGCGGGCGGCCGTCGGTGTCGTAGACGTAGTCGGTGATTAGGATCAGCGCCTGCCCGCGCTCCACATTGAGCAAAAACGCCTCGTTTTGCGAGGCATAGCACACCTCAAAGGTCTTGTGCCCCTGCGCCGGCGCGCGATGGAACTCCTGGCGCAGCGTGGCGTAGAGCGATCCGTTGATATCGCGATCGATGAGCGCCTCAAAGCTTGGCGGCAGATAGGTGGTCTCCAGGCACAGCGGTGCTTCGTCCAGATAGCGCAGGCGGACAAGTTTGACGAGCTTGCTGCCCGCGGGCACATCAAAAAACTTGGCCACGTCGCCGGCGGCCTTGGCAAAGCCCGAGTCAACCGTGCGTGTGGTGGGCTTCATGCCCTGGCCCTGGATCTGCGCTGTGTAGCTCGAAAACACCAGGTTGTTCTCGTGGAGCGCCGGCGTGTCGGCCACAAAGGCGCCGCGCCCGCGCTCGGTGCGAACCAGGCCCTCGTCAACGAGCACCTTAAGGGCATGGCGCACGGTGCTGCGCGACAGACCCGATTCGTCCATGAGTTCCATCTCGGACGGCAGCTTGTCTCCGCAGGCGTAGATGCCGGCAGCGATGCGGTCGCGAAGTGTGGTCGCCAGACGCACGTATTGGGCCAGTTTCTTTTTAGACGAAGCGTTCATGCAATCAACCTGTATCTAACTTGTATGCGAGTATAATCAAGCATGTATTCAATACGACAACAAAACCGCTGGTAATGGACTTTCGAAAACCTTAGCAGCAAATTTTCTAAGATAAATATAGCATACAACTAGTCGACATAAGCAAAACATGTATGTAACTTGTATGCCTGTGATGAGCATCAAACGAGAAGAAAGGCTGATGCACGATGACTACTCAGGAACAGGTTAAGGACGTCGTCTCCCAGGTTTTGGCTGACAAGGCTGACAAGGGCGGCATCAAGCGCGTCGTATGGATTGGCGCCGGCGGATCCAACGGCGGCAACTATCCTGCCCAGTACTTTATGGAGCACGAGGCCACGAAAGTCGTGAGCTCCAGCTACACCAGCAACGAGTTCGTGCACGCCACGCCTGCCTACGTCAACGAGAACACCCTGGCCGTCGTCGTGTCCATGCGCGGCACCAAGGAGACCATCGTCGCCGCCCAGGTCGCCAAGGACCACGGCGCCAGCACCATCGCCATCTATGTTGACGAGTCCGGCCTCACCGAGGTCTGCGACTACAAGATCCAGTACGATAGCTTGGCCGTCGACGAGTCCTGCATGGGCCGCACCAACTCCGCCGTCGTGACCATGATCGCCATGGAGCTCACGCAGCAGACCGAGGGCTATGCCGAGTACGAGACCTCTATGGCTGCCTTCGACTTGGTCGACCCCATCTATCGCAAGGCCGTCGAGTACACCCGTCCGCTCGCTGCTAAGTGGGCCGAGCAGAACGCCGACAAGCCTTGCATCAACGTCATGGCCCAGGGCCCGCTCTTTGGTGCCGCCTACGTCTTTAGCATCTGCAACGTGCAGGAGATGCTGCAGATCGACTCCTGCACCATCAACACCTGCGACTTCTTCCACGGCCCCTTCGAGATTCTGGACAAGCGTACCTCGCTGTTCCAGCTCATCAGCGTCGGCCGCAGCCGCTGCAACGACGAGCGCGGCATCCGTTTTGTCAATCAGTACGGTGGCGAGCGCGTCTACCAGCTCGACGCCAAGGAGCTCGGCCTCAACGACATCAAGGACAGCGTGAGCGAGTACTTCAACCACCTGATCTTTGCCCCGATCCTCAACAACGTGTACATGCGCGCGCTCTCTGCCGTCACCCACAAGGACTACATGACGCGCCGTTACATGTGGAAGCTGGATTACTAAGGGATAGAGCGGCCTAACAGCCCAATACCCCTCATGAGTTGCGGTGGAATAGTTCCTGTTTGGGAGTGTGAAGCCTCTGTTTGAGAACTATTTCACCGCAACTGCTAGAGCGGCACTTGGGGACGTTCCCTTTCTGCCGGCACTTGGGGATGTTCCTTTTAATATGAGCAGGACATTGTCAAGAGGCAAAATCGGGCCTGGCCCCAACGATATGGGGTCAGGCCCTCTCCCTATATCAGCCCGTCCGCGGCGACCTCGGCGTGTCTTACCGACGCTCGTCTTTGCAGTTTAATATCCGCCCGCGGCGATCTCTCGCTGGGCAATCCGTTGCTACGGCTGAGGCTTCTACGTCGAACCGACAGTCTGTGCACGCGTGTGGCGCCCTGGGCGCTCGCAGAAAAGGGACCTGAGGTTCGCCTCAACGGCTTCGGATCGAACCGCTTCCGGGGTGACTGGCTTATGTGCGGGGGACCGCCCCCCTACGCCTCCTCGGCCATGAGGCCGACCGCCCATACCCAGCAGGCGAGCTCGCGCGCCGTGGCCACGTTCGCCTTGTTGCCGTGGACTCCGCGCGCGAGCAGCGCCTCCCGCCTCTCGACCAGCCTCCGCACGCCCTTGGCGGCATGCCTCCGGGCGCCCCGGTCCGGGGCCTGGCCCTTGGCGAGGTCCTTCGGCCGCCCCGAGCACGTCAGGTAGTGCCACGCGGCCTCGACCAGCGTCTTCCTCAGGTGCTTGTTGCCAGCCTTGGTGATCGCGCCCCTGCGGTCGCTCTCCCCGCTGGAGTGCTCGGAGGGCGTCAGGCCGACCCACGCCGCGAACGAGCGGGCGTTCCTGAACCTCGAGAACTCGCCGGCCTCGAACACGAGGTCGGCGGCGGACGCGGTGTCTACGCCCTTGAGGCAGCGGAGGGAGTCGACCCTCTTCCTCCACCTGGGCTTGCGGGCCTCGGCCTCGACGAGCCCCTCGAGCCTCGCCTTCTCCTCCGCCGCCCGCCTGACCGCGTCGACGTAGTAGGCGAGCACGTCGTTGTCGGCCCTCTCCGCGAACCTTATCGACTCGATCCAGGACCAGTGCGCCCGGGTCCAGTTGCCCTTCCTGCGGCCGGTGGGCGTCCTCTCGTCGAAGGCGAGCCCGTGCCTGAGCAGGAACTTGGAGAGCCGCTGCTTCGAGCGCGAGAGGTCGTCCCTCGCGTCCTCGAGCGCCCTGGTCAGGTCGCGGGCGGCCTCGCACTCGTCGTCGGGGACCCACACCTCGACCACGTTGCCGACCGACAGCATGCGGGCGAGGAACTCGGCGTCGTTGCGGTCGTTCTTCCTGCGCCTGTCCGCGCTGGGCCTGATCATCTTCGAGACGGCGCCGACCACGCAGTCGACTCCCAGGCCGGAAAGCCTCTTCTGCAGGTCGAAGCCCGTGACCCCGGACTCGTACACGCACCTGGCCCTGGGGTCCATGGAACGGACCCACTCCGCGACGGCGCCGGCGTCGTAGCCGAAGGTCGCGGCACGTACCTCCCCGGTCATGACGTCGAGGGAGACGGCCTTTATCGAGCGGGCGTGGACGTCGAGGCCGATGAAGGCGGTAGTATCGAGCATGGGAGCCCCTTCCATGAATGCGGCGTGGCCGCCACGGTTGGATTAGACACTCACCATTGTCGGCCTAATCCGCGGTCTTTCATGCAGCAGGGGCTCTCAATGTTTTTATGTCCTGCTCATATCGTCTGTGCCGGCAGTTGGGGACACTCCTTGTGTCGAGAGATTTCCCGTTCGCCGATTTGTGCCTTGAAAAATGTATATAACGACTATAACGTAGCATGAAACATATTGGAAA
>OOCE01000490.1_pt1 | contig 14423 bp, 15 predicted proteins | sample 1671421 | NCBI WGS metagenome assembly OOCE01 (sample SAMN06348155, study PRJEB24527) | human gut metagenome | biome: human gut; feature: ankylosing spondylitis patient; material: feces | host: Homo sapiens | place: China | collected 2015-10 | reverse complement strand
CGCCGCCCTCAGCTGCAACTTCCTTCACGTAGTTGTAAGCCTCGTCCAGCTTCTTCACGGTCTTCTGCAGATCGATGATATAGATGCCGTTGCGCTCGGTGAAGATATACTTCTTCATCTTGGGGTTCCAGCGGCGGGTCTGGTGACCGAAGTGCACACCTGCCTCGAGAAGCTGCTTCATAGAAACGACTGCCATAGTAAAATACCTCCAGATATTTGTTTTGCCTCCGCACACCGTGATCCGGCACCGTATCGGACGGCTCCGGACTGCCCTCCACCCAAAAGGGCACAAAAGGGCATAGTGATGCGTGTGTAATGCCTTGTTATCATAGCACAAAAAGTGCACGGTTGCAAGAGTTTTTCTCTGTTTTGTCCAAAAAAGTTTCCGGTTTTTTGCTTATTTGCCTTTGGCGGGCTCTGCCACGCTTTCCAGCCCCATGCGGGTGAGGGCATAGCCCTTGCCAAACATCAGGTCATATTGCAGCATCCAGTGCTCCTGGGTCCAGCGCTGCTGGAACTCGGTGGGTTCCAGCGTGGTGGTGCCGTCCAGGTTCATGGTCACGCCGCGGGTGCAGGCGCGGCTGGCCACCCGAAGCTGCCGGTTCAGGAACTGGAAGTACAGCGGCTGCTGCAGGCCGTAGAGGTTCATCATCACCGGCGAGATGTCGTAGGCGGCAAGGGTGCCCAGGTCCACCTGTGCGTCACTGTAGTTGGACCACATGAGCAGCGTGGTCTGGTGCAGGCGGGGGTCCGCACTGGAATCGCTGGCATAGCCGGTGGTGGTGTACACGTCGTAGTTGGAGTCGATGGGGTTGTAGTGGTCGCCCCAGAACACCAGAATGACCGGCTCATCCACCTGCGAGAAGTACGCCGTCAGCTTGCCCAGCATGGCGTCGGCGTCCCGGATGCCGGTGGCAAAGTCCTCCAGCGCGCCCACCGTGCTGGCCTTCATGCCCGCCGGGTGTTCCAGCACCTTCACACGCTGGTCGTCGGGGTAGTTGTCCTTATTATAATTGGTATGATTCTGCATGGTGACTGCGTGCAGGAACACCGGCTCGTCGGAGGATGCCTTCATCTTCTCATACTGGCCGATGATCTGGTCTGCCATGGAATCATCCGTGACCAGGCCGTTCGTCCAATAGTGTTTGCGCACCTTGGTCACACCATGCATGTCTTCCAGACTGATAAAATCATCCAGTCCCAGGTTGGGGTAAGCCGTGTCGCGGCTCCAGTACCTGGCCCAGAAGCAGTGCACGGCGGCCGTCTGGTAGCCCTGCGTCTTGAGGTAGCTGGGCAGGGCGAACATGGGCTTGGTGACGTGCTGCTGATAGGGCTTGGAGCCGCTGGGCAGGAAGGACGCCGAATAGCCGGTCAGAGCCTCGAACTCCACATCACAGGTGCCACCGCCAAAGCTGGGGCTGTAGGCCCGGCCATAGGCGCTGGTCTGCTGCAGGGCGTGCAAGTTGGCCGACACATCCGTGTCGAACTTGATGCCGTACTGTTCCAGCTCCGACACATCCCAGTAGGACTCGTTCATCACATAAATAATGGTAGGCTTTTTTACCTGCTCGTCCTTGGCGGTGGTGGCCGCGTAGCTGGTGGGGTACAGCGGGCTGGTGGAGAACTTCCGGCTCTCGTCCACATTGTCCAGAATGGCATCCACCGTCTCTTCTGAGTAGTTGTCCGGCTTGTCGATCTCCAGATTGGACAGGTTGGTCATAAAGCCGGTGACAACACCATAGTAGCGGTAATAGCGGTCCTGCATCCAGGGGTCTGCCACGATGCCCACCGCCTGGCAGACGGCCGGCTGCAAATACACGCCAAAAATCAGCAGGCACAGGGCCGCTGCGGTGGCCGCACTGCCCGCCACACGGGGCAGCCAGCGCTGTTTATGCCGCCCACGGTACAGGAAAAAGCTGCCCGCCATCAGCGCCAGTTCCACCACGACCGTGACGATCATGCTGGTCTGGATCTTGATGCCGGCAGCGGACGCCACACCGGCGGCCTCCGACACCTGTGCCAGGTCCCAGGGCAGGAAGGGTTCACCGCGCAGCTGCAGGGTATAGAAATTCACCGCGCAGGGTACGCAGCCCAGTACCGCCATGCCCAGCGTAGACAGCGGCGGCAGCCGGAAGATCCAGTCCAGCAGCAGCCAGACCAGAAACAGGAACAGCCATGCCAGCAGATAGGCCTCGGCATGGGGGAAAATAAAGCTCGTAACGGTGTCCGCCGTCAGCGCACCGCGGGCGATCCACTCGCCCAGCAGCACCGTGATCAGCGATGCCGCCAGCGGGAACGCCATGCGGGCCGCCAGAAGCGGCTTGGGAGTTTTCAACGAATTCATGGGTCCGATCCTTTCCACATCTACCAGCAGAATCTCCTCGGTTCGTGCTTTTGCACAAGCCTTCTGCGATTATTATAGTCATTCCTCCGAAAATGTCCACCCCTGTTTTACAAAAAAATTACCCGTTTTTTGTAAAACCTGCTCAGAGCCCCAGCCTTGCGCGCAGGCTCTGCCACAGCCCGGGCTTCGAGGGCGCAGCCGAGGGCAGCTGGGTATGCACCAGCACTGCGTCGGTGCCGATGGTCTCAATCTCCTGCCACGGAATGGTCAGGTTCTCTTCCCTGCCCAGCAGGCCGAACAGACGGGGCCGCCCCAGCAGGATCAGGCTCTGCAGACGGGCGGTGGCGGGATCAAAGGCCAGATCATCGGCCCGGCCCAGGCAGACCCCCTGCTCCAGCTGCACAACTTCCTTTTCACAAAGTTCCCGGATGGTCACAGCACCTCTCCCCTCTCTGCCACCAGCCTATGCGGCCCGGGCCGCGTCCATGCAAAAAGCGGTGGAAAAGCACCGCCGGGTTGTGGTATACTGGAGCTGTTCCCCAACAACTCTGAATAAAGCGAGGCAGCTTGTATGTATAAAAGTATCGTGTTTGACCTGGGCGGCGTGATGATCGACTTTGACCCCAGGAGCTATCTGGTGGACCGCCTGTGCAACGCCGAGACCGAGGAAGAGGTCTACGACCTGACCTTTGGCAGCGAGGAATGGAAGCTGCTGGATGCCGGGCTCGTCTCCCGCTTTGACGGCAACCACCGGATGCTGGAAAAGGCCCGGGCCGCGGGCCGTGCCTTTGAGGTGCAGGGCGTGCTGGACGACTGGCTGCACATCCTGCGGCCCCGGCACCGGATGGAAGAGCTGGTGCGCCGCCTGAAGAGCCACGGCTACTGCGTGTACTACCTGAGCAACATCCCGCAGGATGTGCTGGACCTGCTCCGGGACCGGGGCGTGCTGGACGGCTTTGACGGTGGTGTGGCTTCCTGCGAGGTGCACATCAACAAGCCCGACCCGAAGATCTACAAGGCCCTGCTGGACAAGTATTCTCTCAAGGCTGAGGAGTGCGTGTTCATCGACGACCGGCTGGAGAATGTGCAGGCCGCCTTTGCGCTGGGCTTTGCCGGCATCCAGATGAAGGACAGCGTCGGCACCCTGGTGCGCAGTCTTGCCACCTGCAACGTGACGCTGCGGTAACCTTTCTACAGACAAACAGCCCCCGCCGGGCATTCTCGTCCCGGCGGGGGCTGTTCTTTGTGTGCAGAATTACTTTTCCTCGTAGTTCTGGCAGTAGTGCGGGGTGCCTTCCTGCTGCGTATTGCAGGTGCACTGCTCGGTCACTTTGATCTGCGGCAGGTCACATTTGCAGCCGGCCACATTGTGGCAGCATGCGCAGACATCACAGGTAACACCGATGTTTTCCATATTGATCACCTCTCTGCAGACAGGATGCCCCATCTGCCGGGCGATTATGCATCTGTTTTTTGCGCTTCCCGTTTTGCCTTGAGGGTCACCGCCACATGTTTCACGGACAGCACCGGGTGCACCGGCAGCATCCGGGGACCAGCCCAACGCATCACCGCGCGGATCTGCTCCCGCATGGCGGGCTTGTAGCAGTGCACTTTGCAGGCCGAACAGAAGGTCTTGGTCTCCATGAACGGGCATTTGTCAATGCGGGCCAGTGCGTAGTCCTGCAGTTCCTGACAGGCCGGGCACAGCTGCCCTTTGGGTGTTTTGTGCTGTTTGCGGCAGTAAAGCGCGATCATCTCGCTCACCAGCAATTTTTCGTCGGCACGTTTTTTGTCTAAGCTTTTCGGGGTCTCCTGCATGAGATCCATTCCTCCTGCTGTTTTTACTCCCGCTTCCGGCCTGAGCGCACCGCTGCACGGCGCACTGCATGACGCAGCACCGCAAAGCAGGCTGTCACTCCAACTGCCACCACCACTGCCATACACACCGTCCTTCCAAAACCAAACGGCAGGGGCCGAGAGCGCTGTACCGCGCCCATCTTATCCCCTGCCGCATGTATTCATATTCTTCTGTGCAGGGCTGTCCACAGCAAAACTGCCGGAACCGGCCCTATTAGTTTAGACGAACAAACCTCATTTGTCAAGAGGCGCCCGGTCTGTGGTTACCAGGCAGCCAGGTCTGCGCCCAGCTTGCGGCAGGCGGCCTGCATGTCATCGTCCGGAGCCTCGTTGCAGATCAGGCCCTCGCCGCCGAACACCTGTGCACCGTCGCCCTGGGCACGCTCCACCCAGTCGCGCATCCACTGGCCGTCGCCCCAGCCGTAGGAGCCGAACATCGCCACCTTCTTGCCGTTCAGCGAGCCCTCCAGATCCGAGAACATCGGCTCAAACTCGCTCTCCTCCAGCTGCTCGGCACCCATTGCAGGGCAGCCAAAGGCGACCACATCATACTCGCCCAGCTTGGCGGCGTTCATCTCGCTGCAGGGGATGATGGTGGCGTTGGCACCTGCGCCCTCTGCGATGCAGTTTGCCATGGTCTCGGTGTTGCCGGTCTGGCTCCAGAATACGATTGCTACTTTGCTCATTTGAATCGACCTCTCTCAATCAATCTTTCGTTAGTTTACGCTAACTTTCAGTTCCAGAAAAATGCGGCCGGACGATGCCGACGCATTTCTCATGGTTAGTTTGCTCTAACCATCAACAGAATACCACAGGTTGGCAGGCTTGTCAAGGTTTACTGCTCAAAAACATGGAACAGAAGCAGCAATACCCCATAAATCACCGGCTGATGCAGCAGATAGATCCCCAGCGAATGTCGGCCCAGCCACCCCAGCGGCGCACAGACCGACCGGTGCAGCGGCTCCATGCGGGCCCGCCCCATGCAGAAATGCAGGAAGTACCCTGCCCAGAACAAAAACAGCCAGGGCAGCAGCGGAAAGTAATCCGTGGAGAAAAAGCCTCGCGGGAAAAAGCCGAAGAACGCCGTGAAGAGGTTGGCATACCAGGCACCCGGCAGCAATATCTGCCATGGGCCCAGCTGCCAGAAACCATCCTGCGTGTGGTAGGTTGCCGCGAAGAGCAGCAGCGACACCACCAGCCCGGCCCATGCCGGGATCTTTTGCAGCAGCGGCTGCAGAAGGCCGGTGATGAGCATGGCCGCCCCCAGCAGGGTGAGCACCCCGAACACGACCCGGTCCTCCGGCATGAACAGCAGGGTGACCACCGTGACCAGCACCCCCGCCCCGGAAACGATCAGCCCGCGCCGCAGCGGGCGATGCCCCAGCGGCAGGCAGAAGCCAGACAGCAGAATGAACACCCAGCAGATGCTCTGCTGCCACAGGTGCCCCTGCCAGCCCGTATACCATGCGGCAGACATGCCAAACAAAAAGATCAGATCCCAACAGGCATGATAGCCGATCATGCTGAGCAGGTCCAGCCCGCGCAGCTCATCCAGCAGCGCATAGCGGCCCGCTGCCGGTTTGTTTTTGGAAGGTATGTCCATTCCCGTCCCCTCTTTTCGTGCAGTTGGTTCCAGTATAAACCGCTGGGCCGGGGTGTGTCAAGGCGCAAAAAGCCCGCTGCACGGCGGGACGCACTGTGCAGCGGGCAGAATGGATGACTGAGGAAACCCGATCAGACTTCGGTGTTGAAGTAGCGCTTCAGCAGGCCCTCGAAGCCGCGGCCGTGCCGAGCCTCATCCTTTGCCATCTCATGGACGGTATCGTGGATGGCATCCAGGTTCAGGGCCTTTGCCTTCTTGGCCAGGTCCATCTTGCCGGAGCAGGCACCGCACTCGGCCTCGGCACGCATCATCAGGTTCTTCTTGGTGCTGTCGGTCACGACCTCGCCCAGCAGCTCGGCAAAGCGGGATGCATGGTCAGCTTCCTCATAAGCGTAGCGCTTGTAAGCCTCGGCGATCTCGGGGTAGCCCTCACGCTCTGCCACACGGGCCATGGCCAGGTACATGCCGACCTCGCTGCACTCACCCTCAAAGTTGGCGCGCAGACCGTCCACGATCTCCTGGGGCACACCCTCAGCCTTGCCGATGCCTACAACGTGCTCGGTGACATAGGTGTTGCCCTTCTTCTCAACAAAAGCGGAGGCAGGAGCCTTGCAAACGGGGCACTGAGCAGGGATCTCGCCCTCAGCAATATAACCACAGACGGTGCAAACATATTTCTTCATAAGAACAGACCTCCATCATTCTCTGATTGATTCATTTTGAAATCGAAGTGCAGGTGTTGGTACTCACCAGCGCTTCTCATGGCTCTATTATAGCGAATAGTTCCTAGTTAGTCAAGCATAATTTTAAGAATTATTCTCAATTACAAAAAACTGGCAAGGTCACTAAAAACCTTGCCAGAAAACTATGCGCTTTGCCGGGTTTCCTCGGACGCATCTATTTTATTGTAGGGAGATCAGACCTGCAGGTTGCTGCTGGAAGCAGCCTCGGAGCCGTCGGCAGCGTCAAACTCGTAGTCGTTACCGGGCAGAATGGCGTTGAGCAGAATGCCGGCAATGGCAGCGATGGCCAGACCGGACAGGTTGATGTTAACGCCTGCGATGGCAAAGCTGACGCCGCCCACCGAGTTGAAGCCCAGGGCGCACACCAGAATGACAGCGGCCACGATCAGGTTGCGGCTGTTGGTAAAGTCCACCCGGTTCTCCACCACGTTGCGCACACCGATGGCGGAGATCATGCCGTACAGCACAAAGCTGATGCCGCCGATAATGCCGGTGGGGATGGTGTTGATGACGGCCTCAAACTTGGGGCTGAAGCTCAGGATGATGGCCAGCACAGCGGCAATGCGGATGACCAGCGGGTCGTAGATCTTGCTCAGGGCCAGCACGCCGGTGTTCTCGCCGTAGGTGGTGTTGGCCGGGCCGCCCAGCAGGCCGGCCATGGTGGTGGCCAGACCGTCGCCCAGCAGGGTGCGGTTCAGGCCGGGGTCATTGATATAGTTGTGGCCGACGGTAGCGCTGATGGCGGCGATATCGCCCACATGCTCCATCATGGTAGCCAGTGCGATGGGGATGATGGTGAACAGAGCGCTGATGAACTCCGGGCTGCCGTCGATGGCGAACAGACCCATGGCCTCCTTGTGCAGGGGGATGCCGAACCAGGCCGCGTCGGCGATCTTCTGGAAGTCCACGGCACCGGTGACCAGAGCCACCGCGTAGGACACCAGCACACCGATCAGGATGGGCAGGATCTTGACCATGCCTTTACCCCAGATGTTGCAGATAATGACCACGCCCAGCGCCACAAAGGCCAGCAGCCAGTTGGTCTGGCAGTTTTTGATGGCAGAGGGAGCCAGGATCAGGCCGATGGAGATGATGATGGGGCCGGTGACCACCGGGGGGAAGAACTTCATGATGCGGCGGATGCCGAAGGTGGAGATCAGCAGGCTGGCCACCAGGTACACCAGGCCGGAGAAGGCAACGGCGGCGCAGGCGTAGGGCAGCATCTTGGTGTTGACCACGGTCAGGTTGCCGTCAGCGTCTGCCAGCATGGGGGCCACGATGGAAAAGCCGCCCAGGTAAGCAAAGGAGGAGCCCAGGAAAGCCGGGACCTTCTTTTTGGTGATCAGATGGAACAGCAGCGTGCCCAGACCAGCGCACAGCAGCGTGGTGGAAACGCTCAGGCCGGTGAGCAGCGGCACCAGCACCGTGGCACCAAACATAGCAAACATGTGCTGCACACCCAGGATCAGCATCCGTCCGGTGCCCAGCTGTCGAGCGTCGTATACGCCCTTGGAGTAATCGATCTTTTCACTCATGGATTTGTATACCTCCTGCGTCAGCCCAAAAAAAGAGGCATTGCCGTGGTCAACGGCAGTGCCTCCTGAATTGGGAACGATGATTGTGCCCGGAAGAAATGGAAACGGAACAGCGCAGTCGATGCATATTCGGCATACCGCTCTCTCCTTTCGTCCGGGTCTTCCAAACCGCCGGAACCGTTCCGGCCAGAAGCCTGTCCGCCCGCACCCCAAACCGGGCCGCCGGGCAGGCTTTACTGGATAGTATAGCAGACTTTTGCCTGCCCCGCAACCTTTTTTGCCAATTTTCTTGCATTCCGGTCCAAAGCGCACTATAATATTACCTACTATTATAATCTGTATACCGAGCAAGATCAGGAGGATCTATGATCTATCTGGACTATTCCGCCAACACGCCGGTGGACGAGGCCGTGCTGGAACGCTTCTGTGCGGTGGAGCGCAGCTGCCCCGGCAACGCGAACTCCCGCCATCAGGCCGGTGCCGCCGCCAAAACCGCCATCGACGAGGCCACGCAGAGCATTGCCCGCAGCCTTCATGTGCAGCCGGCGGAGATCATTTATACATCCGGTGCCAGCGAGGCCAACAATTTTGCGCTGAAGAGCATCGCCCGGCTGGAGCGTCACCACGGCAAACACATCATTTCCACCCCGCTGGAGCACTCCTCGGTCAGCGGCACGCTGACTGCCCTGCAGGAGCAGGGGTACGAGATCGACCTTGTGGACATCAAACAGGACGGCACGGTGGACCTTGCCCACCTGCGGGAGTTGCTGCGGCCGGACACCATTCTGGTGGCCGTCACCGCCGTGGACAGCGAACTGGGCGTGGTGCAGCCGGTGACTGAGATCGCCGCACTTTTAAAGGACTATCCCCACTGCCACCTGCATGTAGACGCCACCCAAGCCGTGGGCAAACTGCCGCTTCCCTCTTTTGAGGGCATCGACACCCTGAGCCTGACCGCCCACAAATTCTACGGGCTGAACGGCATCGGTGTGCTGGTCAAGCGGCGGGGCCTCGCGCTGGAACCGCTCATCCACGGCGGCGAGAGCACCACCATCTACCGCAGCGGCACCCCCACCGTGGCGCTGGCCTGCTCGCTGGCACTTGCACTGGACAAGGCCATGACCGAGCTGCCGGAGCGGGTGGAGCGGGTGCGCAGCCTGAACGCCCGCCTGCGCACCGAACTGGCAAACTACCCCAAAGTGCGCATCAACAGCCCAGAAGCCGCCGTGCCGCAGATTTTGAACCTGAGCGTGAAGGATGTAAAGGGCACCGTGTTCCAGCGGGAGCTGGACGCGCATGGCGTGTGCGTCTCGGTCAAATCGGCCTGCTCGTCCGACGGCCTGCCCTCCCGGGCCGTGTTCGCCGTGAGCCGCGATCGCCGCAACGCTCTTTCCTCCTGGCGCATCAGCCTGAGCCACCGGACCACCGATGAGGAGATCACCGGATTTTTACAGGCTTTCGATGCCTGCTACCGCACTCTGACCCAACCGTAAAACGAGGTAACCCATGAAAAAGACTCTGGATCCCTATCAGCTGATCGAACGCAGCATCATCAAAAAATATCGCAAAGAACTGTGGACCCCCTTCATCGTGGCGGTCAAGCGCTACGAGCTGGTGCAGGCCGGTGACCGCATTGCCGTGTGCATTTCCGGCGGCAAGGACTCCATGCTGATGGCCAAGCTCATGCAGGAGCTGCAGCGCCACAGCGACGTGCCCTTTGAGCTGGTATTTCTGGTCATGGACCCCGGCTACAACGAGATCAATCGCCAGAAGATCGAATCCAACGCCGCGCTGCTGCACATCCCGGTGACCATTTTCGAGAGCAACATCTTTGCCGTGGCCAACAACACTGACAAGAACCCCTGCTACCTCTGCGCCCGGATGCGCCGCGGCCACCTGTACAGCAAGGCCAAGGAGCTGGGCTGCAACAAGATCGCGCTGGGGCATCACTTCAACGATGTGATTGAGACCACCGTCATGAGCATGTTCTACGGTTCTCAGCTGCAGGCCATGCCGCCCAAGCTGCACAGCACCAGCTTCCCCGGCATGACCCTCATCCGGCCCATGTACTGCATCCATGAAGAGGATATTCTGGCCTGGAAGCGCTACAATGAGCTGGAGTTCATCCAGTGTGCCTGCCGCTTTACTGAGAACTGCACCATGTGCGACAACGGCGGCGGTGGTTCCAAGCGGCAGGAAGTCAAGACCCTGCTGCGCCGCCTCAAGCGCGACAACCCCAACATCGAGAACAGCATCTTCCGCAGCATCCATGCGGTAGCACTGGACACCATGCCCGGCTATAAATCCGAAGGCGTGGAGCACAGCTTCCTGGAGCGGTTCAACGCCATGGAAGCCGCATCCGACGAGAACGAATAAAGCTCTTTTCATAGAAAAACGGCACGGTGCATCGCTGCATCGTGCCGTTTGTTTTTTGTTTATCTGCGCAGAACTGAGACTTCCGTCACGCCATAGCGCTGCATCAATTCCAGTGCCGCCGGGGTGATTTCTTCCCCGCTCACCGCGATGGGGATGGCCGGCGGGCAGGACACCGTGGGCATCGCACAAATGCGGCCCAGCGCCTGCTGCACCGGGATGCGCTCCTGCGGGGCAAACACTGCCTGCCGGATGGTGCAATGGGCCCGCGCCTGCTGCGCCAGTGCCATGAACTCCCCAGCCAGCTCTTCCGGCTGTGGGAGCCTGCCCGCTGCGGGCAGGCCGTGCAGACACTGCCGGAGCACTATGCGCAGGCGCGCGTAGTCCTCCGGTGGGTTGCAGGGGGTGAACATCAGCACCACATAACGCGGGTCGGCATATTCACACTCGAGCTGCCCGCCGCGCAAGGCATCCGCCAGCGCGGTGCCGGTCACGCCAAGGGCCGCAGCGTCCAGCGTCAGCTTCAGCGGTTCCCGGCCCGGACCGTCCAATGCCAGCGGCACCGGGCAGCCCGCCGCCTGCGCCGCCGCGTTCAGCTCCCCGCGCAGAGCAGAAAGCCGAGAACAGCACCGCTGCAACCCGGCGGGATAGCTTTCCGTCAACTGCCGGTTGCAGGCATCCAGCGACTGCAGGATCAGGTAGGACGGGCTGGTGGAGCCAAACAGGGCCAGTGCACCGCGCACTGCAGCTTCCTCCTGTACCGGGGCGTTCTCCCCCAGATGCAGATATGCTCCGCCGGTGACCACCGGCAGGGTCTTGTGGGCCGAGTCGCAGCACATAGCCGCCCCCAGTGCAATGGGGTGCAGCGGCTCTCCGGGCAGAAAGCGCAGGTAGGCTCCGTGGGCGTTGTCCACCAGCAGCGGCACCCCAAAGGTGTCGCACACAGCCGACAAGGCCCGGATGTCCTGCATTCCGCCCAGATAATCCGGGCTGGTGACGTAGACCCCAAAGGGGGTACTCCCCTGCCCGATCAGCTCCTGCAGCGCTGTTGTCAGTATCTGTGCGGAGATGGGGCAGCTGCACAGCGCCCCGGCATTCTCTGCCGCAGGCCAGAGCCACCGGATGTCGAAGTCCAGCAGTGCGGCAGCGTACAGCAGGGCTTTGTGCGCGTTGCGGGCCGCCAGCAGTACCGGACGTTTTCCAGTGCGGGGTGCGGCCTGCAGTGCCAGACACAGCATGGCCCGGATGCACTGGGACGAGCCCTCGGTGCTGTAATAGGTATGCTGCGTGCCGAACAGCCGGGTAGCGTTTGCTTCGCTTTGGGCAATGATGCCTTCCGGCTCGTACAGCTCGTCGGCACCCCGGATCTCGGTCAGGTCCAGCGGCTCAAAGCCCAGCAGGCTCCGGCCCTTGTGGCCGGGCATGTGGAGCCGGGAGATGCCGGACTGGGCATACCGCCCCACAAAATCCACAATGGGGGTATCCATGCTTATTCGCAGGCTTCGCCGTCTGCGCAGGCGTTGCAGGTGGAACCCAGCTCAATGGGCACCTCGATGCCCTGAGCAGCCAGTTCCTGGTTCTCCGCCACCTTGATCATGATGGCGCACTCCATGCGCTTCTTGAACAGCTCACAGCCGTACTCGTACACGCCGGTAATGCTGCCGGTGGCATGATAAGAGTTGGCAGCGCAGCCGCCGGAGCAATACAGCTTGGCCCAGCAGTCCTTGCACTCCTTGCGGGCATAGGCGTTGCAGTGCTTGAACTCATCCCGCACGGCCGTGTTGGTGACGCCCTTCCAGATGTCGCCCATCAGGTACTTGGGGTCGCCCACGAACTGGTGGCAGGGGTACAGGTCGCCCCAGGGGGTCACGGCCATGTACTCGGTGCCGGAGCCGCAGCCCGAAATGCGCTTGTAGATGCAGGGGCCGCCGGTCAGGTCGATCATGTAGTGGTAGAAGGTGAAGCCACGGCCCTCGCGGTCGCGCTTGATCATCTCCTTGGCCAGGATCTCGTACTGCTCCTTCAGGATGGGCAGATCTTCTGCGGTCAGGGCGCTGGGGTCACCGGGCTTGGACACCACCGGCTCCATGCTCAGCTCGGTAAAGCCGAGGTCCGCCATGTGGAAGATGTCGTTGGTAAAGTCGGTGTTGTAGTGAGTGTAGGTGCCGCGCATGTAGTAGTTCTTGTCGCCGCGCTTCTTCACGAACTCCTGGAACTTGGGCACGATGGTGTCGTAACTGCCGCGGCCGGCATAGTCCTTGCGGAAGCGGTCGTTCACTTCCTTGCGGCCATCCAGGCTCAGCACCACGTTGTGGCACTCCTTGTTGCAGAAGTCGATGACATCGTCGTCGATCAGCACACCGTTGGTGGTCATGGTAAAGCGGAAGTTCTTGTTGTGGATCTTCTCCTGCTCGCGGCAGTAGGCCACCAGCTTTTTGACCATGTCAAAGTTCATCAGGGGTTCGCCGCCGAAGAAGTCCACTTCCAGATTGCGGCGGGTGCCGCTGTTCTCGATCAGGAAATCCATGGCGCGCTTGCCCACCTCAAAGCTCATGAGCGCACGGTCGCCGTGGTAGCGGCCCTGGGAGGCAAAGCAGTAGGAGCAGCTCAGGTTGCAGGTGTGCGCCACATGCAGGCACAGCGCCTTGACCACGGTGCTGCGGTTCTTGAAGTCGAACGCCATGTTTTCGTAGACATCCGGGCTCCACAGCTTGCCGGCTTCCTTCAGGCTGGTCACGTCGTCGATGCACTGGCGCAGATCCTCTTCGGTGACGTCCGGGCGGCTGCCGTATTTGTCCATCATAGCCGAGACGATCTGGTCGGCAGTGTGATCCTGATACATGGCAATGACGTCATAGGCCACGTCATCCACCACATGCACCGAACCGCTGCAGGTGTCCAGCACGATGTTATAACCGTTCAATTGATACTGATGTACCATGTTTTACTCCATTCCAGTTTGATACACAAAAAAATGCCGCCCGGCAAAGGCGGCATAGGGTTTGCAGAAATTACTTGTTGCTGTTCTCGCACTGCTGGTTAGCCACGCCGCAGGAGGTCTTGCAAGCGGACTGGCAGGAAGTCTGGCACTCGCCGCAGCCGCCGGTCTTCACGCTCTTGGTCAGGTCACGAGTAGCAATCGTCTTAATACGTTCCATAGTAGAAACCTCTCTAACTCTCAAAATTTCCTCATGCCGGGGGACTGCCCCACCATGCATTTATCTTGAACTAGGATAACACATCCGACGCCTTCTGTCAAGATTTTTGTTCCGATAAATCGCCCCGTCATATCTGCGGCTGATATTTCGTCAGCACGGTGTGCAGCCCCAGCTCCCGTGCACGGGCCAGTAAGTACCGGTAGCGGCACAGCAGTGCCTGCCGCTCATAAATGCGCTGCTCGATCAGGTCGGTGTCCACCTCCAGATCAAACATCATTTCGTTGCGCTTGAGGCAGAACAGGCATTCCTTCAGCTCCTCTTCCAGTTCCGGGTGGTAGCGCTCGTGTTCCGTATCCCGCGGGATGCGCGGCGACAGCAGGGTGTGGTCGTTTTGCATCGGTCGAAGTTGTTCCAGCATAGGCAGCATCCTCCTCTTTGTGCGTCTTTGCATTGTTCTGATTTCCAGTATATGCAAAGACCACGCAAAGGATGCCGGTTTGTGGGGTCAGGCAGGCAGCTGTTTTATGAATCGTTACAGTACCGCCACACACAGAAGCCGATCGCCCTGCTGTGCGATTCCAAACGAAATCAAGTCTCCCCGATGAACACCAAAATCAGAATCCGGTTCATTATCGGATTCTGCCATTTTCCACCAAAAAACAAAGCCCCAGGAAAGCTACGTTTTTTCGTTTCTTTCCTGGGATTCTTAACAATTTTTCAATTACTCGAGCTCGGTAAGTTTATTTCTTTACTAAGCAAATTTGTTTAGTAAGTCTATTCTTGGATGTTCACTTTTCCATGAGATTGCTG
>OOCE01000486.1_pt1 | contig 14487 bp, 10 predicted proteins | sample 1671421 | NCBI WGS metagenome assembly OOCE01 (sample SAMN06348155, study PRJEB24527) | human gut metagenome | biome: human gut; feature: ankylosing spondylitis patient; material: feces | host: Homo sapiens | place: China | collected 2015-10 | reverse complement strand
GATCTACCCTTCCATCGGCCTTCTTCTCTGCAAAAGCAAGAACGATCTGGTTGCAGAGTACTCCCTTAAAGATATGAGCAAACCCATCGGAGTCAGCGCATACCGTATCACAAGCTGCCTGCCGGAAGAGTTTGAAAAGCAGCTGCCTTCTGTTGAGGATCTTCAAAAGCGAATTTTGTAAGGCAGATTTTTCCCCGTTCCCGTGTTACAATGAGGATACTATTTTTGCGGAAAGGAGGGCCTGCCATGCCCGCTGAACATCACACCACCCTGACCCCGGACACGCCGGTGCGCTACCTCAAGGGCGTGGGGCCCAAGACCGCCGAGCGGTTCGAGAAGCTGGGCATCGTGACACTGGCCGATCTGCTCTGCCACTATCCCCGGCGGTACATCGATTTTTCCCGTCCCTACTCCATTGCCGAGGCCCCGCCAGACACCGAGTGCGTGGTGAAGGCCGAGGTGTTCGCCAAACCTGCCGGGCGCATCCTGCCGGGCGGGCGGCAGATGGAGCGCATCACCGCCGGGGATGATGTTTCCAGCCTGGAGATCACCTGGTTCAACAATCCCTATGCCACCCAGAAGCTGGAGCTGGGGCAGGAATACTATTTTGAGGGCATCGTGACCGGCGGGATGCTTCGCCGTCAGATGGTCAACCCGCAGGTGCGCACGGCGGCACAGATCACCGCCGCTCCCTTCGAGGCCGTCTACCCCCAGACCGAGGGGCTTTCCAGCACCGTAATTGCAAAATGCATCCGGCAGCTGCTCCCCCATGCGGAACTCCTGCCCGACCCGCTGCCAGAGGAGATGCTGAAAAAATACCGCCTGCTCTCCAAGGCCGATGCTGTGCGGGCCATCCACTGCCCTGCCACGGAAGAGGAGGCTTTTGCGGCCCGGCGGCGGCTCATCTATGAGGAGCTGCTGGTGCTCCAATTGGGCATTGGGCGGATGAAGAACCGGGGCAGCGCCTCCACCGGTGCACCCATGCAGCGGCTCGACCCGGCCCCCTTCTGGGCAGCGCTCTCCTTCTCCCCCACCGGTGCCCAGCGCCGGGCCGTAGACGAAATTCTGACCGATCTGTCCGGCAGCACCTCCATGAACCGCCTTTTGCAGGGCGATGTGGGCAGCGGCAAGACGCTGGTTGCCGCCGCCGCCATCTGGGCCTGCATCCGCAGCGGATACCAGGCGGCCCTGCTGGCCCCCACCGAGATCCTTGCCGCTCAGCATGCAGAGAATCTGAACCGGATGCTGGCCCCCTTCGGAATGCGTGTGGCCCTGCTGACCGGCGGCATGAAGGCCGCCGCCCGCCGCACCACGCTGGCTGCTATCCGCAGTGACGAGGCCGACCTTGTGGTGGGCACCCACGCCATCCTGAGCGAGGGCGTGGAGTTTGCTCGGCTGGGTTTGGCTGTGGTGGACGAGCAGCATCGCTTTGGCGTGCGCCAGCGCGGAATGCTGGCCGAAAAGGCTGCGAACCCTCATCTGCTGGTGATGAGCGCCACGCCCATTCCACGCACACTGGGCCTGCTGATCTACGGTGATCTGGACATCTCTATCCTTGACGAGCTGCCCCCGGGCCGCAAGCCCGTCAAGACCCGGTGCATCACCGGAAAAAAGCGGCGGGATCTCTACGGTTTTCTCGACCGGGAGATCGGAGCCGGACGGCAGGTATATATCGTCTGTCCCGCCATCGAGGACACGCCGGACGGCGGGCTGAACGCCGTAAAGAGTTACTACGAGGACATTGCCAAAGCCCTTCTCCCCGACCGCCGGGTCGGCCTGATGCACGGTAAGCTCAAGCCAAAGGAAAAAGCCGCTGTAATGGACGATTTCAAAGCTGGCCGGCTGGACGCACTGGTATCCACCACCGTCATCGAGGTGGGCGTGGATGTACCCAACGCCACCGTCATGGTCATCGAGAATGCCGAGCGCTACGGCCTGAGCGCCCTGCACCAGCTGCGGGGCCGCGTGGGCCGGGGTGCCGCCGAGAGCTGGTGCTTCCTTGTCAGCGACAACACCGCCGAGAGCGTCCAGAAGCGGCTCAAGTTCCTCTGCTCCACCTCGGACGGCTTTGCCGTGGCGCAGTTCGACCTTGAGACCCGCGGCCCCGGCGACTTTTTCGGCAGCCGCCAGCACGGCCTGCCCACCCTGCAGATCGCCGACCTGATGAACGACACCCGCACCCTTCACGCCGCCCAGGCCGAGGCCGCCGCTCTGCTGGCAGCAGACCCTCTGCTGGAAGCGCCGGAGCACAGCCTGCTCGCCGCGCAGGTCGAACAGATGTTCACAAAAGCCGGAGCCATGAATTGAAACAATAAAAAGAACCGGTTTCCATGTATTTTAAATGAGAAAGGCTCCTGCAAAAGCAGGAGCCTTTCTCATTATTACTATTCCGTCATCGGTTCAGGCTTTGCGCCGCCTTGGCGATCACAGCCAGCAGATCGACCAGATGTTCCACGTCCATCTGGCCGCTGTTGTTGGCAAAGGCATAGAAGCAGCCCTGCACGCAGAACGAAAGCAGGATGCCCCGGTCGGGGTCCGCTGCAAAGGTGGGGTCTTTGGCCGCCAGACGGTCTCGCAGACCCTTTTCAATGCAGTTGGCAAAGATCCCCTGCCTTGCCCCGGAGAAAAGGATGTTCACCGCCTCCTGGTTCTGAACAAAGGCATGGAACAGTTCACGGGTCAGCTGCTCTGTGTGTGCAGCGGTAAGCCCCACATTGGGCACACTGTCCAGAATGACATGGATGAGCTTGTTCTCCAACCGGCTGGACAACTCATAGATATCCTCATAGTGGGCATAAAAGGTGGATTTGTTCACCTTGGCCAGTGTGCACAGGTCTTTGATCCTGATCTTCTCCAGCGGCTGGCGGGCACGCAGCTCCATGAATGCCTTTTCGATGGCGCGGTCAGTCTTTTCAATGCGGATGTCCAAAATAATCCACCACTTTCATTGTTTCGTTGGATATCCAACGCTTTTCGTTTTTCGGGGATAGACAGTTTGTTCGAGTTTTCTTACAATATCAATAGAGAATCCCTTTCTCTCTCAATGCGGCTTCGATCCTCTGGAATGTTTCTTCATCCGGGCAGCGGAGGGTGTGCAGGTGCACGCCGCCGGTCATCCGGCTGAGCAGGCACTCCGGGGTATTGGCTGCCTGGGTGATAAAGGTTTCCACATCGTATCGGCTGGCGAGATTCAGGTTGCCCCGCAGTTCGCCGTAGAGCGGGTTTTCCACCGCCACATCGACCACCACGCCTCCCTGATCCACCACCGTGTAAAGCTCGGTGCGCATCTCATCGGCGGTCCTGTGCACACAGGCCAGGATGCCGGTATAGCCGCCGGGGGTCGGGTGGAACTGATACCCGCGCGGGGTGGCCTCGATTTCGGCCCCGCCTGCCCGCAGAAGGGCCACGTCCCCCACCACGATCTGGCGGCTGACCCCCAGCTTTGCGGCCAGTGCACTGGCACTGATGGGTGCGCTGGCCCCATGGAGCTGTTGCAAGATCTTTTCCCGGCGCTGTGCTGCGTTCATTGTTGTTCCCCCTGTCAGCATTTTTCCCTATTATAATAGTGCATGACAGGTGTCCTGTCAATCCAGACGCAGGACCGTGGCGTAATTGGAGGGCAGCTGGACCTTCATCCGGCCAGATGCAAGGCTGACCATCACATTCTCAGCGCCCACGGTATCGGCCAGCAGGTCCGTTGCTGCGTTGGCCTCCACCGGCAGCTGGAACTCCATCTCCGCCGGGCCGTCGCCGTTGTTGAATACGGCCACCAGGGCTTTTCCATCCAGCACCCGGGCAAAGGCATAGCACTGGGTGGTCAGCTGGAGCTCCTTCACCTCGCCCCAGCTCAGGGCCGGGTATTCGGCCTTCAGCCTGCCCAATGCGGCGTACACACTGGTGACGGGGTTGGTGGTCAGGTCATCCCGGAATTTGTCCAGCTCCAGGCAGGGGCGCAGGGGCCAGTCACTGCCCCACTCCTTTTTGCCCTCGATGCCAAATTCGGAGCCGTAATAGATGGACGGAATGCCCCAAAGCGTGTATACTAGAATTGCAATGTGCCGGATGTGCGCCTTGTTCCGCAGTTTATTGGGCAGGCGCTCCACATCGTGGTTGTCCGAGAAGGTATAGAGCCGGGTGTCGTGGCAGAGCCCCTGCAGGCGGCGCATGGTGTGTGCGATCTCAAAATAGTTGTGGTCGTTGTGGCCGCTCCACAGGCCCTTGTGCAGCTCATAGTTGGTAACAGAGTGGAGCATTTCAGGGTTGGCCCAGCGGCTGTAATCGCCGTGGATGACCTCGCCCATCAGCCAGAACTCAGGCTTGACCTCGTTGGCAAGGCGGCGCAGGCCCTTCATAAAGTCGAAGTCCAGCACATCCGCTGCATCCAGCCGGATGCCGTCAATGTCGAATGCATCGACCCAGAAGCGGATGGTATCATAATGGTAGTTCTGCACCTCGGGGTTGCGCTGGTTCAGCTTGACCAGCAGGTTGAAGCCGCCCCAGTTGCCATAAGAAAAGCCGTCGTTGTACTCGTTGTTTCCCCAGAAGTTCACATCGCAGAACCAGTCCTTATAACGGGCATTCTCGCGGTTGGCCTGCAGGTCTTTGAAGGCAAAGAAATCCCGGCCCACATGGTTGAACACACCGTCCACAATGACCTTCTGGCCCCGGGCGTGGCAATTGGCCACAAACTCCCTGAACTCTTCGTTGGTGCCCAGACGGCGGTCCACCCGGCGGTAATCGATGGTATCATAGCCGTGGGAGCCGCTCTCGAACAGCGGGCCGATATAGATGGCCGTGCAGCCCAGATCTTTGGAGGCGTGCTCGGCCCAGGCGTTCAGCTTTGCGAACGCGCCCGGTGTGGGCTGGCCGTCGTTTTCGTGCGCACAGCCGCACAGGCCCAGCGGATAAATGTGATAAAAAACTGCGGTATCATACCATGCCATAGTTACTCTCTCCCATATCATTTCTTCTGCCGCCCAGCAGCGGCAGGCTCAGTATACCACAAACTCCGCCAATTGTGTGGATGTTTGATAAATTTTCTACATAGTCTCTGTTAAAATCAGCAAGTGTGACGATTTTGATCCATAAATATTGGTAAATATGACCGGGTGTATCCCGTTGAGAAAAGGAGAAATCTGCATGAACTTTCCCACCATCGACCGCTCGTTCTTTGCGGGCGAATGCTTTGATGCCTACCGTGTGCTGGGCGCGCACCCCTGCCGGGATGACTTTGGGCAGGAGGGTTGGCGGTTTGCCGTGTGGGCCCCGGGTGCTGTGGCTGTGGAGATCTGCGGCGGCTTTGACGGCTGGGGGCCGGGCGTTCCCATGCAGAAGGCCGACACCGGCGTGTGGAGCGGCTTTGTGCCCGGCCTTGCCGAGGGAGAGCTGTACAAATACCGCATCCACGGTAAGGATGGCAGCACCGTGATGCGGGCTGACCCCTACGCCTTTTCCACTGAGCTGCGGCCCGGCACGGCCAGCAGGCTGGCCCGGATGGACTTTGCCTTTGACGATTCCAGCTGGATGGAGCGGCGGGACAAGTGCCGTAACCTGCCCCTGAACATCTATGAGCTCCATGCAGGCAGCTGGAAGCACAAGCCCAATGCCACCCGCGAGGACGGCTCGGACGGCTGGTACAATTACCGGGAGCTGGCCCGGGAGCTGATCCCCTGGCTGCTGGATCACCGCTTCACCCATGTGGAGCTGCTGCCGCTGGCAGAGCATCCCTTTGACGGCAGCTGGGGCTACCAGACCACCGGTTACTTCTCTGTCACCAGCCGCTACGGCGACCCCGCCGACTTTGCGGCCTTTGTCAACGCCTGCCACCGGATGGGCATTGGTGTCATCATGGACTTTGTGCCCGTCCACTTTGCCGCCAACGGCGACGCGCTCGCCAACTTTGACGGCACCCACCTCTACGAGTACGACAGCGATGTGGGCCACAGCGAGTGGGGCACCTGCAACTTCAACTACTACCGCCGGGAGGTGTGCAGCTTTTTGAACAGCGCTGCCGCCCTGTGGATGGACGTATACCACTGTGACGGTATCCGTATGGATGCCATCTCCCGCGCGCTGTACTGGCAGGGCGACCCGAACCGCGGCGTGAACGAGGGTGCCGTGAACTTTCTGCGCAGCCTGAACCACGGCCTGAACGAGCGCTGGCCCACCGGCATCTACACCGCCGAGGACTCCACCAACTTCCTCAAGGTGACAGCTCCCACCCGCTACGACGGCGTGGGCTTCGACTACAAGTGGGATATGGGCTGGATGCATGATACGCTGGACTATTTTGCTACCCCTTTCGGTGAGCGGCCAAATGCCTACGGCAAGATCGTTTTCAGCATGCACTACTTCTACAACGAGCTGTATCTGCTGGCCTTGAGCCACGACGAGGTGGTGCACGGCAAAAAGACCATCATTGATAAGCTGTGGGGCACCTACGAGGAAAAATGCGCCCAGCTGCGCACCCTTTACTTCTACATGTACACCCACCCGGGCAAAAAGCTGAACTTTATGGGCAATGAGTTGGGGCATTTCCGGGAGTGGGACGAGAAAAAGGAGCTGGACTGGGGCCTGATGAAGTATCCCTTCCACGACAGCTTCCAGAAATATTTTGCCGAGCTGGGCCGCCTGTATGCCACCGAGCCCGCCCTCTACGACGGCGAGTACAACCCGAACTGCTTTGAGTGGATCGCCTGCGAGAGCCGGGACGAGGGCGTGTACGCCTGGCTGCGGAAGGGCGCGGGCCAGACCATCCTCTGTGTGATGAACACCCAGAATACCGCCCACAAAAAGTTCCCGCTCTACTTCCAGTATCCCTGCACCGCCGATGAGCTACTGAACAGCGAGGCTGCCTGCTGGAACGGTGCGGACCGCAGCCGCACCAGACACCTGCATACCACCGATGGCGGCGTGTACGGTCGGGACTACACCCTGAGCGTGGATCTGCCCGCCATGGGCAGCCGGATGTACCGCATCACACCGGAGGCTCCCCACCCGGAGGCCGCGCAGGCCTCTGCCCGCAAGGCCGCCGCCCAGAAGCGCAAGGCCACCATCGCGGCAAAGCAGAATTCCAAAAAGTAATATCGCGTCCAAAATATCCCGTCTGCTGAAATGCAGGCGGGATATTTTATCTTCCGGGGGCCTGCCCTCTTGCCTGCGCCGCCCGGAACCATTATACTGTAAGCTGTAATATTGTGGTTCAAAACCGAGGAGCATGTACAATGTCAACGATACTTTCTGAAAAGAAGACCCTTTCGCCCTGGACAAAGGGCGGCATCGGGTTGGGTGCCGGGGCACTCCTGCTGGTGCTGGTGGGCCTGCTGTTCCCCACCGCGGCGGCGTTCTTCCCGCTGGTGAGCCTGTGGTGCAGCTGTGTGCTGTTCTACGGCGCGCTGTGGGTGCTGCACACTGCCGGTGTGGAGCTGGACTTCTTCCACCGCGCAGCCATCATCGCCTTCTGGGCCGGAGCTGTGCTCTACTTCTATTGGGCGCTGGGTCGGCGGCAGTTCATTTACGCCTGGGATTATGTGAACTACATTCAGAAGCAGTTCAATACCGAAGCGGCTTTTGCGCTGGGTCCGGTGGCCGGTTTTAAGTACATCATAAGCACATTTTCTGAAGACTACACCAATTTCATCACCTTGTTCACTGAGTTCCCGTTCTGCCTCACCGCAAAAACGGGTGACAGCTACGCTTTTGCGCAGGTATTCTGTGTGCTCCCCAGCCTTATGCTGATGCTGGCTGGTCTCACGATCAAAATCGGACAGATGCTGGAGGTCAAGAATAAATTCTGGTATTTCCTCATCGGCTTTTCCTGGGTGCTGACCTATCCGTTCCTGCGAATGAGCGCTATGTTGGCACAGCCGGACTGGTTCGGTCTGATCTTCGCTTTTGCCATTCTGCTCCTCACATTGGACTACCGTTTTGAAAAGCTGGAGCCGGGCCGGTTCGTGCTCATCTTCCTGGCAACGGCCGCCATTATCCTGAGCCGCCGCTGGTACTTATATTTTGTGGTAAGCTACTATTTTTCCTATGCTCTCCTGCTCTTTGTCAGCAGTGCAAAGCTCGCAAAACAAGGCCAAAAGGCTCTTGCCCTGCGCCGAGTACGCAACCTCATCCTGTTTGGTGTCTGCGCCATGGCAGCAATGGTGGTCCTGCTCTGGCCCATGGTCAGCAAGATCCTGGCTTTTAACTACTCCGACCGCTATTCGTACTATAATGTCGGCGGCATTGCAGTAGAGCTCTATTATCATGCCATGCGCACCGGCCTGCTGAACCTTATTTTGATCCTGTTTGGTTTGTGGCTCTGCGTCAAGCGGAAAAAGCCCAGCCTGCCTGTGTTGGCGCTGTGTGAGCTGATGCTCAGTATGCTCTTGTTTACCCGAGTGCAGAATTCCGGCTCCCATCAGATGCTGCTGTACGTGCCCGCCTATGTCATTCTGTTTCTCTGCGGTGCGGCGGGTCTGGCAGAGAGTATCGAGCATTTCAAAATACCAAAGCTTTGTTTCTGGGTCTTTACACTGTTGTTCGCCGTGTCGGTGCGGTGCTCCCCGCTCACTGTCATGGCCTTGCCAGAGTTCGTTATCCATGCGTTCCACCCGGCAGACCTTGCTGAGTATCAGCGGCTGGACGAGCTGACCTATGACCGCAAGGACAAACCGCAGATCCAGGCCATGGCACAATGGCTGGTTGAACATCTGGGGGAGGGCGAGGTCGCCTATATGATCCCGGATGACATGCTCTACAATCCCGGCCACCTGCGGAACTGTGACCTGCCCAACCACGCACTGGACGGCAAGTTGCCGGACAGCTTCTCGGTGCCGGGCACCCACTCTTTCCCCACCGGCTTCTTCGACGCAAAGTATGTCATCACCGCTGACCCGTTCCCCCTCTCGCTGGCACCAGACACGGAACTGGGCCACCGGTTCAACGCCGTTTTTCTTCAGCTGAGAGAGACTACCCACCAGCAAGTTGCGACCTTCGATATGGGCAACGGCACGGTGTTCACGATCTGGGAACGCACCACTCCCGTGACACGTGAGGAAGTGGAGACCTATCTCCATGAATTTGATGCTGAAAACGCCAAATACCCAGAAATGTTTTCCGCAGTTGTGGAAAACTGGCTGGCTGTTCATGGTTTATAAAAGGAGAGTAAAACGATATGTCCAACAACGCAAAAAATCTGCCGGAAGTAAAATTAGGCCAGTACAAGGGGCTGGCTGTCACCCGCCATGTGCGGCCGCTTTCCGAAAAGACCATTGACCAGGAGATGGTCCACCAGACCCGGATGCGCTCCGTCTACCACAACTCCACCGCCCCCGCCAAGCGCGGCAGCCGGGTCCTGCTGGATTTTGTCGGCTTCATGGACGGGGAGGAGATCCCCGACAGCCGGATGGAAAAGGTGATGGTGGTTCTGGGGGACGGCAAGCTGATGCCTGCCGCCGAAGATGCCATCTACGGCCACACCGCTGGCGAGACCTTCCGCTTCGATTTCACTTACCCGGAGCAGTTCCGGGTGGAGGAGCTCTCCGGCAAGACCGCGCAGTTTGAGATCAGGCTGCACTCCGTGGCCGAAAAGACCACCCCGGAGCTGAACGAGGCATTTGCCCGGGCACAGGGCTATGCAGACCTTGCCGCCATGCGCGAGGCCGTGCGGGCCAAAAAGCGGAAGATCCACGAAGATGCCGCCGACCGCGCCGCCGGGCAGGAGCTGCTGGCAAAGGCCGGTGCCAACCTGACCGTGGACCTGCCCGAGGCCATGCTGGACCGCACCGCCGACAACGAGATGCGGATGCTGGAGCAGCGGCTCTCCCGCAGCAACATCACCCTGGAAAAGCACTGCAAGAACAGCCACACCACCGCTGCCGCCCTGCGGGCAGGCTACCGTGATGCTGCCGAGCGGAACCTGCGCTCCATGCTGGCCTCCCGCTCCATTGCTGAAGCCGAGAACATCACCGTGAGCACGCTGGAGGTCAACAACGAGTACCGCCGCCTGTCCCAGCTGCAGGACACCCCGGAGGCCGACATCCGCCGGGTGCTGAGCCCGGACACCCTTGCCGCCGCACTGGTTGCACAGAAAGTCCAGCGCTTCCTGCTGGACAACGCCGCCATCACCACTGTGATGGACCCTGAAAAGGAGTGATCCTATGAGTATCTTTACGCGCTACGCCATGGATGCGCTGATGAAGACCACCCACCCCGAAGTGAACCGCAAGCAGTGCTGGAACCTGCACCCCCACCGCACCCCCTGCACAGCCTGCAAGGACATCTGCCCCTATGGTGATGAGATCTTCACCCGCCCCAACCTCGTCAAGGACTGGGATCCCTGCACCGACTGCGGCCTGTGCGTCTCGGCCTGCCGGTCGGGCTGCATTGCCCCCTCGCCGGAGCAGGTACAGCGGGACATCTCCCCTGCCGACAGCGATGGCGACACCATCTGGATCGGCTGCGAAAAATCCACCCGGAAAAACACCGTGGTGCGCACCTGCGTCTCGGCCTATTCGTGGGAAGCGCTGGCCTACCTTGCCCTGAACAAGAAGATCGTCCTCGACCTGACCCCCTGCGGCGAGTGCGAGAACGATGTCTGCGCCGAGCATCTGCGTGCCGTTCTGACCCGGCTGGTGGAGTTCTTCGGCCAGCCCCTGTTCGAGGCCCGGTTCACGCTGGCATACGAGCTGGACGATGCCCCCTTCCACGTCAAGGAATATTCCCGCCGTGAGATGATGGAGCAGGTGACCTCCGGCTCCAAAAAGGGCACCAAGCAGCTGCTGCGGATGCTGCCCGGCCTGCGCAGCGAGGACGAGAGCAGCCAGGATTTCCGGCTGCTGCTCCACCAGTACACCAAGCAGCTCAAGGCGGTGTCCGAAACGCCCCTGCGCTATGGCTACCATCTGCCCAACTTCACCCAGAAGTGCTTTGCCTGCGGCCGGTGTGAAAAGAGCTGCCGCAGCGGTGCCATCAAGTTTGAGGACCTGCCCGACGGCCAGACCCGCGCGGTGATCACGCCGTGGAAGTGCAGCGAGTGCGGGGTCTGCGTTGCCGCCTGCTCCAACGGCGGTCTGGACGGCCTGAAGCTGCGCCAGCTCACCAGCCTTGGCCCTGTCAGTGTCTACAAGTGCACCAAGACCCTCTGCAAGGAATGCGGCAAGCCCATTGCGCCCAACTGTGCGGACGGCATCTGTTCTGTCTGCCGCATCAAGCTGCGCACCAAAAAACGGCAGGAGGAGGCTGTGGCCCGCGCCAAGGAGCGTCAGGCCGAGCGCGAGGCCAAAAAGGCTGCAGAAGCAGCTGCAAAGGAGCTGGCTGCCGAAATGCAGCCCTCTCAGCCAGCGCAAAGCGCCGCTGCCCCTGAAGCAGGAGCCGCTCCCGCCCCGACCGAAAGCACCTGCTGATCGCTGGACCTTTCCGGGGCTTCGCATGGACGGAGAGGTTTTTATTGACGCAGCTCCAAAAAAATGCTATAATTCTTCTTAACCACCCAGCTGTGGTCGGGAGGACAAGTTACAAAGGCGTAACGGATGTGTTTCCGTTACGCTTTTTTGCTTCCCGCTGCCGGGAAACAGCGGGCCTGTCAGCTTTGGGCGGCAACCAGACTTCAACACGAAGAAAAGAGGGAATTTCATTATGAAACAGTCTATTTCTCGTCGTCAGTTCCTCAAGGCAAGCGGCCTGGCAGCCGCAGGTGCCTGCGCCGCCGGTCTGCTGTCCAGCTGCGGCGGCAAGAGCGGCGGCAGCTCCTCCGGTTCTGCTTCCGGTGCGGATACCAGCAAGTACACCGTGCTTTATTCCAGCCAGCCTGCAACCCTGAACTATCTGACCACCGCCACCGACCTGGAAATGGTCGTGGGTGCAAACTGCGTGGACACCCTGGTCGAGTACGACAACAAGGGCGTGATGCGCGAGGGCCTGGCCACCAAGTGGGAATGGGATGCCGACACCCTGACCTGGACCTTCACCCTGCGCGAGGAGAACTGGGTGGACAACAACGGCGAAGTCGTTGCCCCCGTGACCGCACAGGACTTTGTGGATGCCCTGCAGTATGTGCTGACCCCGGATTACGCTTCCTCCAACGTGGGCCTGGTCACCGCCTACATTGCCGGTGCGAATGATTACTACAACTATCACGTCTACCTGACCAATGCTGAAAACGGCACTGTGGACGATGACGGCACCACCTATGTCACCGATGGCAGCGGCAACGTGACCGTGACCGCAGCAGACGGCACCGCTTCCACCTACGCCCCCGTGGACTTTGATTCCGTGGGCGTGACCGCTGTGGATGACCACACCCTGACCTACACCCTGACTTACGATTTCCCCGGCTTCCTGAGCCTGCTGTGCTACCTGCCCTATGAGCCCGCCTACGGCCCCCTGCTGAGCGAGATGGGCGACCAGTATGCCACCAGCGCCGAGACCCTGTACAGCTGCGGTGCCTTCTACCTGTCCGATTACGAGTCTCTGGAAACCTGGATCATGAAGAAGAATCCCGAGAACTATGATGCGGACAATGTCTTTATCGACACCATCAGCCGCATTTACAATGCCGAGGCTGCCGTGAACGGCCCCGAGATGATCAAGCGCGGCGAGATCGACGAAGCCACCATCGGCTCCGATATTCTGGACAGCTGGCTGGCCGACGATACCACCAAGGACATGGTCTCCATGGATCGTCCCAACACCAACTACACCTACTTCTACATGTTCAACTTCATGCCCTTTGCACACGAGTTCTCCAACTGGAACGTTGAGGGCGTGGATGCAGAATACGAACCCGAGAACTGGGCCAAGGCCATCAACAACACCAACTTCCGTAAGGCCTTCCTGTACGGCATCAACAACGCCGTTACGCTGGCTGTCAGCGCACCTCTGGGCTATGACAGCTACAAGCTGAACACCATCACTCCCCCGAACTTCTGCGCCACCACCGATGGTGTGGACTACACCAAGTGCGGCGGCCTGGCCGACCTGACCGAGTTCTTTGACGAGGCCAAGGCCAAGGAGTACCGCGATGCCGCCATTGAGGAGCTGACTGCACAGGGGGTCACCTTCCCCATCAAGGTGCAGCTGCCCTACAACCCCTCCACCACCGACTGGGACAAGCAGTGCCAGGTGCTCAAGCAGCAGCTGGAGGGTGTGCTGAACGACGGCACCGACTTCATCGACATCATCATCACCGCCGGCCCTTCCGACAGCTTCCTGTCTGCCGTGCGCCGCAACGGCAAGTTCGAGTTCCTGCTCTGCAACTGGGGCGCTGACTACTCCGACCCCGAGACCGAGACCGACCCGTTCTATCAGGCTAAGGATTCCCGCGGAATGCGCTATGCTTACCTGCGCACCGGCGTGGAGGACGGCTTCATCACCGGCGAGACCGCAGATGCTGTTATGGCCTACATGAACGCCATCGAGGCCGCAAAGCAGATCACCGATGACATCGATGCCCGCTACAAGGCCTTTGCCGATGCCGAGGCTCTGCTCATCACCAACGCACTGGTCATTCCGCGCGGCATGAGCGTGCCCGCCTATCTGGCGACCCGCCTGAACTACTGGGAGGGCCAGTACGCTTCCATCGGCTTCTCCAACAAGCGCCTGAAGGGGATCCACGTCCTCGACCACTACGTCTCCATGGACGAGTACGAGGCAAACCGTGACGCTCGCTGATCGTTCCATCTTCTCATAACACAAAATACACCCCCTCTGCACGGCAGTTTCTGAAGCTGCACCGCAGAGGGGGTGTTCTTTTTGCATGTTCAGTTACACTTCAAAGTCCAGGCAGACACGGGTCTTGGTGTAGGGGCGCACCTTGCCATCGGCCACAGCCACGTGGGCGGGGTGGGTGGAGTAGCCCTTGAGGGCAGCGGCATCGGTAAAGGTGGTGTCCAGCATCAGGTCTGCGTTGGAAGAGGGCAGGCCGTTGATGTTCACATGCACCTCCACAAGGCCCGGGATCTGCCCTGCCAGGCCCTCCAGTCCGGTTTTGATGTTCGCTTTGATCTCTTCCTTTTCGGCGGCAGAAAGCTCGTCCTTGAGCTGCCAGAGAATGATATGCTTGACCATAAAAATACCTCCTGCGTTTTCTCCATTGTAGCAGAGAAATGCAGGAGGTGCAATGCTTTTTGAAACGGTTCAGTCGTCTTCCCGGCCTTTTTTCCAAGCGTGGTACATCAGCAGGAACACGGTGTCCGCAGCAATGCCGATAGAGAGCAGGCGGCTGCCGCCAATGGAAGTGTGGGGCAAAAACGGCGAAGCGGCAAACACAACGGCATTAAAGAAATAGAACACACCGAACTTTTTCTCCCACATAGCCCGCTCTTCGTCATCGCTGAACTTCATCTGGTGCTTTTTGGAAAAACTGCGAAAGCCCATTACCAGCATGGCAGCGGCAGCAAACAGGTTCAGCAAAAGGGATGTGTCAAATTTCATGCGGGGGTACCTCCGTAAAAAATCCATAAACAAAAACCAGCCGGATCGAGGCGTTTGCAAGCCCTC
>OOCE01000483.1_pt1 | contig 14512 bp, 10 predicted proteins | sample 1671421 | NCBI WGS metagenome assembly OOCE01 (sample SAMN06348155, study PRJEB24527) | human gut metagenome | biome: human gut; feature: ankylosing spondylitis patient; material: feces | host: Homo sapiens | place: China | collected 2015-10 | reverse complement strand
GACGTTTTTTAACGGCGGATTGCAAATCCGCCGAAACGCCTAACGGAATTAATCAATAATCACTAATCATTAATTACTAAAAAAACTGCGTATGAAGAAAGAAACTTGGAAAACTGTATTTCAGATAGTAATATCTATCTTGACCGCTATTGCCGCCTCTCTGGGCGTAACGAGCTGCATGTCGTAGAACTGCTCAAGGTATCTTAGATTTTTATCAATTGCTTCTCAAAAAAAAAGAGGGTGTGCCATAAGTTCATGACACATCCTCTTTTTTTTATTTATTCTTTATTTTTATTCATCGGATTACGCGGAGTTATCGGAAGAGCATTCCTGCTGTACGGATTACGCACGGAATTGGGCTAGCGGATGAACAGCAGCTCACGATACTTCGGCAAGGTCCAGAGTTCATCTGCTACGAGCAGCTCCAGCTTGTCGATCTGATAGCGGATTTCTTCCATCTTCGGAGCTACCGTATCATGATAGGCTACAGCCTTCTCACGCTCGCTCTCTATCTTGTTGGCTACCTTGCGGGCATCCACCAATGCCTCTACACCACGCTCTATCGACTCGGTGCGCTCGGCTATCTCACGGATGATCTTCACGTTGCGGGCGGTCAGTTTCTTGCCTTCCTCGCCACCGAAGATGTGAATCATACCCTCTACATTCTTTGCCAGACGGCTCTGATAGTGGGTAGCCACAGGGATGATATGGTTCATGGTCAGGTCGCCCATCACACGAGCCTCAATCTGAATCTTCTTGGTATAGGTCTCCCACTTCACCTCGTTGCGCGCCTTCAGCTCGCTCTCGCTCATCACGTTGGTCTTGGCAAACATCTCGATGCTCTCCTTGTCCAGGTAGCGGTCGAAGACTACCGGGCAGGATGCCTCGCAGTCCAATCCACGCTTCTGAGCCTCTTCCTTCCACTCGTCAGAATAGCCGTTGCCGTCGAAGCGGATAGGCTTGCAGGTCTTGATGTCCTCTCTTACGATGTCGATGATTGCCGAAGTCTGGTCCTCGCCCTTGGCTATCAAAGCATCCACGCGAGCCTTGAAGTTCTCGAGCGCCTCAGCTACGGCTGCATTCAATACGATGAGAGAAGATGCACAGTTTGCCTCAGAACCTACGGCACGGAACTCGAAGCGGTTGCCGGTAAAGGCGAATGGTGAGGTACGGTTGCGGTCAGTATTATCAATCATCAGTTCCGGAATCTCAGGGATATCCAGCTCCATACCCTTCTTGCCAGCCAGGGCGAAGAGTTCCTCCTTGTCAGCCTTCTCGATATGGTCGAGCAGATCGGTCAACTGCTTTCCGAGGAATGAAGAGATGATGGCTGGAGGTGCCTCGTTGGCTCCCAGACGGTGGGCATTGGTTGCACTCATGATGGATGCCTTCAGCAGTCCGTTGTGCTTATATACACCCATCAGGGTCTCTACGATGAAGACTACGAAGCGGAGGTTATCCTCAGGAGTCTTGCCTGCCGCATGCAGCAGCACACCGGTATCGGTGCAGAGGCTCCAGTTGTTGTGCTTGCCCGAACCGTTGACGCCGGCGAATGGCTTCTCGTGAAGCAGCACACGGAAACCGTGCTTGTGAGCCACACGCTTCATCAGACTCATCAGGAGCATGTTGTGATCTACTGCAAGATTGCACTCCTCATAGATAGGTGCCAGCTCAAACTGGTTAGGAGCCACCTCGTTATGGCGGGTCTTGCAAGGGATGCCGAGCTCGAGAGCCTGGATTTCAAGATCCTTCATGAAAGCCTGCACACGCTCTGGGATGGTTCCGAAATAATGGTCGTCCATCTGCTGGTTCTTTGCCGAATCGTGGCCCATCAGAGTGCGTCCGGTGAGCATCAGGTCGGGACGTGCCGAATAGAGGCTCTCATCTACCAGGAAGTACTCCTGCTCCCATCCGAGATTGGTCTGCACCTTCTTTACCTGTGGGTAGAAATAGTGGCACACCTCGGTAGCCGCCTCGCTCAGTGTATGGAGCGAGCGGAGCAATGGAGCCTTGTAGTCCAGCGCCTCACCTGTATAAGATATAAAGATGGTAGGGATACAGAGGGTATCGTCGATGATGAACACTGGCGATGTAGGATCCCATGCAGAATAGCCGCGAGCCTCGAAGGTGTTACGGATACCGCCGTTAGGGAAAGAGCTGGCATCCGGTTCCTGCTGCACCAGCAGCTTGCCGGAGAATTCCTCTATCATACCACCCTTACCATCGTGCTCCACAAAGGCATCGTGCTTCTCGGCAGTACCTTCTGTCAATGGCTGGAACCAGTGAGTATAATGTGTTACCCCGTTTTCCTCAGCCCAGAGCTTCATGCCGGCAGCCACGGCATCCGCGATGGAACGGTCCAGACGATTACCGTTGTCTATCACATCGATGAGTTTCTCGTACACATCAGATGGCAGATACTTGTACATCTTCTGGCGGTTGAATACATACTTGGCGAAGTACTCCGAAGGGCGCACCTTGGGAGTTTCCACCTCAACAGGTCTCTTTTTAAAGGCCTCGGCTACAACCTCAAATCTCAAATTAGCCATTCTTCTTTTATTATTTTATAAGTTTGCGGGTGCAAAGTTACGAAATAATTGGCTAACTGCTACCATTTTGCCCGTTTTTTTATGTATAATTCAAACTTTTCTTATTTTGATTACAGGATTCTGCCCACAATCTGCAACTTGAGCACAGGATAGAACTGGATTTTATCCACGATATCGGCAATGTCGCCGCCATCTTCACCCATCGAATCATTGAGAGCTTTCCTGACATCTACCTTCTCGCCGTTCTGATAGATCTTCAGCTTGCCCATATACTGGCAGCCGATCTCCCAGCGGAAGCCCAGACGGTTCTTGGGAACCACTCTTCCGAAGCCCAGACCGAGATAAGGGCGGAAGGAATTGCAGCGCAGGTCGGCATTGATATCACCATTCTTGTCGAACTTGATATTATAATCCGAGAGTTCCGCACCTACGTGGTTCAGAATTTCATCTGAATATTCAGGATATCGACTGATAAACTGCGCCAGATCATCGCTGTGACCGCTCAGCTTGGCAAGCTTAGCGCCGCCCATAGCGAAGCCGGCAGCCACGAAGAACTTGCTGTTGCCGCCGAAAGGATAGATATTCGCCTTGGCATGAAAGGCTGTACGGGAGAAATCAGCATCCACATCCACCGGTGAATCAGGAATCTTCACCGACTGTCCCTGAACGATGATAGAGGCATCTGCCTCTATGTTCATCTGCTCAGATATCTTGAGTATCTTAGGCAGAATATCCACGCCTGCCTCCAGCTCCACGAAATTGGAGATAGGAGCCGCAACACCGATACTGATACCTTCGGTACCCACGCCTGCATTCAGACCCACATGATTGAATGCAGTTCTCTTGAACTGTGCAAAACCACTTGTTGTAAATACGAGGCACAAAATGGCCATCATCAAAATCTTTTTCATCATTACATTATTTTTTTAATCGTTAGTATTCACATCTCACACACGTTATTTCTTCTTGCTTGCCTTCCACTCGAAGAGATAGTCGATGCCCTTGATCTTTACCTTGACAAAGAGATCGGCAGCCTTGCGGTCGGTGGTATAGAGATAGCCCGAAACCACTTCGCCCGGATGGATGGTGGTGCGCTCCAGATAGCCCAGGTCCTCAGGCATCTTGTCGGAATACTTCATGCGGTTGCCGTCTTCCAGCTGCTGCATCCGGCAGATACGGGTCTGGAAATCCTTCAGCGTATTGGAGGTTCCGGCATCAAACACCTGTGCGCCCAGGTTGGCATTCACATTGTTCTCACGTTCGGTCTGCACTATCGCCTTGTTCTTTACCGCACGCTTAGCCACCTTCTTCTTGAACTTGAAGATTTTCTTGTCATACTCATCAGCGCTCACCAGTTCGAAATCCTTTCGCTTGCCGCCCTTCATATCGTAGATTTCAATCTGAGAAGGGTCGATATCCACATTGATCATGCTCTTGTTGACGATGAAGACGCCGATTTCGCGGTAATCGCCGATGTTCTCATCTACCATCGAATTGCTCACGCCCACGATGAGTCCGTTTTTGTTGTAGTAAGGCCATGCCACACCATTCTTATACTCGGTGAGGATTTCATCAGGCGAAGGGGTTTCCAGGATAGGCTGGTGGTCGGTGAGCGAATACTTGGAATAGTTGCCGTCGGCATCCACCACTACAAAAAATCCTTCAGGGATATCATTCTTGTAGGGAGTAAGGGTGCACACCCTGCCGTTCTCCGTGAAAGAGGCTCCTACCCCCATCTTCTTGCCCTGGTTCATGAAGAAATGCTCCTTCACGTTGCCGTTATTATAATAAGAGGTATATTCGCCCGAGAGCAGTCCTGCCTGATAGGTCTTCTTCTGCTCTACCTGTCCATCCTTGAAATAGGTGGTAAAGGTGCCGGCAAACTGGCTCTTGGCATCATCCTTCCTGTCGAGGACCACAAAGCAGCCTTCGCCCTGCAGTTCGCCGCTCATATAGTAGGTGCGGAACTCCTTGGCTGCCGTAGAATCAGCAGGATAGAGCGCCAGGCGATAATAGTTGGCGAAAGCCTTGTTAGGGGTTACCTTCCAACTCTTGTTGTAATAGAGGGTGTCCAGCCGGTCTTGCGGAACGGGAGGAGTTTCAGGGATGACTTTCTCCGGCACTGCAGGCTGTTCCTCCTGAACCACAGCCTTTACTTCTTCCGTCTGTACCTTCGTTTTCTGCTTCTTTACGCGTCCTGCCTTCTGTGCCAGGGCTGTCTGTCCTCCGAAGAGGGCAATCATCATGATGATGACCGAATACTTATTTCTCATCATAATTATTATGTTTTTAAATACTTAAGAATCTATCTATCAATTTCTTTCTATAGAGTCTGCCCACCTTTACATAGTCGATTTCATCGAAAGGGGGATAGAAATGGCACACATTGTCAACCACCTCGATGAGGTAATTGATGTTGACGATGAACTTCTGGTTTACCTGCATGAAATGAGGGGCGAGCGCAAGCAGGTCGGTGCTCTTCACGCTGCGTTTCAGCCTGATAGGCTTCCTGTTGTCAGCTACCACCACCTCCCAGCATCTCACTTCGTGATTATACTGGAAGAGGCAGACATTCTCCTTATCCACCAGTCTGAAATCCACGGAGTTGGTATAGAAGAGCAGCTTGCCGTTAGCAACGGGTGCGTTCTTCACGCCAGCCCCTACCACTCTCTCAGCCTCTTTCTCTGCTTCTTTCTCTGCTTCTTTCTCAGCCTCTTTCTCCAGTCGTCTGACGATGGTATCCAGCTCCTGGGGATTGATAGGCTTGAGCAGCACATCGAAAGCCTTCTTGCGGAAAGCTGTCAGGATATATTCATCGTATGCCGTGTACATCACCACCTGGCAGCGGCGGTGCACGAATCCCGACAGCTTATCCAGGAAATCCAAGCCATTCACATCGGGCAGCTGGACATCCAGGAAGAGCACATCGGGCTGGTACCTGTTTACCATCGCCAGGCCGTCAAGCCCACAGAGCGCGCATCCCAGCACCTCCATATCGTATTTCGTTTCCAATAAATCTGCCAAAGCCTTGCCTGAAGATTTATCGTCGTCTATGATTACAACTTTCATACACCTTATTATATTGTTTATATTCAAATTCCGCAAGTCCTGCTACATCACGAAGCCATCGGGTATGCATACCTGCGCCAGACATCCAGCCACGCTGCCGTCTTCTGCCTTCCGGTTCTGCAGCGAGAAGGTCATCTTACGGCGATTATGCTCGTTCACCACTGCCAGGGTCTGGGTGATGATGCCCAGTCCGGTACGCTTCTTCCCCTTCTGGCGGATATCGAATCCCCTGCCGTTATCCAGCACGGAAACCACGGTATAGCCCGGCTGCTTTCTACCTACCTTTACCTGCAAGATCTTCCTTCCCTCCCAGCCTCTCAGCCCGTGAACCAGGGCATTCTCTACGAGAATCTGGACAAACATAGACGGGATATACGTATTCTCCACATCCACTTCGGGATCTATCTGCAGCGAGAAATCGAAATTATCGCCCATCAGCGGAGTTTCCACCGCCAGATACTGCTTCACGAAACCGATCTCTGCGGCTAGAGATACCTTCGGCTGGCAGGACAGGTCGAGGTTGCTGCGTATCAAGCGGGCAAGCCCCATCAGCTCGTCGGCTTCCGCCGTACCGGCATGCAGAATCTTGTTGTTGAGGACATTGAAGACGAAATGAGGGGAGATTCGGTTTCTTGCCCCTTCCAGCTTCAACTGCAGTATGCGATGTCTGCTCTCTTCGAGCCGCTTGCCGGATCGCATGCTCTTGATAACGAAGAACATGCACAGCAGCAGAATCAGCAGCACCACCGCCAGGGCGATGAAGCGGGTCTGGTGCAGCTGTGCCGTCTTGTGCTCAAGCACCAGGTCGTGGTGCAGTTTCAGCGTATCCTGGGTAAAGCGGTCCATGATTTCAGAAGCTCTCATCTTGATTCTGTTGTGATCCAGCGAATCATTCTTCTGCATATCCCTGCGAAGATTCTCGAATGCCATGCGGTAATCGCCCTTGGCGAGGTAATATTGCTGCAGATACTGATTGCGGATCTGGCGCAGGTTGAAGGCTACGAGATTGCTGAGATCCTCGCCGAACTGCCGCCTCTCGCTGTCCAGAATGCGGGTAACAGCCGCCATATCTCCCTTCTTCACCTCCTGACCGATATGAATCGTATTACAGTAATATACCGCCTCTCGATCGTGGTTGGCCACCATGAAAGGCTCGCTCTCGGCAAGATATTTCTCCGACTGGGCAATGCTGTCCAGATTGAGATACACATCTGCCATATTCAGCTTGCAGAGATACATGTCGAAGCAGTCACCCTTCTTGTGCTTCTCCAGCAACTGCTTCAGCTGCAGGAATTTACGGAGCGACTGGGCATAGTCTTTCTTATAATAGTAGTAGTTGCCGTAATTGTTCAGGTAATACGCCTGCATAGCCAGCGACATCTGCGGGAGATGGTCTTCCGTCTGCTGATAGCACTGGAGCGATGCATCAAAATCATTGAGTTTCAGGTAGATGGTAGCCAGACCCACATAGAGGGAGACATTCTCCTCCTTGGGCAACTGGAGGGAATCTACCAGAAAGAGCGCACGGCGATACCAGGAGGCAGCCTGCGGCAACTGATTCTTGAAGAGATAGGCATCACCCAGATTGGCACAGATGCTAGGCGCCTGATGCTGCACATCGCTACGCATGGAATAGGCATAGGCAGACTGGTAGAGCGAAACCACCTCGTCTGCCTTGCTATGAAAATTATGATAGTTGATGCCCTGGCAGTTGTAGGTATAGGCAAGAAGTCCGTTGCGGCGCGGAGTATCGGGCTGACGAAGGGCGAAACGCAGGGTGCGGTCCACATAGCCTACCGTAGAATCGGGCGTTGCCGACTGGCAGAACCATCTTCCCTTCCTGGCATAATACTCATAAAACGTGAGGCTGTCTTTCGCCAGCTTCATACCTTTTTCTATTTCCGTCTTAGCCTGCGGCGACTGCGCATTGAGGAGTTCATCGAGCTGATGCAGTTTTTCGATACGCAGGTTATCAGCAGTTTCCTCTGCCGATTTCCGGCAGGAAGCCAAGAGAATCAGCAGAGGCAAGAGAGGCAGGAGAACCTGCCAGAGGTTAAGCTTATCATTTTTCATCATTTCTATCATTTCCTATAGAACTTTCGCAGTCCTGGACTGCGAAAGTTTGGTTTTCTACGAATTTACCCTGCAAATATAGGCAAATTAACGCAAACGGGCAAGCTTTTTGAACATTTTTTTCTTCTTAAAGCCATCAAACTTACATTTTGATATCGGATTGAAATGCTTGCGGGCTGTTACTCGGGTGCTGCGGGTATCATCGTCATCCTCCATCATGGCACGGAGCGCTTCTTCGGTTACACCATCCAATACCATCATATAGATTGGGGCATATTCATCAATATCCTCAAAGGAATTCTTGTCTGTAGCGCCTGTAGCATGAGGATCATACTCCAGCGTAATCAGCTTCTTCTCCTTTGCCGAATAGAATGTTACCGACATATAGCCATCCTCATTGTCCTCTCCCATATTGGTAAGGCCCAATTTTGCTGCCGCATTCTTCAACTTCTGATAATCGCTGCTTCCACCATTATAATAAATGATGCCGCCCTTACCCAGATTGAGACTTTCCGTAATCAACAGTGCCAAAGGAGCCTTTGCCTCCAGCTGTGGAGTGAAAGAAGGGAAGCCTGCATCTACCGGCTTGACGTTGCGAAGAGTCTTGGCTGTAGCCAGGAGCGGATAGCTCATCATCTTGCCAACCAACTTGGCATTTTCATCATATTTTTCATCAGAATCCAAATCATCGGCATCATCTTCGTCAAAAGATACCTTGCCAAAGGCTCCATTTCCTTCCAGTGAGAACACGAAATCATTGCCGTTTCTCTGTACGGTACACTTCATTTCCTTGCCCGCCATAGTCTGGAACAGGCGCTTTTCTGTCCGATTAGCCACGTTGGCTGTTACACCATCCGTATAGGTAGTCTTCTCCTTATCATAATGAGCTACCAATATAGACATAAAGATGTTAGCTCTTTCTTCCGGCATCAGCATCAAATTATCATCCAGAAGAAGCACACCGCTAATCGGATTCGTATAGGTTGGTATAGGCCATGCTTCATTGCCCAGGACATCAGAGAAGATATGGATCATATTGGTATTGACACCTCCAGAGCCGCTTACAATCAGTTCTACATATACATCCTCATTCTCGATGGTTATGTCCCCGGAAATCTCATCACCCCGATAGGTTCGGGCATGTACGGTGGCTTTGCCCTTCATATCCTTCGGTACATACACATTGAAGTTACCATCCTTATCGGTCTGGAGAACTTCAGTCTTAGCCTTTTCCGTCTGCACCCATACCGAAGATCGGATGCCGTCGCCACGCTCGTTCATCACCTTGCCATATACGCGAACCAGGTGAGGCAGCGTGATATCCACCTGGCGTCTTTCTCCAGGAGAAAGGGCAGGAACCTTTACGGAAACCTTCTGGTCGATGCCGCCATAATACAGATTCTTCACAGTGATGCTGAAGTCTGTATTGGCAGGAACTTCGTGCGAATAATATCCATCCGATTTGGATACAGTAGAAGCCAGCAACTGTCCGATGCTCAATCTTACACCTGGCAGAACCTTGCCGGTATCATCCTTTACATATCCATAAACAGTGCCCTGCTTTTCAGGATAATCCAGGTTGACCCAGGAGAAATGAGCCACTTCTCCTACATATACATTTCCCTGCAATGCGGCACTTCCTTCTTCCTCCCAGAGTCCTGTCTTCTCATTGAAGCTCCACAAAGGGATGCTGGCTGGCGGATTCTCGCCCATTCCGGCTGGTATCGGGAAAGTAAGCTTTGCCTTGCAGCCATCCTTGAGCTGCAACTTGTCGCCATTTTCGGCATACATGTTCAGGTCTGTCATTCCATAGGAAACCAGTTGGGCGCTGGAGTTATCGGAGCGCACAGCAGCGAGATCGCCACCCGGCATCATCTCAGAGAATCGTTCATTGTTAGGATCCAGATACACCATCTCCGACTTCACCTTTCCGGTATAGCCGAGTCCGGTACCATCCACCTTGTATCCATCCTGCGGCATATCAATCTTCATTTCGCCAGCCTGCAGGGTCTGGTCGGATGAAGAAGAATAGGTCTTGATGCTGGTGAAATCATTGTTCTCCTTCTTGCACATCACTACCTCCCAGCTTGCGCCATCGGCAGCATCATCGTCAGCATCCATAGAACGCACCACATCAAAATAGCCCGCCTTGCTGAATCTCACTACTGAGCGATTCAGGACACTTACTACCTGAATCTGGTCGAATTCAAAGAATCCATCGGTATTGGTAGTAGCAGCAGAAGAGCCGCTCACGATGCTCACGCCCTCGATTGGAGTGCCGCTGGCATCTCTCACGATACCCGAAAGAGCGATGTCTTCCATTCTTCCTTCCACGAGTTCCGGTGGATTAATGCCTCCATCGTCGTCGTCATCATCATCTCCCTCATTCAGCAAATCCTGGATTTTACTGCATGAAGCGAACGTCATCAACATCATCAACAATGCCATGAACACAAAAGTTAAACTGTGAAATTTCCGTCTCATAAGCCTTACATGTTTATCGGTTATACAAAAAAGATTCTTATTGATTGCAAAGATATATAAAAAAATGTATATTCACAACCACCCTTTCCCGACCACCGTGCCTATTTGTTGCCAGATGCGTCTAAACGTCGGTTTTTCGGGCTTATCCGACAATAAAAAAACAAACTATACGGTTAAAACGGGCTGAAAGCCCAAAAGCTCTTAGCCCAGGGCATCGCCCTGGGTATAATAGCAATCAATAAGACGCGTCCATAATTACCCAGGGCGATGCCCTGGGCTAGAAGCTTCTGCCCTTTACCTTTCCCTTCGGACGGTGACCGTTGGTTCAGGGCGTATTGGGTAATTTCAACCGTGCAGGTCGTATTATTTCTCGGATTTGAGTATTTTAACGCCGATTATTTCTCGGATTTGAGTATTTTAACGCGATTTATTTCTCGGATTTGAGTATTTTCGCTATATTTGCGTCTGTTATTCAAACAGTTACAATTATGACAGAATATATACATAGAAACATAGACTCAGAACTCATCGCCTGGAAGGAAGATTCCATGCGAAAACCCTTGCTGCTTCGTGGTGCCCGACAGGTTGGAAAGTCATCAGCAGTCAAAAACTTTGGAAAACAATTCGAGTATTTCGCCGAGGTAAACTTCGAACGTAACAAGGCAATCAAAACCTTCTTCCAGGGGGATATTGACGTACGATTGATTGCTAAAAAAATCAGCAGTTATATCAATGTCCCTGTAGAAGCAGGTAAGACGCTTCTCTTCCTCGACGAAATTCAGGAATGCCCAGAAGCCATCATGGCACTACGCTTCTTCAAGGAAGATTATCCTGAGCTGCATGTCATAGCCGCAGGATCCCTTCTGGAATTTGCACTTCAGGAGCTCCCTACTTTTGGAGTAGGAAGGATTCACTCGCTCTTCATGTATCCGATGACTTTCGATGAATTCCTGTATGCCAATCACGAAGAAGGACTCATCCTTCTCCGGAATGAAGCATACGGAAACCAGTCTTTAGATCAAGCCTTCCATGATAAACTCGTGGAATACTTCCGCACCTACCTGCTTGTTGGAGGCATGCCTGAATCTGTTCTGGCATGGACCAAGACACACGATTTCAACCGATGCAGAAACATCCAGGAAGACATCATACTGACATACGAAGATGATTTCAGCAAGTATAAAAAGAGAGTCAACCCAGATTTACTGCGCACAACGATGCGTGGTATCTGTCATCAGGCAGGAGAGAAGTTGACATACAAGCAAATATCAGCAGATTATCAGAGTTCACAAATCAGAGAAGCCCTCCGTCTGTTGACACTTGCAGGAATCGTTACTCCTGTGGTCGCTACCTCGGGCAATGGTATTCCGCTGGATGCGGAAGCTGACGAGAAAAGCATGAAGGTTCTCTTTCTGGACCCAGGATTACTGTTAGCCGTGCTTCAACTGGAAGGCGACCTGTCTCAGCAGCTCATAGAACTTATTTTAGCCGGCACCCCTCAGGAACTTGTCAATAAGGGAGGTGTAACAGAAATGGTTGCCGGACTCGAGATGATGCGTTACAAACCATGCATCCAGCGCCAGAAGATGTTTTATTGGGAGCAGAAGGGGAAGAGTGTTGCCGAGATAGACTATCTGGAAATCCACAACATGAAGATTATCCCTATCGAAATCAAACCGGGTACCCAGGGCGGCATGAAGAGTCTCTGGCTATTCATGAGAGAGAAAAAGCTCACCGAAGCCTTCCGTTGTTCCTTAGAGAATTTCGGATCATTTGATTACATTGATAAGCAGGACGATGATGCCATAAGGCATGTCACCATACTGCCTCTCTATGCATTATCCCTATTGAGAAGCCGTTAATAGCCTGCAGAAATACTCTGCAGCCTCACTAATGCCCAACATAGATTTGCCTTGCAGTAGCCCCAACTTATTATCGCTGAGGGCTACTGCCTTTAATTTTGCATCAATATCCATTACCTTATTATTTTTCTGCATCAACATTGAAAGAATTTTGTCTCATTCTCACTTGCTTACCGCCATGCAAGAACATCTTAATTCCCAATACCACGTATGGACCGTAAGTACTATTTCTAGAAGAATTTGTCACAGTTGTAAAATAGGGCAAATGATATTCATATCCAAACTTCCGCTTTCCAATATTGGCAGGCATCGTAGCGGTCAGAGTCCCCTCAAGTTTACCATTTGAAAACAATCTATTCAATACTATTTTAGCATATCCTAGATGCTTCGTATATTTACCTTGCAAAGTAGGGGTTGTAGCATAATTCAAATCGTAAGATGCTTGCACATTCAATTTCAAAGGGCTAATTTTATACCTGGCTTGCATATACATCTTCCAAATATCACCTTTTCTCTTGATACCTTCCTCTACAGATGCAACATCATGGAAATAAGAAAGGTTTACACCAAGATTACAATCTTTGAAAAGTTTGTAATCCCCTGACAATATGAACATCATTCGATGCCAATCTGCATTTTTATAACTTTCTTTCACCATACCTGTTGGTAACAATGAATAATAAAGCGACTCATTCATGTCTTTATTATAAAAGTTTACAAATATTATGTTAAACAGTTTATCTATACTCATAGTCGCATCCAAGTAAATCAATCTTGAAGATTTCAACAGTGGATTTCCACCATGAATCATCTTTGAATCTATTTGGTATTCCGTAGCAGTTAATTGATCCAAATTAGGATACATTGCTGAAATGTGGAAATTGCTCCTGATAGTTACAATACGCCAAGGCTTGTAGAACAAACGTCCCATAGGACTCCAGGAATAATTTGCTATATGTCCGACGTTATTATCATCAGAATTACCAAGCCAAAGAGCACCACCGCTAACATAAAAGCTACCCACTGGATGCCAAGTAAGCATCGCTAACATAAAATGGCGAATATTCTTAGACCAATATTTTAATTCGTCTGTATTTCTATCCGTATCATTATATTTTCTCCACGCTAAGTTATAGTCTGCATAAAAATCGAAGTGTTTGGATAATGGCCTACTTATACTCAGATCATAAAACACATAATTTTTATTACCCAACGTTGGGGTTTCACTCAAGTTGGAATTACTCCAATAAGTTCTTTTCTCCCTAACATTATAATAGTCGTAAGTCAAATCACTGCTGACATATAATTTTCCCAAACTTCCACGGTAGAACAATCCTACATTATAGTCGTTGGAATAATATTTGTCTCTATTCCATTGCTCATATTGGGCCACATTCCCATTATCCTTCTCCGTAATAAAGTACATGGTAGAATCCAAGGACTGATTAAAAGTTCCTTTGGTCTGAAAAGAAAGACTATGCCCCTTAGCCAATTGATATTCAGCACCAAGAGATATGTCATACCCCAGTTTTTTACCGATTTTATTTGGATTACCAGAATCGAATTCTTGAGAACTTCTCTCATAATTATCCGCATACATACGAGTGAAGGAATCACTTTCCTTATTGACAACATTCGAAAAAGCCGAAGTTATATTAAATGACAATTTATTCACACTATATGTATAAGATCCCCCTACGGTTTCCTGATTCATATTGTTTTTGCCATATTGCAAATTCGTATAAGGCACAAAATCCCAGCCAATATAATCATCAAACAAGGATAAGTTCAGCAACATTCTCCTTCCCTCATACTTTCCTGTAGGATTGTAAGTGATTTCCACTTTTTTGACACGCTTAGGATTTATGCGCATAGCATAATCTGAGGATTTTTCCACGTCATTTACCAAAAGTACAATATCCTCTTCTCCATTCACACGCAACTTGTCATTTTCCCAATCACGCAAAAAGCCTGGTATTTTCTCCAACAGCTGTCCACTGCTTGCCGTGCCTTTGCGCATAGAGTCGGTGATAAGGTAAATGTCCTTGTTATAGGTCTCTTGCTTTAAAGTTCCCGTGACAGTAACTTCCTTTAAGCCAACATTATGAGTAGACAATGCAATTACACCCAAGTTCTCAGGAAGTCCGAGACTATCCTTTCTGGTATAAGACTCAAGTCCCACATAGCTGACAGAAATTCTTGTTGCCTTTTGGGAAGTATTCACACTAAAGGAGCCATCAGTTTTAGACTTGCAACCACCAACAAACACATTGTTATTGAAAAGCTGAATTGTTGCATCAGCCAGTCCTTGCAGTTTATTGCCAGAAATTATTTTACCAGAATAGCCTTCCGCCATAGTAGTGACGGATATAAGCATTATCAAGCATAACAAAAATAATTTTCTCATATTTTTTTGTATTCCTTAATTCCGCAACACTATAATTTAACTTTATTTATAAGTTCCTGAGCAACAAA
>OOCE01000453.1_pt1 | contig 14961 bp, 17 predicted proteins | sample 1671421 | NCBI WGS metagenome assembly OOCE01 (sample SAMN06348155, study PRJEB24527) | human gut metagenome | biome: human gut; feature: ankylosing spondylitis patient; material: feces | host: Homo sapiens | place: China | collected 2015-10 | reverse complement strand
CGGTTACAGAAGTTACAGTTTTCCGAATCCCCTTTACCTTCTTCCGTCTTTAGAAAGAGATTATAAATATATATTAAATATATATTTATAATCTATATATATACTACTTACAATCCGTAAGTCCCCGAAAGCACTTTACCCCCTCCAGAAAAACTGTAACTTCTGTAACCGTAACCACTGTAACCACCTCTGTAATCCTCCTGATACTTTCCTGAGAAGAGCAGGGAATTATCACATTTTCTCAACTTTTATCAGAAAACTCTTGCAGGTATGAAAATAAAGTCGTAACTTTGCGGAAAAGTTGATTTAAAGACAGATTAGGAATTATGGTAGAGACAAACGATAGACGATTGCCAGTAGGCATCCAGTCTTTTGAGAAAATCAGAAAGGAAGGCTATCTTTATGTTGACAAGACAGATATCATCTGGCAACTTGCCAACAGAAATAAGACGTATCATTACCTGAGCCGCCCACGCCGCTTCGGTAAATCTGTGCTGGTCGATACGCTCGAAGCCTACTTTCTGGGCAAGAAGGATCTCTTCGAGGGCTTGAAGATCATGCAGATGGAGACGGAATGGGTGAAGCGCCCTGTCATCAGACTCGATATGAGCCGTGCCGGCGCAGAGCCGGAAACACTGCGCTCTTATCTCAACAATATTTTCAGACAATACGAAAAAGTATATTCATTGGTTCCTGACCCTACAGATAGTCTTGCCGACCGCTTTGATGCCATCATCCAAACTGCGTATGAGCAAACCGGACAGCAGGTAGCCATTCTCATCGATGAATACGACTCTCCATTGCAGCATTCCTGGAAGACTCCTCAGCACGAAGCATGTACCGCTATCTATCGAGAGGTTTTTGCCATTCTCAAGGCAGATGACAAATACGAGAAGTTTGTCTTCATCACCGGCATCACCAAGTTCACGCAAATCTCGCTTTTCTCTGTGCTCAATAATCTGAGCAACATCAGCTTTGAGCCGGAATATGCAGCCATCTGTGGTATTACGAAAGAAGAGGTGGTACGTGATTTCAAGCCGGAAATCAATAAGTTGGCATCAAGAAAAGGATGGACGTTCGATGAAGCCGTAGTGCAATTGACAGCTTATTACGATGGCTATCATTTCAGCCATGAAAATATGGTGGATATCTTTAATCCTTTCAGCCTTATCAATGCCCTTGCTGATTCCAAACTGAGGAATTATTGGGCTTCATCTGGGGCAACCTCTTTGCTTCCAAAGTTTGTGGATGATCTGGAGATTCGTTTGAAGGATTTTGACCATAGTGCCCTGTTGGACACAATTATAGAAACTTCTGACGTGACGGGCGGCGGAGCAGAGCTGTTTCTTTATCAGTCGGGCTATCTCACGATTAAGGGTTACATAAGCGGAGCTTATCTTCTTGGCATTCCTAACTTCGAAGTAAGGCAAGCCTTGAATGAAATCGTGTTGCCAACATTGGCCATGCGCAAGAACAATGACCTTCAATCTACCCAGGCATTTCTGAATATTCACCTCAGCTTGGGCAATCTTCCCGAAGCCATGAAATGCCTGAAGGCGCTCATTGCGGATGTGCCCTACAGCAACAAGAAGCTTGCCAGTATGGACATGGAGGAGCGCTACCGCCTGATTCTGAGCACCATCTTCAATGCCATCGGTTGCCGTGTGGAAGTAGAGAAGATGATAGCTACGGGCAGAATTGATATGGTGGTAGAAGTAACCAACTTCATCTATGTATTGGAGTTGAAGCTGAGCAACAACGGTGGCGTGGATGCTGCCGAAGAACAGATGAAAGCCAAGCAGTATGCCGAGCCATTCAAGGCGGATAAGAGAAAAGTAATCGCCCTTGCCATAGAACTGGATGATATGGGAAAGGGACTGGTTGATTGGAAGGAAGTGTAATTTTGGCTCAGGGAAGATAGTCCGTGGATAGACAATCTTCCTGAGCGCCGACTTATCGATTTATTGGAGGTCGGAGTGATAATTTTTCTGCCCAAAATTTGATGTTTTCAAATAAAGGTAGTCGAAGATGTAATAGAGACCTTGAAGAGGTTGGGTGGATGTGCTACATTCGGTCTGCTGAATTTTATTAATTTTGCAGCGTGATTTAAAAGTAACGATAGATGTGTCAGGTTTTTACGAACGCCTGAAATCCGTCATATTATTCATTTTAAGACTTAAGAAATATGGATTTTTTCGATTTACTATTTGGTGGCGGTCAAGCCATACAGGGGATATTCCGATTGGGATTTATCCCTAAAGAAGAAGACTTTAGAGAGTTTTCTGGTGAAGAATATCAAAAGTTCAAGGAGAAAGAGTGTGATATTTGTGGCAAGATGTACACATTCAAGTCTGGTCTGCCAATCGCTGAACATGATGTTTATGTCTTCAGCGAGGAGGAGAAAGGTATCATGCTGAAAGGTGTGGAGATTATAGACAGTCTCTGCGAAGAGAAGACCTTCATCTCGGATGATGCAAAGCTTCGATTTGTTGCCACCGTGTTGCCTGGAGTTTTCTCTGAAGGGACGAAATATGCCTGCAACGAAAAGTAGGCGAAGAGGAAATGCTTTGCACAATATTTGTGAAATACTTAATAAGAAAGGATGCAGAAGACAAGTTTCATATTTAGATATAGGTAATGACTCCATTATAACGGATTTTGTAAAAATGAATAAGAAAATATGTTATAATGGTCTGCTTCTGTTGCCTAATTATGACAAACTGTTTGACCTTGGATACATTTCTTTCAACCCCAAGGGTGAAATCATGTATTCTCATTTGTTGGACAAGTTTGACAGAGAAGCCATAGGACTTACCAGCGATTTACATTTAGTAAAGCTTGAAGATCAGCATTTGAAATATCTCAAATACCACAATGAGAACTGTTTCTTGTTGTAAGGTTCCCGCAGCTTGTTATGGAGCTTTGGGAGCAAGCAATTGTAACAAAGTGAGGTCGGCCATACTAACCTCATTTCTGATTTTACTGATGATGCGCTTGTCATGTTCTGAAAAATTCTCGGCTCTTTCTAACGCATTTGCCAGAATTCCTTCTGCCATCCTTAGTTGGTCAACGAACCATCTCATGTCATTTGATACTTTCTTCATAATTCTTTTGTTTTGATTCTATGTCGCGAAGATACAAAAGAATCCGAATAATCGGATACCATTTCATCTTTCTTATATTTTTCGCGCACTTATAAATATTTTCCCCTTGCCAGCAACTTTTTATAAAACTTTCTCCCGGTTTTCTTGCATGTTTCGAAATAAAAGTTTATCTTTGCGGCAGATTTACAGAATCTAAATTGATAATTTATGGGTAGATACATCAACCCCTTTACCGACTGGGGCTTCAAGCGTCTCTTCGGTCAAGAGTTCAGCAAGGACTTGCTGATAAATTTTTTGAACGACCTGTTTGAAGGCGAGTTTCAAATCAAGGACGTAACATTCAAGGATAAGGAACAACCTGGAGATACTAATGATCTCCGTGGCTGCATCTTCGATATCTATTGTGTTACCGACGATGATAAACATTTCATCGTTGAGATGCAGAACAGATGGGTACCTTTCTTTGTGAATCGTTCCATCTATTATGCTAGTAAGGCTTTTGTTGCCCAGCGCAAGAAGTTTGATGAAGCTGGTGTCCGCACAGCTGTTTTATACCAGTTTGTGCCGGTTTATGTGGTTTGCATCATGAATTTTATGCCAAGGGAGCATGAGGTGCAAAGTTTAGGACAGACGTGGCTTTGAGGGAGAAGTCTAGCGACTCCATGTTTTCTGATAAGCTTCGTTTCATCTATCTTTCTCTTCCCTTCTTTGATAAGAGTGAGGAAGAATGCGAGACTGGTTTTGAAAAATGGATTTATGTATTGAAGTATATGGAAGTATTGGAAAGATTGCCTTTTACGGCACAGAAGAAGATATTCAATCATCTAGCTAAATTGGCGGATGTTCGTTGCTTGAGTAGTGAGGAGCAAGAAAAATACGATGAAAGTATTAAGGCTGTTGATGATTACTACTCCGGTCTTTATGGCTCGTATGTTGAAGGCGAGGAAAAGGGAATTGCTAAAGGTATTGCTAAAGAAAAGTTAGACACAGCTTACCGCCTTTTGTCAATGGGTCTTTCTGAAGCGCAAGTATCAACGGCCACCGAGCTTCCGCTGGAGGAAATTCAGAAAATGAGGAAATAAGAACTGGCATTGAAAAATTGATTTATGTATTGAAGTATAAGGAAATGGATGAAGTATTTAAAAATTTGCCTTTAGCGGAACAAAAGAAGATGCTCGATCATCTTGCAAAATTGCCAGATGTTCGTTTCTTGAGTAGTGAGGAGCGGGAAAAATACGATGAAAGTATTAAGGCTGTTGATGATTACTACTCCGGCCTTTATGGCTCTTATGTTGAAGGCGAGGAAAAGGGAATTGCTAAAGGTAGAGCAGAAGGTAGAGCAGAAGGTAGAGCAGAAGGTAGAGCAGAAGGTGAACTATCTAAAGGTTTGGCTGTAGCCCGTAACTTGTTGTCAATGGGTATGTCTTGGTCGCAAATCATGCAGGCTACTGGATTGACAGAAGAAGAATTGAAGCCGCTTCAGGCGTAGTGTATATTTCGAAGCTTATACGATGGTGCGAAGATAAAAAAAACTGATAATTTTGCTCCGATATATAAAACTATAGGCTTATGGTACATGAAAATGAAACGATAGTAATCAGGAGCTCTTCTCCCAAGATGGCAGAATGGGTGAAGAAACTGAAGGCTCATAAGGCTGAGCAGCTGGAGAAGTTGCGCAATGTAGAGAAGTGCGACTTTGATTTTAAGTTCTGATTTTTTTTGCTTACCAGCGTACTGCTAAAAACATTTTCCAAACTTTTATCGAAAAACTCTTGCGAGTTTCAAAATATTATTGTACCTTTGGGGAAGTAAATTGATAGAATGTAGAACTTAAAAGCGACGTAACTATATGAATATCAGACAAATTACCCCCCCCTATCAGTGGGGCGTCAAGGCTCTTGTAGCCTTTATACTAACGTTCGTTCTTGCCAGTTGTAGCAAGGATGAATCAATTGATACTGGTGAGCGTGTCATCCGTATTGAAGCTAATAGTACACGTACTTACTATGCCATTAGTGAAACAGAGGGTATCACATATACTTCTACAGGTATAGCGTGCCTTATCAATCAAGATACGAATCATCCCAAATGGATACTTAGCTATGAAGAGATAGCTAAGCGATTAGATATATCCCTATCGCATGCTTCAACAATGCAAATTGCCTTTACCAAAGTCCTGAAAGATGGTCTTTGGCGTTTTGCCGTGCAGTTTGATGGTCAAAAGGAAGGCAGCGAATATTCGATAGACGTAAATCCCGAAACAGGCAGTATCGAATGGGTGCAGAGCATTGAAGAAATGCCTGATGGGGAGGTTACGCTCCATTTTAATCATTAATTAATCAGTAAAATTTTACACAAATGGCAGTTAAGAAATCTGAGTTGTACAGCTCTTTATGGGAGAGTTGTAATCAGTTGCGTGGTGGCATGGATGCCAGCCAATATAAGGATTATGTACTTGTTGTACTCTTCCTAAAATATATCAGTGACAAGGCAAAGGCTGATAAGGATTATCTTCTCAATATTCCTGAAGGATGTTTTTGGGAGGATATTCTTGCGCTTCGTTATAAGAGTAATATCGGTGAAAGACTGAATGAAATCATCCATCAGATTGCAGAGGAAAATGATCTGAGCGGCGTGATTGATACTGCCGATTTTAATGATGATACCAAACTGGGTAAGGGTAAGGACAAGGTAGATACTTTGTCTAAACTTGTTACGGCTTTCACAAAAAATGCACTTGATTTTTCCAGCAACCGTGCTGGTGATGATGACCTTCTGGGTGATGCCTATGAATACCTGATGAAGAATTTTGCTTCAGAAAGCGGTAAGAGTAAGGGACAGTTTTATACTCCCGGCGAGGTGAGTCGTGTGATGGCAAAGGTGATTGGCATTCATCAGGATTTACATGAAAATATCTCGATTTATGACCCAACCTGTGGCTCAGGCTCACTACTTTTGAGAGCTTTGAGCGAGTCTTTGCATCCTAACAATACGGCTCTTTTTGGTCAGGAGAAAGACATCAATAATGTGGGTATGGCTAAGATGAATATGATTCTTCACGGCTATGAATGCAGTGATATTCAGCAGGGTGATACCCTTAATAATCCACAGTTCCTCAGTTCACCTACCGCCTTGCAAACCTTCAATTACGTGGTAGCCAATCCTCCTTTCAGCCAGAAATCATGGTTGAAGAGTGCTAAGGAAAACGACATGTTTGAGCGCTGGGGTAATGGTGTGGTGGATATGGAAGAAGGCTCCCGTACTCCTTCTTCTATCGGTGTACCACCTGAGAAAAACGGCGATTATGCCTTCTTGCTTCATATCATCAAGTCGATGGCTGCTGATGGTAAGGGGGCATGTATCTTGCCTCATGGAGTTTTGTTCCGTGGCAATGCAGAGGGTGAAATCCGTAAGAACATTGTCAAGGCTGGTTATATCAAGGGACTCATCGGACTGCCACAAAACCTTTTCTATGGTACCGGAATCCCTGCCTGCATCATCATTCTAGATAAGCAGGAAGCATCTGATCGTAAGGGAATCTTTATGATTGATGCCAAGGATGGCTTTGTAAAGGATGGAAATATGAACCGCCTGCGTGAAGAGGACATCCAGCGTATTGTTGACACATGGGAAGCATGGGTTGACGTACCTCATTATGCTCGTTTTGTTCCACAGGAAGAAATTGAGAAGAATGATTACAATTTGAATATCCCTCGTTATATTGAGACTCGTGATACCGAGATTGTACAGGATATCGATGCTCATCTTAAAGGTGGCTTGCCAAAGCATGATATAGAGCAGCTTTCCGATTATTGGGATGCATTGCCAACTTTGAAGGATGAACTGGTAAAATATCAGGGTAATGGCTATTATGCCTGGGCGGTATCCAGAGAGCAGATTGATGGTATCATCAACGACAATGAGGATTATCAGACTCAGCAAGCTACATTGAAGCATCATTGTAGAACTGATTTTATGGAGCAGTGGCAGGAAACCATTTACGACCTGGCAGAAAGCAGCGAAAAACCGAAGGCTCTCATTGAAAGAATGGGACAAAGCATTCGTAATCTGTTTGGCGAGGGAAACCTGTTGGTTGACGAATATGATGCCTACGAACAGCTGATGAATTATTGGGCAGAAACCATGCAGGATGATGTCTATATGATTATGGCTGATGGCTGGAAGCTTAACCTCCGTCCTAAGCAGAAAGAGGATAAGAAGGAGAAGAAAATGGTTCCTGTGGTGGTGAAAACCTGGAATGATTTGGAGAGTGACCTCTTGCCTGTAGAGTATATCGTCAATAGATTCTGTAAGAGTGAATTGGAAGCGTGTGATAAGTTGTCTGCCAGCATTGCTTTTATGGAAAATGAGGTGACAAGCCTTGTTGAAGAGAATGATGATGTATTTGATACAAAGAATTTCGAGAAGGAAAAGGTTAACTTGGCTTCTGTTAAGAAGCGTGCCAAAGTTACTAAAGGTGAAGAACAGGCACGTCTTATTGAGTGGCTTGATTTGCAGAATTCCATCAAGGCAGAAAAGGCCAAGTTGAAGGAAGCTAATGACAAGTTGTTGTCTTGTGTAAAAGAGGAATATGAATTGTTGGCGCAGAATGAAATGAGAGTAAAGAATCTCGTAAAGGAGAAGTGGGTAAATGCCATTTCTACTCGCATAGAATCTGAGTTGAGCCGTAGCATCGAGCAGCTGAATAGTCAGCTTTCTGCCATTTCTGACCGCTATGACCAGACTCTTCCTTCTATTGATAAGGAAGTTGAAGATTATGAAAGCAGGGTGAATGCTCATCTTGCTCAAATGGGTTTTGTTCTTTAATGAATGGAGGATTGAGTATGGTTGAAATGAAAAGTGGTTATAAAATGACGGAAGTCGGGGTGATACCTGAGGACTGGGAGGTGAAAAATGTTTCTGAATCATGCTTGATAAAAGCAAGAATAGGATGGCAGGGACTAAAAAAATCAGAGTATATGTCTTCTGGAGATTATTTGTTAATTACAGGTACAGACTTTGATAATGGGCAAGTAAACTGGAGAACTTGTGCTTATGTATCAAAAGCCCGCTATGAACAGGATAGCAACATTAAAATAAGACCACAGGATATTCTTATATCTAAAGATGGAACTATTGGTAAAGTTGCATATCTCGGGATGATTCCAAAAGCTGGTACATTGAATAGTGGAATATTCGTGATAAGAGCTAATGACAGGAAGATTGATCAAGTCTTTTTATCAAAAATATTTATGTCTTTTTATTTTGAAGACTTTTTGAACAGATTGGTAGCTGGTTCAACTATAAATCATCTCTATCAGAAAGATTTTGTAAAATTCTGTTTTCCACTACCCAATAGTGAAGAGCAGGCAGCCATTGCCACTGCCCTTTCTGATGTCGATTCTCTTATCTCTGCCTTAACCAAAAAGATAGAGAAGAAGAAGGCTATCAAACAGGGGCTTATGCAGCAACTTCTTACTGGTAAGAAAAGATTGCCAGGATTCGGTGAAAAATGGGTTGAAATAGAATTGGGACAACATTCTATAATGAATAGTGGTGGAACTCCTTCAACAGCAAATCCGGAATATTATGGGGGAAAAATACCTTTTCTTTCTATAAATGATATAACAAATGCGGGTAAATTTATATATGAAACAGAGAAAACAATTACAGAAGAAGGGTTAAAAAATAGTTCTGCTAGATTATTTAAAAAAGGGACTATCATGTATGCTATGTATGCATCAGTTGGTAAATGCGCTATAACTAAGATTAGAATATCATGTAGTCAAGCAATCCTTGGTATAAATGTGGATTCTACATTAGATGCTGATTTTTTGTACTATTATTTAGTTAGTATCCAAGATGATGTTTTAAATTATGGTCAGACAGGAACACAGACTAATTTAAGTAAGCAGATTATATCTAGTTTTATATTAAATGTTCCTTCTTCCAAGGCAGAGCAAACCGCCATCGCCAACATCCTTTCCGATTGCGATTCTGAAATCGCAGCACTCGAAGAGAAGCGAGATAAATACAAGGAGATTAAGCAAGGCATGATGCAGCAACTCCTAACAGGCAAGATCCGTTTAATTAAGTAAAAATGATAGCTTATGGACTCACATATAGGCGAACCCGAAAGACCGGTTCAAAACAGATTGCTGGCTCTCTTCAAGGAGAAGCTAAAGTACGAATATCTCGGCAACTATGAGTATCGTACTTGTAATCGTAACATAGAAAGAAAACTTCTCTTCGATTACTTGATGAGTACGAAAAAGTGGTCGGGGGATGAGGCGAAGCGTGCTATTGCCATATTGGAAAAGGAGGCATACTGTACACCTCAGAACATGCAGGAGAAAAACGAGAAGGTATATTCCCTGCTCCGTTATGGTGCGAGTGTATCTCCCGATGTAGGTACCAAAAAGATTACTGTTGATCTGATAGACTGGGAGCATCCTGACAAGAATCAATTCTATATCGCAGAAGAAGTAACCATCAACAGCAGTACGCCTGATAGCTTTACGAAGCGACCAGACTTGGTTATCTATGTGAATGGTATCGCCTTGGCTGTGATAGAACTGAAACGAAGTAAGGTAAGCGTGCATGATGGTATCCGCCAGACGATAGGCAATCAGCAGGAGAATTTTATCCGTCCTTTCTTCTCAACGGTGCAACTGCTTTTTGCCGGCAACGATAGTCAGGGCCTATATTATGGCGTGATAGATACACCCGAAAAGTTCTGGCTAAGATGGAAAGAACCGGATGCAAGCATTCCTAACGAACTGGATAGAAGTGTTACCCAGTGGTTTAATAAGGAACGATTGCTGGAAATGATTCATGATTTTCTGGTCTTTGATGCAGGAGTCAAGAAGGTTTGCCGCCCTAACCAGTATTTTGCCGTAAAGGCAGCTCAACCACGTTGCGAGAAGAAAGAAGGCGGTGTGATATGGGAGGCACAGGGTAGTGGCAAAAGCCTGATTATGGTTTGGCTGGCAGAGTGGATTCATGAGAATATTGATAATTCACGTGTTGTTATCATCACCGACCGAGAAGAACTGGATGAACAGATTTCTGATGGTTTCAAGGATACCGGAGAAACCATTGCCCGTGCCAAGAGCGGTGCAGGTCTTATCGGTATGCTCAATGAAGAAGCTCCTTGGCTGCTCTGTACCTTGATTCATAAATTTGGCAAGAAGAATGTGGAAGGTAAGGGCGATATGGTTGGAGTGAAATCAGAGATACCCCTGGAAAAGTATCTGGAGGATATCGTAGCCCAACTTCCTCAGGGATTTAAGGCAAAGGGAAACATTTTCGTCTTCATCGACGAGTGTCATAGAACGCAAGGCGGTTATCTGCATGAAGCCATGAAAACCATCATGGGCAAAGATGTGATGATGATAGGTTTTACGGGTACTCCTCTTCTCCATACGCAGAAGAAAGATACCTGGCAAACTTTCGGACCGCTGATTCATGCCTATAGGTTTAATGAAGCCGTAGAAGATGGTGTGATTCTCGACCTGCGCTATGAGTCAAGAAAAGTTGACCAGTTCTTGGGCAACAAGGACAAGATAGATGCCTGGTTTGAGAAGAAGACAAAGGGACTGAATAAGGTGGCTGCAGCCCGATTGAAAGGCAGATGGGCAACCATGCAGAACATCTTCAGCAGCCGTCAGCGCATAGATGCAGTGGTGGGTGATATTTGCTTGGATATGGACACCACGCCGATGCTGGTAAACCGACGTGGTAATGCCATTCTTGTGGCAGACAGCATTTATCAGGCTTGCAGATATTGGGATGCCTTTCAGAAAACAGCCTTAAAGGGACATTGTGCCGTGATTACCAGCTTTGAGGCAAAGGCAGATGATATCAATATGGCATCATCCGGCGAGAACGAATCTGAGGATGAATACAAATATCGCATCTACAAGGAAATGACAGATGGACATAAAAGCGTTTCTGCCTTTGAGGCCTATGCCAAGAAGGAATTTATTGACCATCCTAAGAATATGCGCCTCCTGATTGTGGTAGATAAACTGCTTACTGGTTTCGATGCTCCATCTGCCTGTGTGCTTTATATTGATAAGCACATGGAAAACCATAATCTCTTCCAAGCTATCTGTCGTGTGAATCGCGTGGATGGTGATGATAAGGAATATGGCTACATTGTAGATTATCAGAATCTGTTTGAATGCATATCAGGAGCCATCGGCGACTATACTTCTGATGGTGCTGCTTTGAGCGGCTATGACAAAGAAGATATCGAAGGCTATATCAAGGAGAAAAACAAGGCGTGCCGAAAGGATTTGGAAGAAGCCAAGGAACAGGTGGAAGCCTTGCTTGAACTTGTTCATCCTCAAACAAGAGAAGGATTCTTCAGATATTTTGTCTATGATGATAATGCCCCGGAAGAGGAGATGGACAAGCAGTTGGATGATAATGCGGAAAAGCGCTCTAAGCTTTATAAGTATGTGCGTCGCTATCTGAATTGTTATGCCAACTTAGCCAATTCGTTGGAGGATATGGGGTATAGCGAAGCGGAACGCAAGGAGTATACTGAATGTGCCAAGAAGTATGATGCCTTGAAGCGTGAGATAGAACTGCGCAGTAACGACCATATTGATATGAGACGTTATGAACCGGATATGCGTCAGGTTCTTGATCTTTATGTGAAGGCTGAGGACAGTGAGGTGATAGCCAAACTGGACGATACTTCTTTCCTGGATATAGTGGCAGCGCAAAATGAAGAACAACTCAATGATTTGCCAGACGAATTGAAAGATGAATATGGTAGGGCATCAGCAGAGACAGTAGAAGCGAATCTGCGTGAAGTAATCCGCAAGGACAGTCCTTTCAACCCTGCTTATTACGGAAAGCTTTCCATCATCTTGCAGGAGTTGATAGATAAGCGCAAGAAGGAAATGCTGGATTACGAAGAGTATATGAAAGAGCTGATAGAACTTGTAAAGAAAGCGAGAGGAAAATCAGCCAATTCATATCCTGAATCCATCAAAACACCGGGTATGCGAGCACTCTATGATAACTTGGGACAAAATGAATACCTGGCTATTCGGGCTCATGAGGTAATCAAGGGGAATGCTCTTGTTGGTTTCAGAGATAATAGATTGAAACAAAGAAAATTGATCAAAGCACTCGCAAAATTGTTGGGAGACGAAATGGCGCAGAAGATATATGATATAATCAAACTTCATGATGAGTATGGAAAAGGTTACTGTTAGTAATATTGATATTGAGGTGGAACGCAAGAATATCAAGCATATTCATCTTGCCGTGTATCCGCCTGATGCAAGGGTTCATATTTCGGCTCCGGAGTTTATGACGCTAGAAAGTCTCCAGCTTTATGCCATCGATCATCTGGTATGGATTCGACAAGCCATTGCTCGAATCAATAGCACTGAGAGACAGAGTGACCGTATCTATGTATCGGGCGAAGACCATTATTACATGGGTCGTCGATATCTGCTTAAAGTTCACGAGAAGGGTTTTGGACCAACTGTTAAAATCAGTGGCAGATATATCAACCTATTCGTGAAGTATGGTGCAGACAAGGTGTATCTGGCTAATGCCATGAAGGAGTGGTATCGAGCTAAGTTGATGCATTTGCTGGATACGCTGGTTCCTAAATGGGAAGAGAAGATGGGCTTGAAATGTGGTGGCTTTACTATTCGGGAAATGAAGACAAGGTGGGGTAGTTGTAACCAGCGCACCCATAAGCTTCTCTTTAACCTGGAATTGGCGAAGAAACCTAAGCCTTGCATCGAGTATGTGGTGGTGCATGAGTTAGCCCACATCGTGTCTAAAAATCACGATGCTCAGTTTAGAGCTGTGCTTGACAAGCACATGCCTATGTGGGAGAAGTACAGGGATGAACTGAATGAATTTATTCTATGAAGAGATTCTAAAATAGAAATGCTTATGCATGAAATGAACAAAGACCTGCCTTACGAGCAGCAGGTAAAAGTCTTGCTCCGCTATTACGACCAGCTGGTAGAGGAGAACAAGGCCTTGAAGGCTCGAATAGAGGAAATGACCCGGTATGGAGATCCTGCCGAGTTGAAGAAAAAGCTGGATTCTCTGCCTTCCAATGTCAAACAGCTCAGGGAACTCTATCGTGAAAGAGATTCCAGAATCAACTGGGGCAAGAAGAAACTGGTGAACTATCTGAGAAGCGCTGGGGTGAAAATTCCACCCCTCATGTCGTTCACAAGAGCTGTGGAAATGGTAATAGAATTGCCTATCCATCCATAAAAGTCGAGGAGAGGAAGTGTAGCACTAAAAATGCTCACTTTCTCTCTTTTTCATATATATTTTTGACAATCAGAAAAAAATACGCACTCTTTTTACGTCCCTTAGAGACGTAAAACGCTTGGAAATACCACCGATTATTGCTAATTTTACACGGAAAAATAAAAATAGCAATGGTTGAAGAGGCAAAAGAAATAGAAAATTCAGAATCTCCGGCTGTAAGGTTGATGAGATTATCATATATCGAGAGGATTGGAACTCTTCTCGGTATCATGATTGGTGAGGATATTTCTCCTCGGAAATCAATCGTGAATGAATTCCATGTCTCTTATGATACGATTCGGAATTTCCTGAATTTCGATTCTAAAATAAAGATTGAAACCATTCTAAAATTCTGCTATATAATAGGTCACTATCTGCATGAAGAATATGAGGCCGTAGAGAACTACAAATCTAAAAAGCATATTAAAGATAGAACCAAAAGACTTGGCCGCATCAATCAACTGCAAAGAGAATATAAAGAAATCTACGGCGCAGGAGCTGAAGCGGTGGAAGATTTGATAAAAAAGAAAGTAGATCTCCGCCAGTTTGTGAACAAGGCGGAATAATAATACTAAACAATAATAATTAATCAATACTCTTAAAAACCTCGAAAGAAATGGAAGAAATTACATGAACCACTAGGGTTTTGCTGGTCATAAGTCAACAACGCCTTGATAGCTGCCTCACCTCATGAAAATCATGGGGGCTGCCCTCTCTAACTAGTCAATGGTAGTTTTTAGTCAATCCTTCAAAAATTAAAGATTAAGAAAGGGATTATTATGGCTAAAAAAATTTTGTTTCTGTTGGTTGCGCTTTCCAATATAGGCGTAATCAGCTTGAGTGTAGATATCGTAGTTTATCTCAACGGCAAGCGCATGTTGGAGATGACTACAAGTGTTCAACAACTAGTTAATCTGCTGAATGATGACAATAAACTTAAATGTTAATTTCGAAAATGCACCAGCTTGGCATTTTGGTCACAACATCTTCGGTGGGTTTTCTGATAAAGCATCATCTGGTTCTTCATCAGATAGCAATCTCAATGAAGCTGACTTTGAGGATGTGAATGAAGGTCAGGATAAAGGAGAAGATAAATCTGGTTTTTCTCAGAAAGTTATGCCGCTTCTGCCTTTTATCCCTCAGTTGCCTGAAGAATTAAAGAGTGAGAAGGCGGCAAGAATCCTGATGAGATTATATAAGGAGGAGATTTTAGATGAGAATTTCCAACCTCTCAATCTTTCCGGTTATCAGAAGGCGTATCTTGCATTTCAGATATCCGTTGCATTGGGGATAAATAATGTATGGAAGGTGTTTTCGAGATTTTGGAATATGAAGCCTTCTGTGATGAGAACCCGTTATAATGATGCGCTTTCTATGCCTTCTATATTGGATTTTGGTGAAAAAATCAAAGAATATTTACGATAATGCGGCTTTTTTGTAAGTAGTACTAGTACGACCGTACGGGTACGCCCCATTTTTTATCCAAAATATCGCCGTACTTTTGCCCCAGATTTCAGAACGATACCGGTTCTGAGGTCTGGGGCTTTTGCGTTTT
>OOCE01000432.1_pt1 | contig 15371 bp, 14 predicted proteins | sample 1671421 | NCBI WGS metagenome assembly OOCE01 (sample SAMN06348155, study PRJEB24527) | human gut metagenome | biome: human gut; feature: ankylosing spondylitis patient; material: feces | host: Homo sapiens | place: China | collected 2015-10 | reverse complement strand
ACGACTCATAAATCTACCCTTAATCGTGTATTGGATGATAGTTGCGGATTTTAGGTCTATTGCTATCTTTGTCTTCCAATATACTCTCAATGTTGAATCCTGCTTTTCTATATAATTGCAAAGCTGATTCTGGCAAAGACGCACTCATTATCATAACCGGAACATTCCATTTGTGAAGCACTTTTAATAGGAAGAGTATATTGGCAAGGGTAAAATCATCATAGAAATCTGCTTCGTCTATAACTACACATGAGTTGGCGAGATTGCTGCAAATCAGATGATGGTTTTCTTGAGTAAAGGTCAAAGACATCAACAAGTGATCAATGGTACATACTGTAATTGGTGTTGCAAGAAGTTTTGCCATTTTTTGTTGAGCCAATGCTTCCGTCATATCCATTTCTCCATTTTGCACTTTCGAATACTTTGAGTACCAAGCACTGGAATGATACAAGCCTGTATCGGACAAGGTGGATGCTACGTTTACAGAGAGAGCATTTGCCGTAAATCGAGTTGGCATAGCTATTACTAGACGATCGGCTTTGTGAGCGGCTATCTGGCGAGAGGCCCATAATAGAGAAGCGTCTGTTTTTCCAGCTCCTGTTGGAGCGCGTACAAGTAGAATCTCATTAGCCCAATTATCCTCTACAAGTTTTTGAATTCCCCGTTTATCATCAAAGGGAAAATGATAATCAAAGAACGATAATTGGGGTACAAATTCTCCGTCTTCTTTTGCACTTGCTCTATGGTCTGCAAACCTAAGCAACCCTCTAATAGTGTCAAATTCTAATAATTTGTCACATACTAAAGCCAGAGCCTCTTTCTCAGACACAGCATTGGATGTCTTGCGAAAATCATTCCAAAATCGAAGAAAAGAAGGATTGTTTATCCACTTATCCTCAAAACCCAGTCCTAATTTTCCATGATGTGCAGCTATAGCCGCCAATATGGGTATAGGCATATTGGTGGTAACGGCTTCATTTAATGAATAAAACTCATGACGTATACCGACTTTTCTAAGATGACATCCTGCTTCATTACGTTTTTCATAACTATATTCTTTGAAAGAACAATCAGGATGATTTTGTTTCCACAATTCATAATTATGGAAATCCTTCCTACATGCTTCCTGCCATTTTGGGCATGCCTTACCATTATCATGCCATTTTGCAGAGACAGACAAACGCATTGCCAGATCTTTACCAGTCATTTTTTTGTATTTTTCGTAAGTGCCAATAAAAATCTGGCATATATCGGATACTTCAGACACAACATCAGAACGATGCTGTCCTAATGTTATGCCTGATGGCTTGGCCAATATATTGTTGCATTTATCTTCTTTCATTAGACTAAGATATTTATAGTTGTTATGCGTATTAGTCAAACAGAGAAGGAGTATCGTCTGTCTTCTTTTCTTGCTTTTTTGACTTGGATGGTTTTACGTCATTTTTGTCGTTAACATACACATCATTGAAACTTCTAACTTCGCTGTCATCAGAATCGCATGTGTATAGTTCATTTGACTTCAAAAACTCGAGAGCCTCATTATAAGCTTTCAATACACTATTTTCAGTAGTGTCATCGCCAATGAAGTATTGAGCTTTTCTTTGATCCAATTCTTTCAGAATGTTAGCACGTTCTATTTCTCCAGCCTCAAAAAAGCGAGCAGCTTTTCTGCTAAGAATAGTGTCAAAAACGATTATCACCTGCTGAGGCTCACCACATACTGCATTACGTGCCTGATTTGCATAATCATTCATCAGGCGAGTTGCATTAAGGTAAAGTTCTGCTCTACGCTTTCTTTCTGCCTCTGTTGCATGCTTGTAATATACAGTAGCCACATTGAATGAATTCTCGTAGCGGTAGGCTTTCGATATGCTAAGAGATGTAATATCAAGAAAGAAATTCATACGCATAATATCTCCTTGACTAAATTCACGTGTTGCAATAGCTTGCTCGTTGGCATTTTCTCCTTCTGTGTTAACTCGTAATCGCATAAGAAGGTCTCGTCCTACTTCGCTTTCTTTCATCGCTACTGCTGGAGTTACCGACAATGGAGCTGTTCGTCTGCCAGAATAATCACCTTTTGAAGGATGCATAAATCCTCCCATGTCTGCTCTTAAGTCTGATTCTATCTTATCTGTTATGCCATCACCGTTTGAAACAAATGTGTCTCCTTTTGCCTCGTCAGCATTATTCAAACGGTCTATTGCAGAAAACAACACATGACGTTGCATCTGACCAGAGATATAAACACGTCCATCAGGGCGACGCTTAATTGATGAGGCATTTCCCAATAATTTTTCGCCTCCATTAGCTATATGATCCTCGAAAGGAGCCAATAGCGATACTAAAATTCCTTTGATTTCCATATTTTTATTTTTATATGTTACTATAATCTTCTGTCACTTCTTCATTCTCTATAGATTGATTATCACTTGAAGTTACTTTGTCTGTTTCCTCTATTTTAGACTTTAATCTTGAAAATGCAATAAGCAAATTCTTTGCCTGCTCTAATGGAAGTTCGCCACTTGCCGCCTTTTCCATGAACAGAGAGGCTTCTGCCGGGGCATCCAAACCAGAAAGACGACCTGCTCTTGTTATTGTGTGAGCAATAAGAGCATCGCCAGACTTTGCTGAGAATATAGAACTTTCCAGTTCTACCAAAACCTTAGCTTTAGCCTCAGCCTCAGCCTCAGCTTTTTTCTTTTTTAAATTTCCCCCATTTGCTGACACGTCTTCTTCCTTTTGTACAGAAGTGCCAACCTTTTTTTGTGTTGAGCGATAAGCTACATAATTAAGCCATTTGCCTAGCTCCTTTGCTGAGGTTACAATTTCTTTATCTATCTTTTCCATATCACAAAAATATGTATTTAATAATAATTCTATATCGTATGGATACTCTGCCCTGAAGGCAAGAAAATCCTTAAAAGTAGGACGATTGAATATCTGTAAGAAACGACTTGCAAACAAATCGAACTTTTGATATTCAAATGCATTATTTGTTGATCTCCTACCTTCCTTGTATAACACTACATAATATAGGCTATCAACAATTCTTCTCAGTTTGCCTCTTTCTGCCAATCTTATTATGGAATGATTAAATGAGAACACACTAGCATCACCATATTTAATTGCGTAGAAATTACAATCCTTAAAACTTTCAAGAACCTTCTTAGCAAGTTCTGAAACATCTTTCTCTTTTGTCATCTCTCCAATAGATCCAAGAAGTGCAACACTCCCTAAAGCACTACTATGAGGAGCATTAGGAAAATTACCATTGAATATATTCGGCCTTTGAGGTATATATTTTAAGGTTTTTCCTTTATCACACTTTACTTTACCTACCATCAACGAATTGTCTAACTTTTGGATGCGAATTCGTTTGAATAGTCTGATAAAGTTCTGCAGATCCGAGATTTCTAAGTCTGGTATAAGACAAGTATTGTCCATTGATATTTTTCTTGCTCCAGACTTATATTGTAAACAAGGTTTTAAAGCGGTTGTTGATGTTATCAATGCGAGACATTGATCAAACACAGTAGCTTTAGATTTGCCACGTTGAAATGTTCCTTTATCAGTAAATCTGTTAAATTCACCTGATATTGGCACTTCTGATTGTGTTATATCATGCGCTCTAAGCAAATTAATATTTTCTTCAGAACAAGTTTCACAAACGGCATTATACAAATTAGAGGCTTTCATTTCTGATGTAATTGTATTCGGGGCTAGAAAGATGTATTTTTTCGCATCGTTCTTTTCCTTAGTAAACCCATATTGTACTTTAGTTTGTCCGCAATAATCACCTATTGGCTTAACACTAAAAGTATTAAGTCCTTTCTCTAATTCCTCTTTAATCTCTTTGAATGTGATTTCTTGCTCTGTCTGCAAACCATATTCTTCCATCAAGAGAGCTATAGCATACTTTAGATAAACATGTGTTGTCATATCTCTACCTCTTTGATTTTAATGTTGACCCATCCTTCACTATTACCTAAATAACAAATATTGGATATTTTCGCCTCTGCTAAAAGCAATTCAGCAAAATTCACATCCAACATTAAAGGTATTTCCATCACAGCATCCAAGCAGATATACTCACGAGGTGTTGGCGATGTGTAAAAGTATGGGATTTTACATATATTGTTTTTAACCCATTCGTCTTTCTTTGCCTTCGATTCCTTTTTACTTGTCAAGTCATTCCATTTAGTAAATAAGTTATATCTTTCTGCTACTAAAGAAACATCTATATTTCTGCAACCATTCAAGTGTATATTTGATTCAGGACGTCTATAACCTCTGTTCCATAAGTCACTATAATTAAACATACTTTTGAATTCTATCAAGGAAATATTTCCTAAAATATCAAAGTAATCCATCAATAAAGGCAAATAAGTAGACCCATGTATAAGTTGTTCCTTTTTCAAATCAATCTTTTGCTTCTTGCGAACCTTAACCATATCTTTGAATATTTCAAGTCGCAATTTGTTATCAAAATGCCAACCTAACATATTCTCAAATAATCCACAAAGCATCTTCTTGCTTGGATATTTCATTGTTTTATAGAATGATCCAGGCAATTCGCTCACCATAGATAAAGGAGCTAAAGGTCTAATTGACAAAACTGCTTGCGTTTTCAGCTCAGGCAACTTTTTCAATATTGATAAGTCTATATTACTTTCCATTTTAATCTTTCATTTTTATAAATCCAAAACCCTGTGAACATTGTTCACCAACACCTCCTTCATATGCAATCTTCATCAACTCCAAAGGTGCTTTTATGCGGAAGGAGCAGAGATATCCACGTACTCTTGATTCGTATGGAGTATTGGCTTTTATCGTTATCAACTTCGACTTGACCTTTTTATCTGTCAATTCGAATGAAAACTCCTTGTCGTTCATATCAAATGGCTGACCATGAATGCTCTCATATCTCGCCATCAATCCCTTTAATACTCCTTCAGCGAACATAGGATTGTCAGGAGATAGATATTGAGTCTTGTTGTCTTCATGAAGCTTAACACAAATAGGAGACAGAGCTACGAAAGTCATTTCTTCCGATAATTGCGGCATAGGTATAGCCTCTACTCCAACAACATCGAAAGCAACTTGATATTTCTTATTGCCAATGGTAAAGCTTTGATGAGCAAATATACCTTGAATGAATTCAAGAGTACTTTTTTCCGGTATAAAACTAATGTACCATACAGCTCTTTCACCTATGATTTTCAAACACCCTGCTTCAGGCAAAGGTCTTACTTTCTCAAAGATGAAGGGTGAATAACAAAATAGCTTAAACCTCTTTCTTTCATGTAATAGATAGCCATTTTCATGAAGCCATGACGAATATTGCGTATCAGCTTGCGCCAATATGCGATAAATGACTGCCGACTGCTCATACTGATAATTAAAGGGCAGCAAGTCACCATATTTTCTATCTATCTTCAAGGTTATTATAAATTTCATAAATATTTGTTTTATGAACACAAAGTTAATAAAAAAACTTATATGTTGTTATTTCCTTTAAGAATTATTATACTAATATTTCATTTTAACCTATCGAAATGGCAGTTTAGCAAGTAAACAACAAACACCGACATTACCCTTATCTTCATGCCTTAGAATACCCACTTTTTGCATTACCGCCAAATATCTTTTTACCACCCTTGATGTCTCCGACATGGTTACCGACAAAGTCTCCGACATTTTTTGTCGGTAACAACTCCCCATAAAACGATAACATATTGGTTTTCAATTATTTCTCTTTCCGACATCTTACCGACATGTCTCCGACATTTTTCTCCGACATTTACATTGGCATTACCGCCACTATTACCGCCACATTACCGCCAAAACAATATTTGCACCGACATTTACACCGACATTTACACCGACATTTTACACCGGCATTTACACCGACAAAATAGCATCAACCTTCAGCGTTCACAGACCAGCGCTAAATTGATAACTTTCCCAAAATTATCCCAAAAGGGAAAGAACAAAGAAGATTTAAGGAGAAAAGGGGATTACACATTATTATATATAGGAATTCTTAGGGAAAATGGTGGGGATAACATTATTGAATATCAACAACTTAAAAGTTTCATTGTGCAAGTTGAGGCATTTTCATTGTGCAAGTTGAGGATTTCTCATAAAAAATGGTGTTCCATTCCTCAAAATGAAACACCATTAATCTAATCATATCAGATAATCGAATTTCGCAATTAGTTGCTATAAGCACTCTCACCATGCTCGTAGATGTCGAGACCTTCCTCCTCTACTCGCTTGTCAACACGTACACCTACTGTCTTATCTACTACCTTGAAGATAATGTAGGTAACTACAACGCTGTAGATGATGCTTACCACGGTGGCTACAACCTGAATCCAAAGCTGATGCCAGTCGCCATAGAGAGCACCCTGCACACCCTCGGCTCCAGTTACGTATCTTGTAGCGAAGACACCGGTGAGGACAGATCCCAGGATACCGCCCATACCATGCACACCAAAGGCATCGAGGGCATCATCATACTTGAACTTCTCCTTCACTACGGCTACCATGAAGAAGCAGACGATGGTGGAAATGATACCGATGCAGAAGGCACCCAAAATATCGGTACTACCGGCCGCAGGAGTGATGGCTACCAATCCGGCTACGGCACCGGTACAAGCACCCACCGTGGTTGGCTTCTTGTTGACAATCCAGTCGATGAGCATCCAGGTGGTGGCTGCTGCAGCTGTTGCGATATGGGTTACCAGGAAGGCATTGGCTGCCAGACCATCAGCAGCCAATCCGCTACCGGCATTGAAGCCGAACCATCCCAGCCAGAGGAATGACATACCCATAAACACGAAAGTGATGTTGTGAGGAGTGATAGGATGACCCGCACGATAATCATCACGCTTGCCGACACAGAGCGCCATGACCAAAGCAGCTACACCGGCATTGATATGTACCACGGTACCACCCGCAAAGTCGATGGCTCCCATCTCCTGCAGGAAACCGCCGCCCCATACCCAGTGGGCCATAGGGAGATAGGCGATGATGACCCAAAGAACGGTGAAAAGTACATAACCGCTGAACTTGACACGCTCGGCGAATGCACCGAGAATCAGGGCTGGAGTGATGAGGGCAAACATGCACTGGAACATCACGAAAGTGAGCTCTGGAATACCCGTTGGCATGATGGCATCCAAACCAATGCCGTGGAGGAAGCACTTATCGAAACCTCCAATAATGCAAGCCAGAGGATTGCCGCTATCCGCATATTCTGTAGAGAAAGCCCAGGAATATCCGAAGGCCACCCATATCAAACTGACTACTGCCACGATGAATACCGTCTGCATCAGGATGCTGAGGATATTCTTCTGGCGCACCAAACCACCGTAAAAAAGTGCAATACCTGGGATTGACATCAAGAGCACCAAGATGGTTGCCATGATCATCCACGCTGTGTTACCCGTATCAAGAGTTGTCAACAATAAACTGCTCATATAGATCGGAAGAGCACACGTCTGAACTCCAGTCACATTCCTAGTTAAATTAGAATACTAAATAATATTTATTAAAGATAAGTAAGAATGCCTAATTCAACATTCAACACTTAACATTCAACATTTTAAATTATTCCTCTTTCTCTGCATTATACAATGCGATATCGCCTCGCTCGCCAGTTCTGATTCTAATGGTATCCAGCACCGGAATCACGAAGATTCTGCCATCTCCCACTTCGCCAGTCTGTGCAGCTCCCTGGATGGCAGCGATGGTTGGCTCCACATTCTTATCACGAACCACAATATTCAAAAGTACACGTTCGATGCTGCTGGTATCGTACATCACACCACGATAAATGCGAGCCTGGCGCATCTTTCCCTCACCTCTTACATTATAATAAGAGAACCATTCGATGTCGGCAGCCAAAAGTGCCTTCTTGACATCCTCGAATCTAGACTTGCGGATAATAGCCTCAATCTTCTTCATAATCCTTTAATAATTAATAATGTGTAATACCTTTATTGATTGTCTCTATTGAAAACGGACCTTCTTTGAATGTCACTCAAACCAAGCCATTCTTTACATTATGTTCGTTTTCGTCTGCAAAATTAATACATTTTATCAGCACTTTAAAGCAATTAAAAACATTTCGTTTCTATTCTTTCACGATTATTTTAAATTTATCCAGTCATATCGCATTCTCCTTACAATTTGTAAGTAATCCAGCCTTTCTTCATTACAAATTGAAAGAATACTAAAATTTATCTTCATTTCTTGTATGTTTTTTCTTGTCTATTCCAACAAAAAGTCGTACCTTTGCAACCGAAATCAAACAAATAGTCATCGAAAACATTCGAAAGACTATCAAAAAGTCAAGCCTCACAAGAGGCAAGACGTGAGAGATAAAAGAAGAGTATTCAAACTTAAAGGACAACGCAATATGAAAGAAACAGTTCATTTTACCAAGATGCATGGGGCGGGCAATGACTACATCTATGTAGATACCCAGCTGTACGACATCCCAAACCCCGAAAAGGCAGCCATTGCCTGGAGTGCTTATCACACGGGCATAGGAAGCGACGGACTGGTTCTCATCGGAAAGCCGCAGGATGGCAGAAGAGCCGACTACTCGATGCGCATCTTCAACGCCGATGGTTCAGAAGCGATGATGTGCGGCAATGCAAGCCGATGCATCGGAAAATATCTTTATGAAAAAGGATTGACCCGAAAGGAAACCATCCGACTGGAGACGCTATCGGGCATCAAGATATTGAATTTGCATCTTCAGGATAACAAGAAGGTTGTAGATTCTGTGACTGTGGATATGCTGAAGCCGAGACTGGAAAATCCACAGCAATTCAGAGGTCCTTCGGTACTCGAAGCCGATGGCAGAATCTTCGAAGGCACCTACGTCTGCATGGGTAATCCGCATTTCGTAACCTTTGTGGATGATATCGACACCATCGACATCGCCCACTATGGCAAGATTCTAGAAAGAGACGAAGCCTTTCCTCAACGATGCAACATCGAGTTCGCACAAATTACAGACACTGACATTATAAGGACACGAGTTTGGGAAAGGGGAAGCGGTATCACGATGGCTTGTGGTACAGGAGCCTGTGCCACAGCTGTAGCCGCAGCCCTGACCAAGCGTGCCGGTAGAAAGAGCTGTATCGTAATGGATGGCGGAACGCTGGAAATAGAATACAGCGAGGCAGACGACCATGTCTATATGACGGGACCTGCCGCCTTCGTCTTCGAAGGAGAAATTGAGTTGGAATGTTGAGTGTTGAATGTTGAATGTTGAATTTAGCTGCACCCACAAAGTCTCTGGAGTGTTGAATGTGGAATGTTGAATGTTGAATTTAGCTGCACCCACAAAGTCTCTGGAGTGTTGAATGTGGAATGTTGAATGTTGAATTTAGCTGCACCCACCAAGTCAACATTCAACACTCAACACTCAACATTTAAAAAAAAGAACGCAAACTTAAATAACAAAGGTTGATAAAAAGACCGCAATAAAGGAGAACAAAAATATGGCATTAGTTAATGAACATTTCCTGAAGTTGGCTAGCAATTACTTGTTTGCCGACATCGCAAAGAAGGTAAACGCGTACAAGATTGCCCACCCGAAACAACGAGTTATCAGTCTGGGCATCGGTGATGTAACCCAGCCCCTCTGCCCTGCCGTCATCAAGGCGATGCACAAGGCAGTGGATGAGATGGCCGTGCAGGCTTCCTTCCGAGGCTACGGTCCGGAACGAGGCTACGACTTCCTCCGTGAGGCTATCATCAAGAACGACTTCCTGCCTCGCGGCATTCATCTCGATGCCAACGAGGTATTCGTAAACGACGGAGCCAAGAGCGACACAGGAAATATCCAGGAGATTTTGAGATGGGATAACAACATCGGTGTCACCGACCCGATTTATCCTGTATATATCGACTCTAACGTGATGATTGGCAGAGCGGGAGTCTTTGAGAATGGCAAGTGGAGCAACGTAACCTATATGCCATGTGATGAGAGCGACGACTTCATCCCTCAGATTCCAGACCACCGTGTGGATATGATTTATCTCTGTTATCCAAATAACCCAACAGGTACGGTCATCTCGAAGGAAGAACTCAGAAAATGGGTGAACTACGCTATCAAGAACGAGAGCATCATCCTATACGATGCTGCCTACGAGGCATACATCACCGACCCGGAAATTCCTCATTCTATCTACGAGATTCGTGGAGCCAGAAAGGTGGCCATCGAATTCCACAGTTATTCCAAGACTGCCGGATTCACCGGTGTGCGTTGTGGTTACACCATCGTTCCTAAAGAGTTGAAGGCAAAGACATTGACCGGTGAGGAAGTGGCATTGAATCCGATCTGGGACCGCCGCCAGTGCACCAAGTTCAATGGTACAAGCTATATCAGCCAGCGTGCTGCCGAAGCCATCTACACCCCTGAGGGTAAGGAACAGGTGAAGGCAACCATCAATTACTATATGGAGAACGCCCACTTTATGAGAGCGGAACTTCAGAAACTCGGACTGAGAGTATATGGTGGCGAGAATGCTCCATATCTCTGGGTGAAGACTCCTAACGATACACCAAGCTGGAAATTCTTCGAAGAGATGCTTTATGGTGCCAGCGTAGTCTGCACCCCAGGTGTCGGCTTCGGTCCTTCGGGCGAAGGCTACATCCGTCTTACCGCCTTCGGTGAGCACGAAGACTGCAAGGAGGCTATGGAGAGAATCGCCAAATGGCTGGGAAAATAAACGTTCCAACAGATTATAAAAACATTGAAAATCAGAAATTTTAAATTATATAAGGTATGAGCAACTTAAGATTTGAAGCTGTTTCAGAGGCTTCCAAAAGAAAGCCTGTTGAGGTAACCGCTCCTAGCGAGCGACCAAGTGAATTCTTCGGAAAGAAGGTATTCAACCGACAGAAGATGTACAAGTATCTCCCTGCAGATGTCTATGAGAAACTGGTAGATGTCATCGACAACGGAGCTCGTCTCGACCGTAACATCGCCAACGCCGTAGCCAAAGGCATCAAGCAGTGGGCTGACGAGAATGGCGTAACCCACTACACCCACTGGTTCCAGCCACTGACAGAAGGTACTGCCGAGAAGCACGATGCCTTCATCGAGCATGATGGCAAGGGTGGTATGATCGAGGAATTTTCAGGCAAGTTGCTCGTTCAGCAGGAGCCTGATGCTTCTTCATTCCCTTCTGGCGGTATCCGCTCTACCTTCGAGGCACGCGGTTATTCTGCATGGGATCCAACATCGCCTGTATTCATCATCGATGATACACTCTGTATCCCTACCGTCTTCATCTCTTACACAGGTGAGGCTCTCGACTATAAAGCTCCATTGCTCCGTTCATTGCACGCTGTAAACGTAGCAGCTACAGAGGTTTGCCACTACTTCAACCCTGATGTCAAGAAAGTTATTTCCAATCTCGGTTGGGAGCAGGAGTACTTCCTGGTAGATGAGAGCTTGTATGCTGCACGTCCTGACCTGATGTTGACAGGTCGCACCCTGATGGGTCACGATTCTGCCAAGAACCAGCAGATGGACGACCACTACTTCGGCGCCATCCCTGAGCGTGTTCAGGCATTCATGAAGGATTTGGAAATCCAGGCTCTCGAGCTCGGTATTCCTTGCAAGACCCGTCATAACGAGGTGGCACCAAACCAGTTTGAGTTGGCACCTATCTTCGAGGAGACCAACCTTGCCGTTGACCACAACATGCTCCTGATGAGCTTGATGAAGAAGGTGGCTCGCCATCACGGTTTCCGCGTACTTCTCCATGAGAAGCCATTCGCAGGCATCAACGGTTCCGGTAAGCACAACAACTGGAGTCTCGCTACAGATACAGGCATCCTGCTTCATGGTCCTGGCAAGACACCAGAGGACAACCTCCGCTTCGTAGTCTTCATCACAGAGACTTTGATGGGTGTATATAAGCACAATGGCTTGCTCAAGGCTTCTATCATGAGCGCTACCAATGCTCATCGTCTGGGTGCCAACGAGGCACCTCCAGCAATCATCTCTTCATTCCTCGGCAAGCAGTTGACCGACCTTCTCGAGCACATTGAGAAAGCCGACAAGAAGGATCTCTTCACCGTGGCTGGCAAGCAGGGCATGAAGTTGGATATCCCTGAGATTCCAGAGTTGATGATTGATAACACCGACCGTAACCGTACTTCACCATTCGCCTTCACCGGTAACCGTTTCGAGTTCCGTGCCGTAGGTTCTGAGGCAAACTGTGCTTCAGCGATGATCGTATTGAACACCGCCGTAGCCGAGGCTTTGACCGACTTCAAGAAGCGTGTGGATGAGTTGATTGCCAAGGGTGAGGATAAGACATCTGCCATCATCGATATCGTTCGTCAGGATTTGAAGACCTGCAAGCCTATCCGTTTCGACGGCAATGGTTACTCAGATGAGTGGGTAGAGGAAGCTGCCAAGCGTGGTCTGGACTGCGAGAAGAGCTGTCCAAAGATCTTCGAGCGTTATCTCGACCCTGTATCTATCAAGATGTTCGAGGATATGGGTGTCATGAAGAAGAACGAGCTGGAAGCCCGTAACGAGGTGAAATGGGAGACCTACACCAAGAAGATTCAGATTGAGGCCCGTGTAATGGGCGATTTGAGCATGAACCACATCATCCCTGTGGCTACTCACTATCAGAGTCAGTTGGCCAAGAATGTGGAGAACATGATTGACATCTTCGGTGACGAGGAAGGCAAGAAGTTGACAGCCCGCAACATCAATATCATCAAGAAGATTGCCGAGCGCACTCAGATTATCGAGACAGGTGTTGAGGAGTTGGTAAATGCCCGCAAGGTTGCCAACAAGATTGAGAGCGAGCACGACAAGGCTATTGCTTATCATGACACAGTAGCTCCAAAGATGGAGGAGATCCGTTATCAGATTGATAAGTTGGAGTTGACTGTTGCCGATGAGCTCTGGACATTGCCTAAGTATCGTGAGCTTCTCTTCATCAGATAACAAGCAATTTTCTGGTTTAATTATAAGTTATAGTTTTCGTTTAAGAAAAAGAAAACGCAAAAGCTCTAAAAGAGCTACTCTTCATCAGATATAACAAAGAACGATCAATCTATTTCTTTTATTGGTTGTTTAAGTTTGCAGGCTGCATCATTGTGAAATGGTGTAGCCTTTTTATTTTCAGATAGTTACATAAAGTAAAACCACATTCAAAACAGCCTCAACAAAGCATTGAGTACCTAAAGTAGTACCTAAACTGCATAAAAAACCCCACCTTATAGCAAGATGGGTTAAATAACATTGCAGTGCAAATGCACTATCAGTGGGGTTGCTGGTGCAAAGGTAGCAAATTTATCTGGAAAGCAAAGAAATTTAATGTTAAAAACATAGAAAGCACTGTACAAAATATCCTTGCTTTTTATCGAAAAAGCACAAGAAAAGCCCAAAAATATCAATATAGGTTTAATAAATTAACACTCTTTAAGGTTCAATTGAAGAAATAGCCAGGATTTGGGATTATTTTATGGTTCTTCAAGCAAAAATTATACACCTTAAACGACAAGCATAACCGCCTTTAACGAAAGAATTCGATACTCCCGTTTTGATATATCAAGTGGATGCACAGCAGCTGTACTACGCATGCACATCAATTGTTGTACATGCGCATATCAGCTGTTATGCGAGCGCACAACAGCTGTTGTGCGGGCTACGATACTAACTGTTCCAGAAACATATACTATATTTTCTGACAACTTCTTATATGATAATCAATAACTTTTATTCGTTAGTACTACAGACTGAAACGTTTGCACTAACCATACCACAACTATGCTATTTTTCATCTGCCATACTCATATTCCCGGCAGAATCTTTCTTTTTCTCATAATTTGTGAGTACTTTTGCAGAAGATTTACTGGAGGAATTTTCAATTACAGGCAAGACGAATCTACAAACATAAATAAGAGAGAGGGGAAAAAGAAAGGTTGCTTTATATCACGCATTCCATACCTCCCTGCCAATCATGGCAGGATATGGATTTCTGGGACTGACTTATGGCATTTATATGCATGAGTTGGGCTTCAACTTTCTGTACCCTATGCTGCTCGCCATTACCGTTTATGCCGGCAGTGCTGAGTTCTTGCTGGGCAACATGCTGCTGGGCAGCTTCCATCCCCTACAAACCCTCCTGATGGTATTGATGGTGAATGCACGACATCTGTTTTATGGGCTCTCGATGCTCGAAAAATATAAAGGATTGGGATGGAAGAAATTCTTCCTTATCTTCGGAATGTCGGGCTAGACCTTTGCCCTGGCTAGTACTTCCAAGATTCCGGAAGGAACCGACAGAGGATGGTACCTGCTCTGGATTACCTGGCTCGATGAAACCTATTGGGTTATTGGGGCAACGCTGGGCGGCCTCATCGGTCCGTTTCTCACCTTCGACCTCAAAGGATTGGACTTCGTGCTGACCGCCATGTTTACTGCTATCTTCGCCGACAACTGGCTTCGGGAAAAAGACCATACCAGCAGTATTTCCGGACTGATTATCTCGGGGGTGTGCCTCACGATATTCAGTGCCGACCATTTTATCATCCCAAGCATGGTTATCATCCTTATATTTCTCACCCTCAAAAAAGAAAAGTATGACTCTTCTCCTAAAAATCATCATGGTTTCAGCAGGCGTAGCCGTCACCATGCTTACCCGTTTTATCCCTTTCATCGCCTTCCGGCCGGGGAAACCTACACCTAAGTACATTCTGTATTTAGGAAAGGTACTGCCAGCCTCGGTCTTTGCCCTGTTGGTGGTTTACTGCCTTCACCACATCCATTCCTTCTCTGCAGATTCCTTGGCGCAGGTGGCAGCCGTTGCCTTCACCATCCTCATCCACGTATGGAAAAGGAATATGATGTGGTCGATAGCAGCAGGCACCCTCTGCTATATGCTGCTCATCAGAATTCTACACTTTTAATCCCGATAAAGCCATCACACACTTATATCACTTAAATACATTTTTCCAAGGTAAAAACAGCCAATTTTATACATTTTTCCAACCCATTTTCAGGCCATTACTTACACTTTTCCAACTTTTTGATGATATAATTAATCAGAACAGCCTCTCTGCAAGAGTATGCAGAAAGGCTCAACATTTTATAGGAACATTACAATACTTCTAATTCATTTCTCTTCATAATGAGGGGATAACGTTCTGGATGTTTCAAACTATCAATTTCCAAATCCACATCAAGTTTGGGCCATTCTATAGCATTTTTACCACTCATTCTTACCTCAAGGGCATCAGAGATGCATGCATGTTTCATCCAAGGTATCCTAGATCGGAAGAGCGTCGTGTAGGGAAAGAGTGTAGAT
>OOCE01000429.1_pt1 | contig 15425 bp, 9 predicted proteins | sample 1671421 | NCBI WGS metagenome assembly OOCE01 (sample SAMN06348155, study PRJEB24527) | human gut metagenome | biome: human gut; feature: ankylosing spondylitis patient; material: feces | host: Homo sapiens | place: China | collected 2015-10 | reverse complement strand
GAGGCAATGTAGAATAGTGAATGCTATGACTTTATTGCAGGAAGAACAGGAAAAGCCGCAGTCCAAGGCGGGTCCCACGCGACACGCCAAGATTATGCGCGGCATTGTCACGCCTATTTTCGGCTTGCTTGCCATTGCTTGCATCGTGCTTGGCGTCTTGAACGCGACGATTTGGAAGCCCTCGGCACAGGTCACGGCGTCCGCCTCGGTTACGGGATCGCAGTATGTGGTCACCGATCCGAATGTGCTGCAATTGGTTGACGATCGCGTCACCATTTCGGCGAAGTCGCACGACAAATCCGCGAACGTGTGCATCGCCATCGGTTCCGCCCGCGATATCGCCGGATGGATCGCGGGATCCAAATACACGCGCGTCACCGGACTGTCCGACTGGTCCACCCTGTCCACGCTGAAGACCACGGCTCAGGGCACCGCCGATAATTCCGAAGGCCAGGTCGCCTTCCAGGATTCCGACATGTGGCGCACCGTCAAATGCAATGCCGGTTCCGTTGATATGCAGTTCAAGGGTGCTAATACGAATAATGCCGAGGATTCCGTTGCGATTATCGATTACGGCGATCGCAAGGGAGGTTCGGTCACACTTGATTGGAACCGTCGTTCGATGCTGAATTTCGCCATGCCGTTCTATCTTTCCGGCGGATTGCTGGCGATACTTGCGGTGCTTTCGGCTTCCGTGTTTGCCATGCCTCCGCATAAGCGTCGCAACAAGCGCGCGTTTGCCATGGTTGACGGCATCGGTTCCACGCAGGGTGACGATGACGAGGTTGCCGCATGGGTGAAGAACGCCGAAGCGAGTGCCGCCCGTAGCGAAAAGAGCGGGCCGAAGCGTAAGCGTCGTCGTCATGCTGGGCATCGCGCGAGTGGTTCGGAAAATAGCCAAAACGAAGTTGCGCAGCCTACGATTGTCGATCCCGGCGCGCGCAATCTCGTTGCCGATCAGCAGAACGCTGCCGCTGATGGTGTTGAAGAAAACGACGATTTCGAACAGACTTCCGTGATTTCGCAAGACGAGCTTGCCGCATATTTCGCACGTCTCGCACAAGAGGAAAGCAGTGCGGCCGCAGCGGCCTCGGGATCTGTAGAATTCGCGGTATCCGATGAAATCAACGTGCCCAACGAAGTTGACGAAATGGCCGTAACGACCGAGTCGGTCGGATCCAACGAAACATCCGAAAACGACGAATCCGACAACGACAAGTCCGACGAACCTGACAACGAGGAGGCCAAGTGATGAAGAAGCGTTTCAACGTAATCGCGGCGGCCGTACTCGCATTGGGAATGGTCGTTGGCATGTGCGGATGCGAGGGGCAGCTGCCGCAGCCGAAAACCACGCAACGTCAAGATGCGCCGAATCTGACCGCCAAGCAAGAGAAAACCATCCGTACGAATATTCTCAAAACGCTTGACCAGTGCAATAACGATCGCAATATCGACGCCCTCGGTTCGATTTTGGAGGGGCCGGAACTTGAGATTCGCACTAGCGAACTTCATGTGGCGCAGGTCACGGGCAATCTTGACCGCAAGACCACGATTCCAACTGATCTTGCGCAGGCCGTGATTTCCACGGACAGTGGATGGCCGCGTTCGGTGTTTTCCATCACTTCCACCACGGATGACCAGCAGTCCAAGCGTCTGCTGGTGTTCCGCCAGGATTCCGCACGTCAGAACTACAAGTTGTGGGGTGTGGCACGACTGTTTTCGGGCGTGAAAATGCCGAGTTTCGAGATTTCCAAAACCGGTAGCGAGCAGGGAACGGAAAAAGACACCGGTCTGGTCATGACCCCGAAGGATGCGGTCGCCGCGTATGCCGACGTGTTGCAGAATGGTGCGTCCAGCCAGTAGGCGCAGAAGTTTGCCGACGACGATTTGCGTACGAAGCTTGCCGATCTGACCGAACAGGTGCAGAAGGCCATGGAGTTGAACGAGGGATCACAGCAGCAGGTGTTCACACCGGTTGACGATGCCATCAGCGTTATGCGTTCCGCGGATGGTGGCGATCTGGTGGTGGCGCAGATCAATTCCGAATGGACGCGTTCAGCTGGCTCCGGCCGTGAGTCGCAGCCTGCTTCCGATGCGGAAAAAGCGCTGTTTGGCGACGGTCAGGCCACCAGCACCATGAAAACCACGTATGTGAATGTGGTCGCGCTGTACGTGCCTCCGGCAAATTCTGACGCGAAGATCACTGCAGTCGGTTCCGAGCGCCAGCCGGTTCGTGTTGAGGCACTGTGATCGTGGCAGTCGCACGAATGCGCGTAAGCTTGGGGCGAACGTTTGCAATGCGTGTTACGCCGGGCGCTTAATGTTGTTGATTGTTGATATTTAGGAGGCAAGCATGGCAGGTCAAAGGCCGTTTAATCCGGGAGTTTCCTTGGCGGGAGCCGTCGATCTTGAAGCGTTGAAGCATCAGGTGAAGGCTGAGCCGGGGCAGGCTGGAGGCGCTCCGGCCGCAGGCGGTTATGTGATCGACACCACGGAGAACACGTTCCAGGCCATGGTGCAGACGTCGGCCACGTTCCCGATCCTGTTGCTGCTGTGGGTGCCGACCGATGATCGCCTGTTCGACATGGCCCGCCAGTTGGGCGATGCCGTGAACCAGCTGAACGGCCAGATTCAGCTGTCTCGTATCGATATCGCGTCGAATCCGTCGATCGCGCAGGCGTTCCAAGTGCAGGGCGCGCCTGCATTGTTCGCGTTGATCAACGGCCGTCCGATGCCGATTCTGCAGGGCTTGCCGTCCGCTGAGGAAATGCAGCAGATCGTGGATACGGTGATTCCGAATCTGGTCGCAGCCGCGCAGCAGGCCGGTGTGACCGGTTCCGCGCCGTATTCCGGCGATCCGAATTCCGATGCGGCAAACTCGGCTTCCGCTGCCAGCGCCCAGGAGCAGGTGCCTCCGGAGCATCAGGAGGCGTATATGCTGGCACAGCAGGGCGATTACGCTGGCGCCGCAGCCGCGTACGAGAAGGTGCTTGAAGCCGATCCGAACGATGCGCGTGCCGCCCGCGAGCGTGCAAAGGCGTTGCTGTTGGCCCGTTCCGCCAATGCGAACGTGCGTGAGGTGCGTGCCGCCGCTGCCGACAATCCCGATGATGTTGAAGCACAGCTTGCCGTCGCTGACATTGATATGATCGGCGGTCAGATCCAGGATGCGTTCGATCGTTTGCTGGATTTCGTTGCGGCCGGCCATAAGGCCGATATTGAACCGGTGCGCAAGCGTCTGCTGGAATATTTCACGATTCCTGAGCCAACCGACGAGCGTTTGAAGCGCGCCCGCCGTCGCCTCGCCACGCTCATGTACTGACTCGTTTATTGACTTTAGGTACCGTTTAGGTACCGCTCAACCGTAGGCTGCGCAACTACATCGTTCTTTACGGCCTACGGTTGTTTTTTTAAAAAAGACTTATTCCATACGGTTGGTGCCGAAATAGTCGAGGAATTGCGGTCCGTCTGCTTCCAGTTCGTCTTCGAATTCGGATTTCCATCGTGAATATGGATTCGCGGCAAGCCCTTCATTGCTGAACCGCGATTGGTCGGTGATTTCGGTGGTGCAGAATTTCGGGATCACCAGATTGGTGACCGGCCCGATACGTTCCGCTTCCGCAATGATCAGGGGAGCGTTGGTGCCTCCGAACACGTCGATGTTCCAGCCGTCCTCATCGATCCAGTCGGTGAAACGGTTTTTGATGGTCACGTGTCCGCCGCGTTTGATGAGCTCCCCTGCGATGCGCGAATCCAAATCGCGGCTCGCCTCATATCGCGTGCCTCCCACGGACGGCCCTTTCACGGTGACTGATCCAAGCCGGAATTCGTCGCGATACTTTTCGAGCACAGCCAGCGGGTCGAGGTCCGGAGTCATGGCAATGCGGACGGACTTTGTTTTCAATCGCACGCGCAGCGCGTAATTATCCTGATGCACGTAATAACTTTGTATGATCAGCGTCGGACTGTCGTTATCATCCAACTGCGTCGGCAGGGCACGGCAGAAAAAACGGCGCGTGTATTCGAAATCGCCTATATTTCTGCCTGAATCCTCAACCATATTTTCAGTCTAGTGGAAAAGACGCTTCAAATGGTGTTATGGTGCTACAAATTTCGTTGTGGCGCACGCTATCTCTCGTTCCTTCCCCGTTCTATGCCCGTTATTTCCCCTCTAGGGTTGGGTGTGCTGTCGAAAGACCCGCCGTAGCTATGTTTTCGCAATACTGATCCGAGATTCGAAGATCGTTTTTCCGTAAAAAGTGTCGCTTTCATCTCAAGGCAGTGTAAAGTAGTTTGACGCACGGGTTTGTAGCTCAGTGGATAGAGCGTCTGTCTCCGGAACAGAAGGTCGTGGGTTCGATCCCCATCAAGCCCACCACAAAGACAAGTGAAGAGCCGGGGCAGGGAGCCGGTATTTGGAACATGGGACAATGCGTGTCGATTCCATGGGTACAGTGATTGCTTGAGATTGCGTTGTCGTGGTTTGCCGCGGCCTGAACGCAAGCAAGATGCAATAACACGTTCTTCAAAGGAGAACATTATGAGCGAGAAGATGGAAGCGGTTGCGACTTCTGAAGCCCCGGCGGCGCTGGGCGCATACAGCCAGGCCGTGAAGGCCAACGGTTTCGTGTTCGTCTCCGGCCAGCTGGGCATCGACCCGGCCACCGGCGAACTGGCTGGCGAAACCGCCGGCGAGCAGGCAGCCCAGGCACTGAAGAACATCAAGCATATTCTTGACGCCGCAGGCACCGGCATCGAACACGTCTGCCGCGCCACCATCTACATGAAGAACGTCGAAGACTTCCACGAGATCGACGACGTGTATGCGCAGACCTTCATCGGCTCCGTGAAGCCGGCCCGCGTCGCGTTCGGCGGCAACAACATTCCGAAGGGCGCTCTCGTTGAGATCGACGCCATCGCTGTGCTCTGATTTCAGTGCGCTGATTGCAAATCTCCAGAAAATCCTTTTTCAGGCTCGTATGCGGTTTCTTACGCTGCATGCGAGCCTGTTTTTGTTTATGCAATCTCAGGATTGCCGCTAAAAGTGAACGGCAGGCAACATGATTCCACCGATTTCCGTATAGTAATGCGATTGGGTATTGTGCAAACGCATGCAAACGCAAGAACGCAAGAACGCGCCCATCCAAATATGAAGGAGCAGTCGCGCATGGCCGAATCGCAAGTCAACGCATCCACTGCAGACACTGACGCCGCTGAATCCGCTGAAGCCGAGCAGGGCGGTCTTGAACGCAAGATGGAAACCCGCCATCTGACCATGATTTCGCTAGGTGGTGTGATCGGTACGGGCCTGTTCCTCAGCTCCGGCTACACGATTCACCAAGCCGGCCCTCTTGGCGCGATCATCGCGTATGGCATCGGATCCATGCTTGTGTATTTTGTGATGATCAGCCTTGGCGAACTGTCGGTGGCCATGCCGTATGCGGGCAGCTTTCACCTGTATGCGAAGCGTTTCATCGGCCCCGGCACCGCGTTCACCATCGCCGTGCTGTACTGGCTGAATTGGGCGGTGGCGCTCGCTTCGGAATTCACGGCAGCCGGTCTGCTGATGCAACGTTGGTTTCCTGATTCGCCCGCGTGGATTTGGTCCGCCGCCTTCATTGCGGTGGTGTTCATGCTCAATATTCTGTCGGTGAGGCTGTATGGCGAGTCGGAATTCTGGTTCGCATCCATTAAGGTGTTTGCGATTATCGTGTTCATTGTGATCGGCTTGCTTGCCATGTTTGGTGCGATTCCGATTGCCGGTTACGATCACGCACCGCTGTTTGAGAATTTCTATAATGACGGCTGGTTCCCCAATGGTGTGCTGCCGATTTTTTCGACGCTGCTGACGGTGGTGTTCGCATTTTCGGGCACTGAGGTTGTTGGTGTCGCGGCGGGGGAGACGAAGGATCCGGCGCAGGCGATTCCGAAGGCCGTGCATACCACGGTGTTGCGTCTTGCGATTTTTTTCATCGGTTCGATTGCGGTGATGTCCGCGCTGATTCCGTGGCATCGGTCAGGCGTCGACACGAGTCCGTTTGTGCTCGTGTTCCAGTCGATCGGCATGCCGTTTGCCGGCGATGTGATGAATTTCGTGGTGTTGACGGCAGTGCTTTCCGCTGCGAATTCCGGCTTGTACGTGTGCTCGCGCATGGTCTGGTCGCTTGCGCAGGAGGGTATGATCCCGCGCGTGCTCGGCAAGACGAATTTCCATGGTGTGCCCGTGTTCGCGGTGCTGTTCAGCATGGCTGGATCGCTGTTGGCGTTGTTGTCTTCCGTGGTTGCCGCTTCGACGGTGTATTTGGCGTTGGTTGCGGTTTCCGGCTTGGCCACACTGGTGGTGTGGGCGTCGGTTTCCGTCTGCCACTTGCGTTTCCGCAAGCAGTGGCTTGATCAAGGGCATTCGGCTGACGATTTGAAGTATCGTGCCCCCGGTTTCCCGTTCGTGCCGATTGCTGCGATTGTGATGTGCATCGGCGCGTTGGTTTTGGTGATTTGCGATTCGTCGCAGCGTTCCCCATTGCTGTATATGATTCCGTTCGTTGCGATCTGCTATATCGGCTATTACGCTTCGGTGGCTTGGCGCAGGAAGCATGGCGAACTGCAGGATGATACGCGGGGCGATACGCAAGGCTGATTCTGTCTGCATAATCGGTAGACTTGGAGGAATGAGTCCAGAAGCGCTTAGTGAACTGATTTTCAATATTGCCAACAACCTTGTGAATGAAGGCAAGGCTGGCACCCTGACCACCGATCTCATCCCTCCGCAGACCAAATTCGCCGTCATGCGTCCGAAGGACCGCGCACACGGCGATTGGGCATCGAACGCGGCCATGCAGCTGGCCAAGAAGGCCGGCATGAAGCCTCACGATTTCGCCGAACTGTTCGCCGCGGAACTCGCCAATGCCGATGGCATCAAGTCCGTGGAAGTGGCCGGCCCCGGCTTCATTAACATTGTGCTTGATTCCGCGTCCGCCGCAGCCGTGGTTGACACTGTGCTTAACGAGGGTGCGAACTACGGCAAGAACGACCATCTTTCCGGCAAAACCCTGAATCTTGAATTCGTGTCCGCCAATCCGACCGGTCCGATCCATATCGGCGGCACCCGTTGGGCCGCGGTCGGCGACTCCATGGCCCGCGTGCTTGAGGCGAACGGTGCCAAGGTGGTGCGCGAATACTATTTCAACGATCACGGCGAGCAGATCAACCGTTTCGCCAAGTCGCTGGTCGCGGCAGCCCACGGTGAGGAAACTCCGATCGACGGTTACAAGGGCGCTTATATCGATGAGATCGCACGTCGCGTCATCGATGAGGCAAAAGCCGACGGTATTGCGATTCTCGACCTGCCGCGCGTCGACGGTGGCGTTGACAACGATGGCAATCCGCTGGGTGAGGGCGATTCCGAACAGCGTGAGGAATTCCGCAAGCGTGCAGTGCCGATGATGTTCGACGAAATCCGCAAATCCATGAAGGATTTCCGTGTGAATTTCGACGTGTGGTTCCATGAGAACAGCTTGTATTCCGATGGTGAAGTCGACAAGGCGATCGCCGATCTGCGTGAACGCGGCGACATTTACGAAAAGGATGGCGCAACCTGGTTCGAATCCACCAAGCATGGTGACGACAAGGATCGTGTGATTATCAAGTCCGACGGCAACTACGCGTATTTCGCAGCTGATATTGCTTACTATCGCAACAAGCGTCATCGTGACAACGATCCGGCAGACATCGCCATTTACATGCTGGGTGCCGACCATCACGGCTATATCGGCCGCATGATGGCCATGTGCGCCGCATTCGGCGACGAACCTGGCGAAAACATGCAGATTCTTATCGGCCAGCTCGTCAACGTGCTGAAGGACGGCAAGGCAGTGCGCATGTCGAAGCGCGCCGGCAATGTGGTGACCATCGACGATCTGACCGACGCTATCGGCGTGGATGCCTCCCGTTATTCGTTGGCACGCACCGACTACAATTCCCCGGTCGACATCGACCTGAACCTGCTCGCTTCGCATTCCAACGAGAATCCGGTGTACTACGTGCAGTACGCGCACGCCCGCTCCTGCAATGTGGATCGCAATGCGGCTGCTGCCGGCATCACCTACGAGGGTGCCGACGTGAGCCTGCTCGACACCGCCGCCGACGGCGAAGTGCTTGCCGCGCTCGCCCAGTGGCCGGCCCTGCTGCGCGAAGCCGGAGACCTGCGCGCCCCGCATCGCGTAGCCCATTACTTGGAAGACCTCGCCGCCACCTACCACAAGTGGTACAACGTGGAACGCGTGGTGCCCATGGAGCTCACCGATCCGGAAGCTCGCGGCGAACAGGCTGAAGCCCTGCGCATCGCCAAGGCTCCGGAACCGGCTCGTGCAGCCGCACGTTTGAAGCTCAATGACGCCGTTAAGACGGTTATCGCCGAAGGCCTTGACCTGCTTGGCGTCGCAGCCCCAGACAGGATGTGATCGCCATGGCAGTCACCCCCATCTGGCCGGCCGGCTCCAACGTGAACGAGCAAGGTGAAATCACGTTCCATGGCCGCACTGCCGAAAGCCTGCTGAACGAATTTGGTTCGCCGCTCTACGTCATCGACACCGATGACGTGCGAGCCCGCGCCGCCAAATTCGTCAAATCCGCGGCAAATGCGTTCAACAACACCGTAACCCACGTCAGTTTCGCTGGAAAAGCCTTGCTTTCCAAGGAAATCTGCCGTATCGTCACCGAATCCGGCATGCTGATCGACACCTGCACCATGGGCGAGATGCGCATCGCGCTCGCCGCGGGCGTTCCCGGACGGCGACTCGTGCTGCACGGCAACAACAAGTCCGATGCGGAAATCGAACTCGCCATTACCGAAGGCTTCGCCAAAATCGTGGTGGACGAGCCGAACGAGCCGGCCCGCATCGCCGAAATCGCCAAGCGTCTCGGCAAGCGCGCTCGCGTGATGTTGCGTGTTACGTCCGGCATTCATGCGGGCGGCCACGAATTCGTGTCTACCGCGCATGAGGACCAGAAGTTCGGTGTCGCCTTGCTGCCGGTTGGTGCCGATGCAAGCAAGCTGAACGTGCTCGACGATTTGGCTGACGTGACCCCCGCAGGGTCGAACGCACGCTTAGGCGAAAGCGAAGCCACTCCGGGCGAAAGCGCAGAACGCCAACTGCAGTACGACATCAAATACCCGTACGACATGAGCCACGAGAAGGTTTCCGAAGGCGACCGCAAACTCGCCGAAGCCATGACCATGGTGGCTGATGGCCCCGCGCTCGCCGTATTGAAGGAGATCTACCGCCATCAGGACGTGCTCGAACTGGTCGGCGTGCATTCGCATATCGGGTCGAACATTCACGATGCGGACGCCTTTATCCAGGCCGCGAAGCGCATGATGCTGCTGCGCAAGACCTTCTACGCCACCGACGCATACACCCTGCCGGAGGTCGACTTGGGCGGCGGCTATTCCGTGGCCTACACCGATGGCGAGGATTCCATGGATCTCGATACGGAACTTGCCCGCCTTGCCGATGCGGTCACCACCGTGAACCGTGCGCTCGGCATGCCCGCTCCGGTCATCTCGTTCGAGCCGGGCCGTTGGACGGTCGCCCCGACCGGCGTCACCCTGTATCGTGTGGGCACGGTCAAGCCGGTGCAGCTTGCCGGAACCGCGAAAGACAAGGCTGGCAATCCGGTTACGGAACGCGTGTACGTGTCTGTCGACGGCGGCATGAGCGACAATATTCGTCCGGCATTGTATGGATCGGATTACACTGCGAGAATCGCCAATCGTGAGGGTTCCAGCGAAACCAAGCTGTGCCGTGTGGTCGGCATGCACTGCGAATCGGGCGATATCATCGTCAACGAGGTGCGTCTTCCTGCCGATATTCAGCGTGGTGACGTGCTGGCGGTGCCTGTTACGGGTGCATACGGTCGCACGATGGCCAGCAACTACAATCAGGCGCTGATGCCTGCGGTTGTTGCCGTATCCGAGCAAGACGCGCATGTGATGATCCGCCGTCAGACGGTCGACGATCTGTTGGATTGGGATGTGAGCGAATAGCGATTCGTGGCGTTTCGCTCGTGTTTCGTATTGTTCATGGCGATTCGTCTCAAATTACGGATGCAGCATGGATGCGGTATGGACGGTTTTCGGGGCAAAGCTCAGAAACCGTCCATTTTCGTATGATTTCGCGGTCTTACGTCATATCAGGACCGTACAATAGGCAGGGTTACACCAATACTTCACATTCAAGGGAGGATGCCTTGGCACAGGAAGATGTTGCGCCGATTCGCGTTGGATTGTTGGGCGCGGGCACGGTCGGCTCTCAGACCGCACGCCTGCTGGTGGAGCAGAAGGATGAGCTCGCCGCACGCATCGGACGACCGATCGAACTGACCGGCGTCGCCTGCCTTGATCCGTCGGAAACCGACCCGTTCCCGTGGATCGACAAGTCCGTGGTGACCACCGACACCATGAGCGTGGCCACCAATGCTGACATTGTGGTCGAACTGATCGGTGGAACCGGCGTGGCCCGCAAGTTCGTGCTTGCGGCCATCGAATCCGGCGCTTCCGTGGTTACCGCCAACAAGGCGCTGTTGGCCAAGTATGGTCCAGAAATCTATGCCGCCGCCGAAGCCAAGGGCGTCGATATCTACTTCGAGGCTTCCGTGGGCGGTGCTATTCCGTTCCTCAAGCCACTGCGTGAATCCCTCGTCGGAGACAAGGTGACGAGCATGCTCGGCATCGTCAACGGCACCACGAACTACATTCTCGACGAAATGACCACCAAGGGTCTTGATTTCGACGACGTGCTGAAGGACGCTCAGGCCAAGGGATACGCCGAAGCGGATCCGACCGGGGACATCGAAGGCTACGATGCGGCCAACAAGGCGGCCATCATGGCCACGCTTGGCTTCCACACCAACGTGACCATCGATGATGTGTCCGTTGAGGGCATCACCAAGATCACCGCCGACGATATTGCTGCCGCAACCGCCGAAAACAAGGTCATCAAGCTGCTGGCCGTGGTGGAGAATGGCGAGGCCGGTGTGTCTGCCCGCGTGTATCCGGCGCTGATTTCCAACGAGCATCCGCTGGCTTCCGTGCATGGTTCCTTTAACGCGGTGTTTGTGAAGGCCGAAGCGGCTGACGATCTGATGTTCTATGGTCGTGGCGCTGGCGGCGCTCCGACCGCTTCTGCGGTGGTTGGCGATGTGGTGACCGAGGCGCGTCACATCGCACAGGGCTGCACCGGCCCGACCATTCCGTTGTATAAGGATTTGAAGAAGGCTCCGATCGAGGCTTCCAAGGCCGAGTTCGCGGTGCGTTTCGTGATTCACGACAATCCGGGCGTACTTGCGGCCATCGCGGCCAAGTTCGCCGAGCATGGCGTGTCCATCAATGGTGTGAACCAGGATCTCAAGCCCACGCTGAAGGATCCGGGCTACGACGGCGAACTGCAGCAGCTGCGCCTTGTCACGCACATGACCGACGAGCTTACCCTGCGTGAAACCGTGAAAGACGTGTGCGCACTCGACTGCGTGGTTGGCGAGCCTTCCATCCTCCGCGTGCTCAACTAACAGTTATGAGACGGCTGCTCAAATCGTTGCGATTGGGCGGCCGTCTCTTTATTCATATTCCGGCTGCTGTGTTGGGCAATTGCTTGCCGATTGTTTACTCAATCGCCCGCTGATTATGGGCTTGAATTTGACTCTTGTACCCTTTCGGGTATACGGTGCTACATTTGTAAAGAAGATGTGACGAAGGACGACGAGATATGACTCCAGTTACTCGTAAAGTGCGTGTGCGTGTTCCGGCTACCAGCGCCAATCTTGGTTCTGGCTTTGATACGGTCGGACTTGCTCTGGACTACCACGACGAACTTGAATTCACGCTGAGCGCCGATCCGGTGAACACTGCGGCTCAGGTGATGATCGAAGGCGAAGGCGCCGATACTCTCCCACGTGACGAAACCCACTTGGTGGTTTCCACGTTCCGCCGCGCATGCCAGACCTTTGGTCTGGGCCGTGTGGGCTTCATTCTTCAGGCTCACAACAACATTCCTCAGGCACGAGGCATGGGCTCTTCCGCCGAGGCCATTGTGGCGGGCATCGCAGCCGCGGCCGCCTTCGCGCAGGACGACGAACTCAACCGTGATGCCGTGTTTGAGCTTGCTGCGGCCATCGAAGGCCATCCGGACAACGTGGCTCCGGCCGTGTACGGCGGGCTCACCATGTCTTGGGACATGGAAACCCCCGAAGGTGTCGGTTCCGTGCCGATTCCGGGCGGCGAACCGCTGCATAAGGGCTTCCATACCATCAACTATCGCGTTGCCGACGATCTGACCGCCGCCGTGTTCGTGCCGGATTATGAGCTGTCCACCGAAAAGGCACGCCAGGCGCTGCCGGGCCAGCTGGCGTTCAAGGATGCCGTGCACAATGTGTCTCGCGTGAGCCTGCTGCCGGCCGCCATGAATCCTGCGATGCTGGCGACTGGTCAGCGTCAGGACGTCAACGCGTTGCTGTTCGCCGCCACGCAGGATCGTCTGCATCAGCCGTATCGCGCTCCTTTGATGGAACCGTCGTGGACGCTGATCGAAAAGCTGCGTTCCCATGGTTTCGCTTCCATGGTTTCCGGCGCTGGCCCATGCGTGCTCGTGCTGCATCATGGCGACGCTCGCGAACAGCTGGGACAGCTTGCTTCCGAAGAGCTCGCTTCCGGTCATTGGCGTGTGCTGCATTTGGGCGTCGACACCAAGGGTGTGCAGGTGGAACGCGCATGAACAACTCCATTCCGCTGATTCTCGCTTCCAAATCCAAGCCTCGCCGTGACGTGCTTTTCTCGGCGGGCATTTGCCCCACGATTCGCGTATCGAACGTGGACGAGCCGGCGGCGCTCGAACGTGAGGCGGCCGCCATGGGCGTTGCCGTAAGCGATCTGAGCGTGGAACAGCGGGTGATGATTCTCGCTACGGCCAAAGCCGAAGCCGTACATCAGGCGTATCGGAACGTTGCCGCCACCGCTGCGGCGGCGCACGGCGATCGTGTGGTCGGATTTCCGCTGAAAGCAGTTGCCGAATCTTCCGAACATTCGGATAATGCTGAAAATACTGGGGATTCCGCATCTTTAGAACATCATCGTGTTACGTTGCGTGCGGACGAAGTGCAGTCCGCCTCCGATGTGAAGACCCGCGATTTTTCGGGAGTCACCATTCCTACGATCACCGAATCGATTGCTGATTTCGTTGATGGCAAGCCGAGCCTGACCCGTGCGAAAGTCGGTCCGCTGATTCTTGGCTGCGATTCCATGTTCCTGCTTGATGGCGAATGTTACGGCAAGCCGCATAGCGCTGAGGTGGCTCGGGAACGACTGCGTGCCATGCGTGGCGCCACCGGTGAATTGTGGACGGGCCATTGCCTGATCGACTTCGCCACCGGGCGTATCGCGCGAGGCGCGAGCAGGGCAACGCTGCACTTCTGCGAATATTCCGACACCGATATCGAACGGTACATCGCCACCGGAGAACCGTTGGAAGTGGCTGGTTCCTTCACGCTTGAGGGCTTCGGCGGAGCATTCATCGACTCCATCGAAGGCGATCCGCACGGCATTATCGGCCTGAGCCTTCCGCTGGCGCGCCGTTTGGCCGCCGAGCTCGGCGTGGAATGGACCGATCTGTGGAATGTGACGCGAGCCGATCAAGAACCGAACGTCGAACACGATTCGCGAACCGGTGCCGCGAAGCCGCTTCCTCCCAAGGAAAACGTGCATCAGCCGGGTGATGGTTGGATTGATTGCGATTGCGGCCGCAAGCATTGGGGCACGAACGGCGCATCCGGCGTGCTCTTGGCCCGCCGAAGCGAACAGACCGGCGAAGTGACGCACGTTGTCATGCAACATCGCGCGGTGTGGAGCGCGGAAGGTGGCACATGGGGCATTCCAGGAGGTGCCACCGCCGACGGTGAAAGCCCGATCGAGGGCGCGCTGCGCGAATCGTACGAGGAAGCCAACATCACGCCGGAAGATATCGACGTGGTCGGATCATACTGCGAAGACCACGGACCGTGGGCCTACACCACCGTGTTCGCTTTCGAAAAGCCGGGGCACCGCGTGGAGCCGAAGGCCAACGACGACGAAAGCATGGAAATCGAATGGGTGCCGATTGAGGAAGTCCCCAATCGTAAACTGTTGACCGCCATGCGTACCGACTGGCCGAATTTCGCTGCGCGACTCGCTCAAATGGCTGAAAAATAGCGTCTGTTAGCGCTAACCGAAGTTGCGTGTAGAATAGTCGAAAGTAACAACGGTAGTGTGCGGAAGGCGACGGAGCATGGCAGGCAAGCGCAATGCGGCAAACAAACGCCCCTCGATGTTCGAAGTGGCGAAAATGGCTGGTGTCAGCCATCAAACGGTGTCGCGCGTCATCAATCATTCCCCCGACGTGTCTGATGCCACTCGCGAAAAAGTACAGAAAGCCATCGACGCGCTTGGATACCGTCCCAGCAATTCCGCGCGTGCCCTCGCTTCGCATCGCTCCCGCACCATCGGCTTGGTTGCGGGCGGGCAACGCTTTTATGGTCCGATTTCCGCGATTTCCTCGATTGAGGCGATGGCGAGGCAGCATGGCCTGTTCATGTCGGTGAGCATGGTGCACGAGGCGCTCTGCTCGCAGACGGAATTCGACGAATTGTGCTCAACGTTCGATGAGATGAACGTGGACGCGTTCATTTTCCTCACGCCGACGGATGTTATGTTTTCCGCCGCCTGCCGTGCGCAGATCACGCAGCCGCGCGTCATCGTCACCTCCACGCACGGCAGCATCAGCGTGCAGGATGGTTTGCGCTTGATGAAACCGGCCGACCGTCGCCGAGTATCCGTAGTGGGAGTGGACCAATGGTCGGCCATGGCCGACGTGATGCATTTGGTGGTCGAGCATGGGCATCGTTCCGTGCTTTATTTCGCAGGTCCGAAGGAATGGCGTGACGCCGCCACGCGTTTGATGGCGTGGAATAAGCTGTGCGCGGCCAATGCGGTGAGTTCCGTCACCGTGCAATGCGAAACCTGGGAATCGACCGAAGCGTATGGCAAGATGAACCATATTCTCGAAAACATCGGTCGTACCGGCGGAAATCTGCCGACGTGCATGGTGTGTGCGAACGACAGCCAGGCGGTTGGTGTGTCTCGTGCGCTGCATGAACATGGCATGCGTATTCCGCAGGATGTGAGCTTGGTCGGTTTCGACGACATGCCCGCCATGGACAACATGTACCCGCCGCTGGCCACGGTTCGCCCGGATTTTGAACAGCTTGGCGTTGCCGCCATGCGTGAGACGCTGTTTTTGCTGGGGGAGGGCGATGAGAATTCGTTCGCCTCGTCGCAGCATGGCGTCGGCCTGATTCCCGCGAAGGTGATCGGCCGCACTTCTTTGGGCACCGCCAGCCGT
>OOCE01000423.1_pt1 | contig 15518 bp, 10 predicted proteins | sample 1671421 | NCBI WGS metagenome assembly OOCE01 (sample SAMN06348155, study PRJEB24527) | human gut metagenome | biome: human gut; feature: ankylosing spondylitis patient; material: feces | host: Homo sapiens | place: China | collected 2015-10 | reverse complement strand
ATATCGGCATTTACCAACTTATGAAAAGATAATCAGAAATTTAGTAAGTTTTTAAAATAAAAATGCGGTCCTCCGCTTTTCGACGAAAGACCGCATTTTATGAAAAGATTACCAGAGGTTGACGACCTCGTTGTACAGGCCCTCGTAGCTCTTGGCGGAGTTGGACCAGCTGAAATCGCACTCCATGGCGCGCTTGACCAGCACGGGCCAGCCGTCCTTCTGCCAATAGCCTTCCTTGGCGCGCCAGCAGGCCTCATACAGCTCATGGGCGTTGTAGTTGGCAAAGGTAAAGCCGTTGCCGTAGCCGTCGCCGGAGTCGTGAATAGAGTCCTTCAGGCCGCCGGTCTCGCGGATGACGGGGATCGTGCCGTAGCGGCAGGAGACCATCTGGGCCAGGCCGCAGGGCTCGGAGCGGGACGGCATCAGGAAGATGTCGGCACCGGCGTAGATCTGCTGTGCCAGCTTGGCATTGAAGCCGATGTAGACACCGACGCGGCCCGGGTTGCGTGCGCACAGCTCGTTGAAGAAGTTCTCATACTGGGCCTCGCCGGAGCCGAGGATGACCAACTCGATGCCCTGCTGCAGCAGACCCTCGGCGATGGCCTGAACCAGGTCAACGCCCTTGTGGCCAACCAACCGGGTGACCATGGCCATGACCGGGCTGCCGTCCTTATGCAGGCCGAACTCGTCCTGCAGGGCCTCCTTGCAGACAGCCTTGCCCTCCTGGAAGGTCTCGGCGTCGTAGTTTTTGGCAATGTCAGGGTCGGTGGCAGGGTTAAAGACATCGACGTCAATACCGTTCAGAATGCCGCACAGCTTATACTGCTTCTGGCGCAGCAAGCCGTCCAGACCGTGGCTGAACCACGGGTCGAGGATCTCCTGCGCGTAGGTCGGGCTGACGGTGGTGACCTTGTCTGCACACTCGATGGCGCCCTTCATGAAGTTGGCGCAGCCGTCATACTCCACAACATGGGCGTCACGTGCGCCGATGCCGCAGGTATCCTCGAGAATATCCAGACCATACTTGCCCTGGTAGGCAATGTTGTGGATCGTGAACACCGTCTTGATGCGGCTGAACTTATCCAGATGGCGGTAGTACAGGTTCAGGTAGACGGGCGTCAATGCGGTCTGCCAGTCATTGCAGTTGATGATGTCCGGCTCAAAGTCGGTGTAGAACAGCATCTCCAGAATGGCGCGGGAGAAGAACGCGAAACGCTCGCCATCGTCATAGAAGCCGTACAGACCGCTGCGCTTGAAGTAATACTCGTTGTCGATGAAGTAAAAGACAACGCCGTCGCGCTCGGCCTTGAACAGGCCGCAGTACTGGCTGCGCCAGCCCACGGGCACGCTGAAGTTGGTGACATAGGTCAGCGTATCCTTGAATTTCAGGTCGCCGTACAGCGGCATAACGACGCGGGCGTCGATGCCGTCGCGGACCAGCGCCTTGGGCAGAGCGCCCGCAACATCGGCCAGGCCGCCGGACTTGGCAAAGGGTGCAGCCTCGCTGGCTGCGTACAGGATTTTCATAAGCACCTCCGTGCGAGTTTCACAAAATGAGGGCGAGGGAAAGTCTGGCTCTCCCCCGCCCTCTCATCAAAGTCGTCTCCGGGGAGAGGGAGTTCGACCTCTATGAGCGTTATGTCTCCCCTGTGTCAGCGTTTTGCTGGCGGGGGTATTTTATACGCTGTGGCCCTTGGCGACGAACACCGGGAAGGTGTCGGTGCCGGTCAGCTTCTTGTCCTCGGTGATGTGGACGTTCTTATCGGTGACGACGTACTCCACATTGCAGTTCGGCTCAACAACGGTATCCTGCATCAGGACGCAGTTCTTGACAACAGCGCCCTTCTTGATCTTGCAGCCGCGGAACAGCACGCTGTTCTCAACGGAGCCCTCGATGACGCAGCCGTCAGCCAGCAGGCTGTTCTTGACAGAGCTGCCCTCCAGGTAGCGGGTCGGGTTATCGTCACGAATCTTCGTGTAGATGGGCGCAGGTCCGAACAGGGCGTCCATGCTGCCTTCCTGGAGCAGACGCATATTCTCGTCGAAGTAGCTCTTCATGTCGGAGACGCGGGCGACATAGCCGTCGAACTGGTAGGCATGGACGTTCAGCAGCTTGAGGTTGCGGGCCAGGATGTCGCGCTCGAAGTAGACGAGGCCGCGGACGGAGGCATCGTGGATCAGGTGGATCAGGCTCTCGCGCTCAATGACATAGATGTTCATGGCGAGGTTCTGCTCACCGATGCGGTAGTCGTTGGACAGAATCTCAACAACGCGGTCATTGTCATCCAGACGGATGGTGTAGTTATCACTGCGGGCACCCTCGGGGATGGCGGCGCGGTTGTAAACCATCGTGACGTCAGCGCCGGACTTGACATGGGCATCGATCAGCTTATTGAAGTCGAAGTTCATGGCAATGTAGGAGTCAGACAGGATGACGTAGCGCTCCTTCTGCGCCTCGAGCCAGTTCAGGATGCTGTCCAGTGCGTCCACACGGCCGGAGTACAGCTTGACGCTGCGCTCGGCAAAGGGCGGGACGATATTCAGGCCGCCGCGCTTACGGGTCAGGTCCCACTCACGGCCTGCGCCCAGGTGATCCATCAGAGAGTGGTAGTTTTTACGCACGATGACGGACACGTTGTCGATGCCGGCGTTGGCCATGCTGGACAGCGTGAAGTCGATCAGGCGGTAACGTCCGCCGAACGGGATGGAGGCCATCGAGCGCTCCGCCACCAGTTCGGGAACGAGGTTATCATACGTATTGGCGAAAATGACGCCGAGAGCATTCACATTGCTGTTTACCATTGTTCCTCACCATCCTTTACATCGCTGGAGACCATTGCCTTGGGGCCAACCACTGCGCCTTTGCCGATGACGACGCCGGAGCCGACGGTGGCGACATCGCCGGGCTCGGCAATGTTCAGGCCGCCCTCGGGCATAGCGCCGACGGTTGCGCCCTCCTCGATTGTGACGTTCTCGGCCACGATGCAGTGCTTGACGGACGCACCGGCCTTGATGACCGTGCCGCCCATAACGACGGCTGCTTCCACCGTAGCGCCTTTCTCAACAACTGCGCCGGGGAACAGGATGGAGTTGTTGACCGTACCGTTGACCTTGCAGCCCTCGGAGATCATCGAGTTGGAGATGGTGGCGTCGCTGCCGATCTGCTGGCAGGGACGGCCCGTGTTGCGGGAGTAGATCTTCCAGTTCTCATCGAACAGGTTGATGCCGGAATGCTTCGGGTCCAGGACCTCCATGTTGGCCTGCCACAGGCTGGAGATTGTGCCAACGTCCTTCCAGTAGCCGCTGAAGTGGTAGGCGTACATACGGCGGCCGTCCTTCAGCAGGTTGGGAATGACGTTCTTGCCAAAGTCGTTCTCGGAGTTGGGGTCGGCCTCGTCCTCGGTCAGGTATTTCTTCAGGATGTCCCAGTTGAAGATGTAGATGCCCATGGACGCCAGGTTGGACTTGGGCTCCTTCGGCTTTTCCTGGAAGGCGTTGATGCGGTCATCCTCATCGGTGACCATCAGACCGAAGCGGGATGCCTCGCTCCATGGCACTTCCATGACGGCGACGGAGAACTCTGCGTTCTTCTCCTTATGGAAGCGCAGGAAGTCAGAGTAATCCTGCTTGCAGATCTGGTCGCCGGACAGGATGATGACATACTTGGGGTCATAGCGGTCAATGAAGGACAGGTTCTGATAGATGGCGTTGGCCGTGCCCTTGTACCAGTCAGAGCCGGAGGCCTGCTGGTACGGCGGCAGAACGTGAACACCGCCGTGCAGGCGGTCAAGATCCCACGGCTGGCCGTTGCCGATGTACTCGTTCAGGACGAGGGGCTGATACTGGGTCAGGATGCCCACCGTGTCAATGTCAGAATTGACACAGTTGGACAGCGGGAAGTCGATGATACGATACTTTCCGCCAAACGGAACTGCCGGCTTGGCGAGCTTCTGGGTCAGCGCGTACAGACGCGAGCCCTGGCCGCCTGCCAGGATCATTGCGATCATTTCTTTAGCCATAAGATTTCTCCCCTTAAAATTTCGGCAGAATGCCGTTTTTAACATATATCCAAAGACGGCTTACACCGTCGTTTTGGCCTTGGGCGGACGTCCGCGGCGCTTGGGAGCCGCCTCGGTCCCGGCGTCTGCGGCAGGGGCCGCAGTCTTGGCAGTGGTTTTTGCCGTCTTTTTGGCGGCGGGCTTGGCGGGCTTTTCCGCTGCCTTGTCCTCCGCCTTGGCGGCGCGCGGCTTGCGGGCAGCGGGCACGCTCAGGTAGAGGGTGGACAGCGGCGGCAGCGTCAGCGAAATATGCTGGTCGAAGCCGTGCATCGGGCCCTTCTTCGCCTTGACCGTGCCGTTGGTCACGCCGGAGCCGCCGTACTTCTTATCGTCGGAGTTGAGGATTTCCTTGTAGCTGCCGGGGTTCGGCACGCCCATCTGGTACTCCTTGCGCAGCACCGGGTTGAAGTTGCATACGACAAGCACCATCTTGCCCGCAGCGTCGCGGCGCAGGAACGCGATGACGCTCTGCTTGCTGTCGTCGGGCACGATCCACTGGAAGCCCTCCCAGCTGTAATCGACCTGCCACAGGGCGGGCGTGTCACGGTAGAAGTGGTTCAGATCCCTGACGTAGCTTTGCAGCTCACGGTGCTTATCGTAGCCGAGCAGCATCCAGTCGAGCGGTTTCTTCTCGTCCCACTCGATAAACTGGCCGAAGTCCTGGCCCATAAAGAGCAGCTTTTTGCCGGGGTGAGCCATCATGTAGCCGAAGAAGGTGCGCAGGTTCGAGAATTTTTCCTCATAATCGCCAGGCATCTTGTTCAGCAGGCTGCACTTGCCGTGGACGACCTCGTCGTGGCTGATAGGCAGCACGAAGTTCTCACTGAACGCATAGAAGAAGCTGAACGTGACCTTGCCGTGGTTGCCGGCGCGGAAGAGCGGGTCGGTTTTCATGTAGCTGAGCATGTCGTTCATCCAGCCCATGTTCCACTTGAAATTGAAGCCCAAGCCCCCGTCGGACGCGGGCTTTGTGACCAGCGGCCAGGCGGTGGATTCCTCGGCGATCATCATTTTATGCGGATAGCGGCCCAGGATAGCCGTGTTCAGCTTCTGCAGGAAGGCGATGGCCTCGAGATTTTCCTTGCCGCCGTTGACGTTCTGCTCCCACTCGCCGTCCTTGCGGTTGTAGTCGAGGTAGAGCATACTGGCGACAGCATCGACGCGCAGACCGTCCACATGATAGCGGTCCACCCAGAACATGGCGCTGGAGATCAGGAAGCTCTCGACCTCCTTCATGCCGTAGTTAAAGACCATCGTGCCCCATTCCTTGTGCTCACCGCGGCGGGGGTTGGGGTCCTCATAGCAGGGGGCGCCGTCGAACATGTACAGGCCGTAGCCATCCTTCGGGAAGTGGGCCGGGACCCAGTCCAGAATGACGCCGATGCCCGCCTGATGCAGCTTGTCGACGAAGGCCATGAAGTCCTTCGGCGTGCCGTAGCGGCTTGTCGGGGCAAAATAGCCCGTGACCTGATAGCCCCAGCTGCCGTCGAAGGGATACTCGGTGATGGGCAGCAGCTCCACGTGGGTGTAGCCCATTTCCTTTATGTACGGGATCAACTCGTCGGCCAGCTCGGCATAGTTGTAGGGCACGCCGTTTTCGGGGTCCTTCATCTTCCAGCTGCCGGCCTGCAGCTCGTAAATGGACATCGGGCTGTTGATGACATCCCGCTTTTCCTCGTCACTGACCCAGGCGGCATCCCCCCAGGTGTAGCCCTCAATATCATAGACCTTGCTGCCGTTGGACGGGCGGGTCTCGGTATGGAAGGCATACGGGTCAGCCTTATAGACCAGCTCATCCGCCGGGGTGGTGATGCAGTATTTGTAGACATCAAATTGTTTGATGCCGGGAACGAAGCGCTCCCAGATACCGTCCGTCACCTTTTCCATGGGGTGCTCGCCGGGCGTCCAGCTGTTGAAGTCACCCACAATGGAAACGGCCTTGGCGTGCGGTGCCCAGACACGGAACACTGCGCCGGCCTCGCCGTTTTCCTCGCACAGATGCGCACCGAAGTAGCGATAGGCCTCCTGATTGTTGCCCTGCTTGAACAGATAAATGGGCAGATCGGAGCTTTTTGGCGTTTCTTTGCGCTGTTTCAACGTAATCTCCCCTTTTGAGCGGTGCTGTAGTGGATACAGTACACCGACTCTATATAATCTCTGTCTCTATATTACCTGTTTCTTACGGGAAATGCAAGGTCTTTTGTGTAATATTCTGCTAAAATTTTCGTATGTTACCCATTCGTTTTGTACAAGTTCGACATAAATCGGGCGTTTTTTCGGACAAATGTACAAAAAAAGTCCCCTGCAAGGTTCTTTTTACACTTTGCAGGGGATTTGTGCAATCCGGAAATTATTTTCAGGTCCCGTAGATGTAGTACGGGTTCTCGCCGCTGTAGACGCTGCGGCGGTTCCAGACCGTGTGGGTGGCCAGATATTCGGCCCAGGCATGGTAGCCCGCGGCATTGAAGTGGACGCCGTCCTTCGTGGCGTAGTCGTCGATCTGGCTGCCGTCAGCGGGGTTGGTCAGGGCCTCGCGGATGTTGATATAGTAGCAGCCCTTGCGCAGCGCCATGTTGGCCAGCAGGTCGTTGACCGTGGCAATGCGGGTGTTGTCCAGACCGGGCTTGGAGGCGACCACATCCTCCTGTACACCGGGGATGGACTGGATATAAATCGTCACGCCGGGGTTCAGCTGCTCACGCAGCATATCAATGAGGCGCTCGTAGTAGGCGATAAAGCTGTCCTCACTGCCCTGCACGACGAGGTTGTTCGTGCCGACAAGGATATAGAGATAATCCGGCTGGCTGGCGGCAATGGTCTCCATCGGAGTCTCGTTCGCACCGGTGACGGCGTTCTTGACGCTGACATTGTTGACAAATGTCTGCACGCCCGCGCTGACGTAGGTGGCGTAGTGGGCATTGTGGTAGCCCGTATCGTAGATGCCAAGGCCCGACGCGATGCTGTCGCCCGCGAAGGTGACGGTGTTGAAATAGTCGTTCGTCACGGTGCCCAGCATCGGGACGGCCACCATGCGGTGATCGGTGTTGCGGTACTCGGTGTCGATCGTGGCCGCGACTGCCTCGGACTTGTCCCACGCGGCGGTATCGACGCCCGGCAGGATGCGCTGCGGCTCGGCAATGTCTGCCGGGGCCGCCGAGGGGGCCTCGGTGGGCGCAGCGGCGGATGCGGCCTGCTCCGGCGTAGCGGATTCTGCCGGGGAAGTCTGAGCCGGGGCACTCTGCCGCGTGAACCAGAAGTAGCCCACGCCGATGCAGAGCAAAACTAAAACAACGATGAGGATCAGGAACAGTCTGCGCTTGCGGCGCCTGCCTGCGACCTCATTGCGGTAGGTATAAAAATCAGCCATAAAAGCTCCTATTCTTTACGCAATCAAGCATGTATAGTTATTATACGCCGGAACCGCACCGGGTACAAGTGGCCACAGCAAATTTTACAGAACAAAAAAGGGACGTTTGCAAAAATCAGCTTGACGCTTTTCTCCTGTACCTCTATAATAAGAGTAAGAATAGACGTGACCAATCATCACAGAACGGAGGTCCTGCCCCATGGCATGGATGATCGTATCCGACAGCTCCTGCGAGATCCGCGAGCTGAAAAACCCGGCATCGGGCGTGCAGTTTGCCCTTGTACCGTTTAAAATCCGCGTTGGTGAACGCGAGTATGTTGACCTTGCCACGCTGAACACCCAGCAGATGCTGCAGGCCATGACCGACTACAACGGTGCCAGCACCACCGCCTGCCCCAGTCCCGAGGAATGGGCCGAATATTTTTTGCAGGCGGACAACGTGTTTGCCCTCACCATCAGCAGCAACCTGTCCGGCAGCTACAATGCCGCCATGGCCGCGCGCGAGATGGTGCTGGAGGAGCACCCCGAGAAGAAAATTTTTGTGCTGGACACGCTGAGCTGCTCCGGTGCGCTGGCCGGTGCCGCCGAGCTGGCCAACAAGCTGATCGGCGAGAATCAGGCATTTGACGACATCTGCTTTGCGCTGAAAAAGTTTGCCGATAGCACCCACATCCTGTTTGCACTGGCGAGCTTTGACAATCTGGCCAAGAACGGCCGTGTCAACAGGGTAGTTGGTTTTATCGCAGGCCGCCTGAACATGCGCGTTCTGGGCCGCCGCACGCCGGACGGCAAGATCGACTTTTACTTCAAGACCCGCGGCGAGACCCGCGTGCTGGCAAAGATTCTGGAGCAGATGGACGAGGATAAATACGATGGTGTCCATCCGGTGCTCATCAGCGAGTGCGGCAATCAGAACGCCGCCCAGCTTTTGCATCACGGCATTGAGGCCAAGTGGCCCGGCGCTCCGGTGAAGATCGTGCCCTGCTCCGGCCTGTGCAGCTTCTACGCGCAGGATCAGGGCATCATTATCACGTATTGAGGCAAAAATATACCGCCGTGCATGGATTTGCACGGCGGTTTTTGTTTTGTTGGCTTCCCCCTTGGGGGAAGCTGTCAGCGGCCCTGACCGCTGACTGATGAGGGGCAGGTGTACGGCCATCATCCGTTGGCGGGATATGACATATACCCGCCCCCTCATCCGGCCTCGGGCGGGGCCTCGGCCACCTTCCCCCGCCCGCGGGGGAAGGCATTCTTATTCCGGCAGCCGCTCCTTCACGAAATCCAGGAACGCCTGGGCGGCGGGGGCGAGGTTCTCGCCGCAGGCGAGACCGATCTCCATCATCTGGTGGGGATTCATCGGGCGCTCCACGACGCCGGGATAGCCGTCCTGGTGGTTGATGGCATTGTTTACGCTGATGCCCAAGCCCGCCGACACCATGGCATAGGTCGCCGTGATGTCCATCGTGGAATAGCGCGCGTCGGGGTGGGCCTTCAGCTTGTCAAAAATCAGGGTGATGTCGGTCTCCATGCCCGGGTAGCTGTCGATGAACGGCTCGGTCTTCAGGCTTTCCACCGGGAAGGACTCACGGTCCGCCAGCGGGTGGTTTTTGGGCAGCAGGACCATCAGCTCGTCCTGGCGGATGGGCAGCCAGACCGGCAGCGAGTCACGGTGGCTGATGAGGCAGAAATCCGTGCGGTGATCCAGCAGCATCTCGGCCAGCTCACTGCTGGTGCCGTTGACGATCTTGATGACCACGCCGGGGTGCCGTGTACGGAACGCCGCCATCATCCGGGTGACCCACTCATAGTAGCAGTTATACGCCGTACCGATGACAATGTTGCCGCAGTCTGCGCCGCGCACCTTGGCTGCGGTCTGTTCCAGCCGCTCCTGCGCAAACAGCAGCTCACGCACCGACGGCAGCAGCTGGCGGCATTCCGCGGTGGGCTGCACGCCGCTTTTGGCGCGGTACAGCAGCGCAAAGCCCAGCTCCTTTTCCAGCGTTGCCACGCTGCGGCTGATGCCGGAGACCGTAAAACCCATCTCATCCGCCGCCGCACGCAGGCTGCCGCGGTCGATTGCCTTTAATAAGATTTGCCAGCGTTCTGTATCCATCTTGTACCTCTTGTTGCTATGTTTGCAATTTTGTAAAAATCGTGTTACGTTTTCATCAATCATAAGACAGAACGCCGGATTTGTCAAGAGCGGGAGGACGGAAATTAAAAAAGTCTCCCCCGGTTACGAGGGAGGTGCCCCGCAGAGCCGGAGCTTGGAGTTCATCACTCTTTTATATTCCGCTCCTGCTTGCGCTTCATGCGCTCAAGCAGAGCTGCCTTCTGCTTGTCCCATCTGGCATCGTACTCCGGGGTAGCCGGGTCGATGCAGCGGGCAAAGCTCCAATGCAGGCCGTCGCGGCGGCTCAGCTTAAAGCGCAGATACCAGTGCCCGCAGTAGGGGCAGGCTGCTCTGGTAAAGTAGCCCGTGTTGCCGCGCTTGAGCCAGACCTCGTCATTTTGCAGCGGCGCGCCGCACTCAGGGCAGCGTGCCTGATACAACTCGGGCACGCTGCGGTAGTCGTCGTGTTCCATGCGGTTCATGAACAGCCGCACGTCGCGGCCCGTGTTCTCGGCACCGAGCAGCGCCTCGGTCAGCAGCTCCTCCTCCGTCGGATAGGTCGCGAGGCCCTCGGCCAGCGGCAGCTTGCGGCAGACCCTGGCCGTATAGAGCGCGTCGTCCAGTGCGTTGTGGAACGGTTCTTCCTTGGGGATGCCCAGGCGGTCCACAACGCTTTCCAGGGTCAGGCCCTCTCCCTCCTTGCGGGGGTAAGCCTGCAGGAAGATGCGCTGCAGGTCGTACCAGCGGTTCGGCCAGTTTTCATCCAGCCCGACGAGGAACAGGTTTTGCTTTAAAACCGGCACGTCGTCCAGGCCCCACTCGGCCAGCTCGGCATCGTCGCCCGCCCAGTCAAGAAATTTCTGCAGGCCCTCCTTCATCGGCAGGCCCGCGTCCAGGTCGCCCTGGGACAGACCCGTGACCTTGGCGATATGATGCTGCAATTTGCGGAAAATGTGCGGCTTGAGGTTGACCTCAAACGTATCCAGGACGTCGCCGCGGTCATTGATGCGGGCCGCGCCGATCTGAATGATTTCACCGCGCAGCGTCAGCTCCGTGCCGTGATAGAGGAAGGTTTTCGGCTGGTAGCCGATGTTCCATTCCAAATCGAAAACGATCAGATTCACAGGTCAGGTCTCCTCATTCAAAATAAACTTTTCCACTGCCAGGCCCACGCCGTCGTGGTCGTTATCGGCGGTCAGGTAGTTGGCCGCGGCCTTGACCGGCGGCTGGGCGTTGCCCATGGCCACGCCCATACCGGCCAGGCGTATCATCGGCAGGTCGTTCCAGCCGTCACCGCAGGCCATCAGGTTGGCGGGGGTCAGGCCCTTGGCGCGCAGCAGAATTTCCAGCGAGGTATCCTTGCCGACGCCGATGGGCATTGTTTCAATAAAGAAAGGTGCGCTGCGGCAGATGGACAGCTTGCCCGCAAACTCCTGCTGCATCAGCTCCTCAACGTGCGGCATGTCGGCGGGGTCGCCGGTCAACAGCAGCTTGTTGATGGGGTAGGTCACCTCGGCGGGCAGGTTTTCCACCTTGCGCACGGGGATCTTGTTGATGCGGGCTTCCTCCAGCACGTAGGGGGCGTCGGGGACCTCGGTCACGATGCCGTTTTTATCGTAGGTCAGCGGCACGACGTTCCAATAGCGGCTGAACGTGCAGACCGGCTCGATCAGGTCTGCCGGGAAGGCATGCTGCACCAGCGTCTGTCCGGTCCGGCAGTCGATGATCTTGCCGCCGTTGTAACTCAAAATACAACCGCCGTACTTTTCTAGCTCGAGCTCCCTGGCCAGCGGCTCAATGCCTACGGTGGGCCGCCCGCTGGCCAGCACGATGCAGACGCCGCGGCGGGCCACCTCCTGCAATGCCGCCTTAGTGCGCGGCGTGATGACTTTTTCGGTGTTGGTCAGGGTGCCGTCAAGGTCCAGCGCCAAAACTTTATATTGCATGGTTACTCCCCCGGAATGCAGATTTGTGTATATTGTACTCTAAAATGAGGGATTATGCAAGCATCTTGCCTTCCCCTGTGGGGCTGCGCCCGCAGGCGCGTGTCGGAGCGCAACCGCCGTAGGCGGCTCTTAGCGCGTAGACTGAAGCCGGCCCCGCAGGGCCGGATAAGGGGTATGGTTGCCATTTTTACCCGTTGGTGGGATACCATGGCAGGGTCGGCCCTCATCAATCAGTGGTCGGAGCCACTGACAGCTTCCCCAGCGGGGGAAGCCTTTTGTTTGAGATTAGCCATTTCTAACGTATTGACAAGCATTCTCACCTATGCTACACTATCCGAAGCAATAAGGGAGTAGTCAGCGCAGCGGTGGAGCAGCCGCCGCGCAGTTCTGCCAACACAATGAGCGGTTGCTCTGGCTTTACTTTAAACGACGAGACTTATCTGCCCGTTTTCACGGGTGGATAGGTCTTTTTTATTGTCTGCACCCTGCCAAAACGGAGGAGAAAATCATGACTTTATTCGACCTGATCCTGATTGCCGTCAGCCTCTCGATGGACGCATTCGCCGTCTCGATCTGCAAGGGGCTGTCCGTCCGCAAGGTAAGTCTGCAGCACGCTATGATCTGCGGCGTCTGGTTCGGCGGGTTCCAGTTTTTGATGCCTGCACTGGGCTATTTTCTCGGTGACCGGTTTGCCGCGCTGCTGACGAAGTTCGGCCCGTGGATCGCGTTTGTGCTGCTGGCGCTCATCGGCGCGAACATGATCAAGGAGAGCTTTGGCGGCGACGAGCAGCTGGACGACGACTACTCCGCCAAAGCCATGCTGCCGCTGGCCATCGCCACCAGCATTGATGCGTTCGCCGTCGGCGTCAGCTTTGCAGCCATGCAGGTGGACATTCTGCCCGCTGCCGGGCTAATCGGCGTTATCACCTGCCTGCTGTCCGCCATCGGCGTCAAGGTCGGTGCCATGTTCGGCGACAAGTACCGCGCCCCCGCCGAGCGCATCGGCGGCATTGTGCTGATCCTGATCGGTGTCAAGACGCTGCTGACGGGGCTGGGAATTTTGTAAGTTTTGCATACCAATAAAAATGCACCGGGTTGTGTGGAAAAGCTCCACACAATCCGGTGCGTTTTTTGTAGGGGCGAACGTTGTTCGCCCGTGGCCGTTTACGGCAGCTATACCGTAAACGGTTTGTAAGGCAAGGTTGGCGGGCGAACAATGTTCGCCCCTACGGTGTCAGCATAGTACTGCGCTTACCGCAAAATCAGCTGTCCGTTCCCATCCGCATCCACGGTCAGGGTGTCCCCTGCCGTGTGGGCGCCGCCGATGATCTCCTTCGCGATCATCGTTTCCACATGGGACTGGATGTACCGCTTCAAGGGGCGGGCACCGTAGATCGGGTCATAGCCGCCGTCGATGATGGCGTTCTTGGCCGCGTCGGTGACAACCAGTTTCAGCTGTTTGTCCTCCAGACGCTTGCGCAGGTCGGCCAGCATCAGGTCAACGATGGAGCCGATTTCGGTCTTGGTCAGGCTCTTGTAGTAGACAATGTCGTCCAGACGGTTCAGGAACTCGGGGCGGAACTGGCGCTTGAGCAGCTGGTCAATGGCGTTTCTGGCCTCGTCGGACAGCTCGTTGCTGCCGTTGGCACGGCTCTTTTCCAGATCCTCCAGAATCAGGTCGGAGCCCAGGTTCGACGTCAGGATGATGACGGTGTTCTTGAAGTCCACCGTGCGGCCCTGGCTGTCGGTAATGCGGCCATCGTCCAGCACCTGCAGCAGGATGTTGAACACGTCCGGGTGGGCCTTTTCGACCTCATCGAACAGCACAACGCTGTAGGGGTGGCGGCGCACGGCCTCGGTCAGCTGGCCGCCCTCCTCATAGCCGACGTATCCCGGAGGCGCACCGATCAGACGCGAGACGCTGAATTTCTCCATATACTCGGTCATGTCGATACGGACCATGTTCTTCTCGTCGTCAAACAGGGCCTGCGCCAGCGCCTTGGCCAGCTCGGTCTTGCCGACGCCCGTGGGGCCGAGGAACAGGAAGCTGCCGATGGGGCGGTTCGGGTTCGCGATGCCGGCGCGGGAGCGCAGGATAGCGTCCGAGACCTTCTGCACGGCCTCGTCCTGACCGATGACCCGCTGATGCAGCGTGTCCGGCAGGCGGAGCAGCTTCTCGCGTTCGCCTTCGACGAGCTTGGAGACCGGGATACCGGTCCAGCGGGCGACGATGTTCGCAATTTCTTCTTCCGTTACGCGGTCACGAAGCAGGCTGGATTCTTTCTTGGCCTCGGCCAGCTTTTCTTCTTCCTCCAACTGCTTTTGCAGGGTGGGCAGCTTGCCGTATTGCAGCTCACCGGCCTTGGCGTAGTCGCCGGTGCGGGTCGCCTTTTCGATCTCAGCCTTGGTGGATTCCACCTCGGCGCGCAGGCTCTGCACCTTGTTCACGGCGTTCTTCTCGTTCTCCCACTGCGCCTTCTTGCTGTTGAAGCTGTCGCGCAGCTCGGCCATCTCCTTTTCCAGCGTGGCCAAACGCTGCTTGGACAGCTCGTCGGTCTCTTTCTTTAAAGAGGCCTCCTCGATTTGCAGCTGGGTGATGCGGTGGTTCATCTCGTCCAACTCGGCGGGCATCGAATCCAGCTCGGTCTTGACCATAGCGCAAGCCTCATCAACGAGGTCGATGGCCTTATCAGGCAGGAAGCGATCCGTGATGTAGCGGTCCGACAGCGTCGCGGCGGCGATCAGGGCGGCGTCCTGAATCTTGACGCCGTGGTAGACCTCGTAGCGCTCCTTCAGGCCGCGCAGGATCGAGATGGTGTCCTCGACAGTCGGCTCATTGACCATGACCGGCTGGAAACGGCGCTCCAGCGCGGGGTCCTTCTCGATATACTCGCGGTACTCGTCCAGCGTGGTCGCGCCGATGCAGTGCAGCTCGCCGCGGGCCAGCATGGGCTTGAGCAGGTTGCCGGCATCCATCGCGCCGTCGGTCTTGCCCGCACCGACGATGGTGTGCAGCTCATCGATGAAGAGGATGATCTTGCCCGCGGACTTCTTGACCTCGTTGAGGACGCTCTTCAGGCGTTCCTCAAACTCGCCGCGGTATTTTGCACCTGCGACCAGCGCACCCATGTCCAGACTGAACACGGTATGATCCTTCAGATTTTCGGGCACATCTCCGCTTTCGATCCGCTGCGCCAGCCCCTCGGCGATGGCGGTCTTACCGACACCGGCCTCACCGATCAGCACAGGGTTGTTCTTGCGTTTGCGGGACAGGATACGGATGACATTGCGAATTTCCGTATCGCGTCCAATCACAGGGTCAAGTTTATGCGCTTTTGCCATTTCGACAAGGTCCTGGCCATACTTTTTCAGGGCGTTGTAGGTGTCCTCCGGGTTATCACTCGTGACTCTCTGATTGCCACGCACCGTACTCAGCTGCTTCATAAATTTTTCGGTTGTGATGCCGAAAGTCTTGAAGATTTCGCTGGCAGCCTTGCCGGGCCGCTGCAAAATGCCGAGGAATACATGCTCTACGCTGATGTATTCATCCTTCATCTGCTTAGCCTGCTGCTCGGCGGCGTTGAAGGCGCGGTCCAGATCGTTGGAGATGTAGATCTTCTCCGGGTCACGGCCCGAGCCGGTCACGCGGGGCAGCGCCTCGACCTTCTGCAAGGCCGTCTGAGCAAAGGCATTGGCGTCAATGCCGAGGGTCTGCAGCAGCTGCGGGATAAGCCCGTCCTGCTGCTGGGCAAGGGCGGCCAGCAGATGCTCCTGCTCCACCGCGTTGTTGGAATATTCCACCGCGATGCGCTGTGCAGCCTGCAAAGCCTCACGGGTTTTCTGTGTCATTTGTTCGATGTTCATAGTGCGTACCTCCTTTAGTGCAGATAGCGCATTGTTCTGGCAGTCTCGCGCGTAAAATGCTTGGATTTTGTAGTTCAAGAATCCGCTTTCGCAAATTCTGTGTGTTCGTTTTTCTTTAGCACTCTATCCGTTCGACTGCTAATATTGTAGCACATTCACATACCATGTCA
>OOCE01000408.1_pt1 | contig 15846 bp, 13 predicted proteins | sample 1671421 | NCBI WGS metagenome assembly OOCE01 (sample SAMN06348155, study PRJEB24527) | human gut metagenome | biome: human gut; feature: ankylosing spondylitis patient; material: feces | host: Homo sapiens | place: China | collected 2015-10 | reverse complement strand
AGCTGCGGAAACGCGGGGTCCGTTCAGACTGTTGCGTTGAGATTGAAAATCAACCATAAATCGGTGGGCGGACGTGTTGGGGTGTTTGTCGTTTTCGTACTGTTGCCACATTTGGGGCGGTTCCGGCGTCCGGCATCCTCGCGTTCGTCAGCTGCCGGCATAAGAAAGGGAGGGCCGGTGAGCCGACCCTCCCTTGGTACGAAGCGCTGGGTCACCGTCGCCTGCTTGCGCCGCGCTCGTGTTTCCCGTTGCGCTCGCCAGTCGCTTAGCGCTTAATCTCGATATCGTCGAGCTTGACGTCCATGGCCTCGGTCTTGGCCTTGGCAATGTCATCGGCAAACTCCAGAGACTTCATCATGGTCTCGACGGCGTCCTTGTGCTCCTCGACATTGTCGATGCTCACGTAGACGCTGCCGCCGCCTGCTTCGGTGAAGTACTCAGTCGTCACGCCGCCCGAGTGTGTATAGGAAGCGTTGCGCCAAGTCTTGCCGTTGTACTTGACGGGATCATTCTCGGTCCACTCAAAGTTGGCCTTCCATTTGGCCTCGTAATCGAACAGCTCGTCGGCGTTCTTGTCGGAGTCGAAGACGGGGATGAAGCGGTCGCTGGCGTGCTCGCTCTCGGTGAACTTAAACTGGGCCCTATCGGCGGTGTCGCCTGCGACGTCCGTGATTTCGACGCCCTCGGGCACCTCGACCTTAAACCAGATGAAATCGGTCCTCATATCCACGGCTGGCTTTTCTGCTCCGCCGCCACCGCCACTGCCGGTAGCGCCACCGCTTCCACCGCAACCCACCAGGGCAACTGCGGCAAAGAGACTCATGCAGAGGGTGAGAATCGCAAAGGCCTTCTTTTTCATGGTCGTGTCCTCCTCGATCTGTAACCGCCCATGGATTACCTGCCTTTACTGTACGCGCGAGCGGCTCGTTCTGGTGGGCCATGTGTCCCATTCTGGGGGCTGGAATTGCGCCGACAAGTGGCAATATGCGCGGGTCCAAAAGAGGGGAGGGCCGATGCTGTCGGCCCTCCCCGGGTTGGGCGCCCGTTGTTTTAATGGGCGCATGCGCGCTGGTGCGCGTAGGCGCGTGCGGGCGTCCCGTTACTTGATCTCGATGCTCGAAATCTCGACTTCGCGTGCCTCGGAAACTGCCTCTGCCATGTCATCGGGGAACTCGATGGAGTTGAGGAGCGCCTCGGCTTCTTTCTTGTGCTGGTCGAAGTTCGAGATGAGGACGTAGACGCTTCCCGGCTCAACGTCGGTAAAAAGCATGGTTGAGATGCCGCTGTTGTCCTCGTATGTTCCGACGAGCCACGTCCTGCCGTTATACTCGACGGACCCGCCATCCTTCCACTGGAACGTATCCCCCTTCTTTTCCGCCTGGTCGGCGTGGGATTCCTCGGCCGTCAGCGCTTTTTTCCAAACGGGGATAAAACGATCGGCCGAGGCGTTCTCGTCTTCGGGGAAGGTGAGCTGGACCCTGTCGGCATTCTTGCCGGCGGAGTCGCTTACGCCGACGCCCTCGGGCATCTCGACCTTAAACCAGATAAAGTCGGTCTTCTTGGCGACGGGGGTCTTTTCCTTGCTCTCGCTCTTGGAGGCGCTGCTGCCGCCCGATGCGCTCCCGCCGCAGCCGACAAGGGCAAACGCGGCAAAGAGGGCGATGCAAAGGGAAAGGATCGATAGGGTCTTTTTCTTCATGGTGGCGTCCTCCTTGTCTGCCAGGGACATCGTGTGCCGCGGATCGCTGGGGCGGCGGTTGCGCGTGCACATGATGACTTTGTTTGCTGTGCGGTGATTCCTCCATTCGTCGTCCGGTGCCGTGATGAGCGTTGCCCCAACATGGGGCTCCTTACCTATATGTATGCCCTAGTTGCCGCTGCCCGGGAGTCTCGAAACGTGGGCCATGTGTCCCATGTTTGCGTTGGCATGGCCTATCGTTCGTCATAGAAATCCGCGATGGCCAGGTGTGCTGACGCCCATGTGCTTATGGGCTAGACTTAGCACCATTACGTGTTCGATGCGGTTGGTCGGCGGTTGCCGCCTGACCGATGTATATGACTTGAAGGTGCGTGCGTATGAGCCAAGAGATGATGGATAAAACCTGTCGAGAGTTTGCCGAGGCACTTGCCGCACGCGAGCCGGTTCCCGGCGGTGGCAGCGCGAGCGCCTTTGTGGGCGCGCTGGGCGCCTCGCTGTGCGGAATGGTTGCCCGCTACGGTGCGACCAATCCCGCGCTTGCTGATCGTGCGGATGACCTGACGCGTGCGTTTGCCCATGCTGATGAGCTGGCCCAGGAGCTTGTCGAGTTGGTTGCCGAGGACGTTCGTGCCTATGGGCAGGTGTCCGCGGCATACGGTATTCCGCGTGACGATCCGGCTCGAGCGACCGCGATTCAGGATGCGCTGCATGTGGCCGCTATGCCGCCGTATCGCATTATGGATGCCTGCGGGCGCGCGCTGGCGCTGCTCGAGGACATGGCCGACAAGGGTTCGCGTCAGCTGCTGTCCGATGTGGCGTGCGGCGCCGTGTTCTGCCGTTCCGCTATGCAGGGCGCGAGCTTGACGCTCTTTGCGAACACCACGTCTATGAAGGATCGCGCTCGTGCTGAGGAGCTCGAGACGGCGTGTGATGAGTTGCTCGACATGTGGTTGCCGCGCGCCGATGCGCTGGCGCGCCGCGCCGCCGACGCCGCAAGGAAGAGGGGATAGCCATGGCTGAACTGCTGAAGGGTGCCCCCGTTGCTCGCGCTTTGACTGAGGAACTTGCTGCTCGCTGCGTGGCTTTGCGCGAGCGCGGCGTTGTGCCGACGCTGGCTATCGTGCGCGTGGGTGAACGCGAGGACGACCTATCCTACGAGCGCGGTGCGCTCAAGCGCTGCGAAAAGGTTGGCATTGAGGCTCGCCGCGTTTTGCTTCCCGCCGATGTTTCGCAGGACGAGCTGTTGGCGGCCATCGAGGACATCAATACCGATTCGTCTGTTCATGGCTGCCTGATGTTCCGCCCGCTGCCCGCCGGCCTTGACGAGGATGCGGTTGCCGCGGCACTCGATCCTGCCAAGGACGTTGACTCCATGACGCCGGTTTCGCTGCTCACCACGCTTTCGGGGCGCGGCGAGGGTTTTGCCCCCTGCACAGCCGAAGCCGTGCTTGCTTTGCTGGATCATTACGGCGTTGAGCTGGATGGAGCTAAGGTTGCTGTGGTCGGGCGCTCGCTGGTGATCGGGCGTCCTGTTGCCGCCATGCTTACGGCGCGCAATGCGACCGTGACGACGTGCCATACGCATACGCGCGACCTTGCTGCCGAGTGCCGTGCTGCCGACATTGTGGTTGCCGCCGTTGGACGCGCGCGTACGATTGGCGTGGATGCGGTTCGCGAGGGCCAGACGATCATCGATGTTGGCATTAATTGGGACGAGGCCGCTGGCAAGCTGGTGGGTGACGTCGATTCTGATGCTGCGGAGCCGGTCGTTAACGCCATCACGCCCGTGCCGGGCGGCGTGGGCGCTGTGACGACGGCGATCCTCGCTAAACACGTGATCGAAGCGGCCGAGCGCGCATCGAAATAGGTTTTTGACCACAAGGGCTGCCGAGGCCGTGGTTTCGCCCTTTTTGCGCCGAAGCGATACACTGTTATCGTTTGATTTCTTCGCTCAAGGAGGATGCGCATGCCGTGCACAACGATTTTGGTTGGTAAGAACGCGAGCTACGACGGGTCGACGTTGGTTGCCCGCAACGAGGACTCGTCCAACGGGGTGTTTGAGCCCAAGCGTATGCGCGTGGTGCATCCCGACGAGCAGCCGCGCGTCTACACGAGCGTCCTGAGTCACCTGACCGTTGAACTGCCCGATAACCCCATGCGCTACACGAGCGTCCCCGATGTTGTCCCGGGCCACGGCATCTGGGCCGAGGCCGGTTTCAACGAGCTCAATGTGGGCATGTCCGCAACCGAGACGCTCACCACCAACGAGCGCGTTCGCGGCGCCGACCCGCTCGTCGACTACGTGCCCGCCAAGGGCAACGAGGACGAGGACGGCTATGTTCCGGCGCAGCCCGGCGGTCTGGGCGAGGAGGACATGGTGACCCTGGTGCTGCCATATGCCAAATCCGCCCGCGACGGCGTACGCATTCTGGGTGACCTGCTCGAGCGCTATGGCACCTACGAGAACAACGGCATCGCCTTTAGCGACGTGGACGAGATCTGGTGGCTCGAGACCATCGGCGGTCACCACTGGATCGCCAAGCGCGTGCCCGATGACGCCTATGTGACCATGCCCAACCAGCTGGGTATCGACAGCTTTGACCTGGATGACGCCGAGGGCGCCCAGGCCGATCACATGTGCTCCGCCGACCTGCGCGCTTGGATGGCCGAGTGGCATCTGGACTTGACGCTGGGCGTTGAGGGCGACGGTCCGGCCGCGGTCTTTAACCCGCGCGAGGCCTTTGGCTCGCACAGCGACAGCGACCACGTTTACAACACGCCGCGCGCCTGGTATATGCAGCGCTGCCTTAACCCCAGCGATGTGTGGGACGGTCCCGAGGCCGACTACACGCCCGAGAGCGACGATATTCCCTGGAGCCGCGTGCCCGAGCGCAAGGTGACCATCGAGGACATCAAGTACGTACTCTCGAGCCACTACCAGGGCACGGAGTACGACTGCTACGGCAGCAAGGGCACGCCCGCCACGCGTGGCGCCTATCGCCCCATCGGCATCAACCGCAACAGCCAGCTCGCTGTGCTGCAGCTGCGCCCCTATGCGCATCCGGCCTACCGCGCCGTGCAGTGGATGGCCTTTGGCTCCAACTCGTTTAACGCGCTGGTTCCGCTGTACGCCAACGTCGAGACCATGCCCGAGTACTTTGCCGACACGCAGGCTCGCGTGACGTCCGAAAACTTCTACTGGGCCAACCGCCTGATCGGCGCGCTGGCCGACGTCCGCTTCCATGAGTGCGGCCGCGCAGTCGAGGATTATCAGGAGAAGGTCGGCGGCATGGGCCACAAGCAGATTCATGACGTCGACGCTGCCGTAGCCGTTCTGCCCGAGGCCGAGGTGCCTGCCGAGCTTGCACGCGCCAACGAGGAGTTTGCCGAGCTCGTGCGCGTGGAGACCGATGCCCTGTTGGGCAAGGTGCTCTACACCACGAGCTGCGCCATGAAGAACTCTTTCGCGATGAACGACAACGTGAGATAGGGATTTCCCGTCGATCGAATAGCGCTTAAACGCTTTGTCGCTTTCACTCAATCTTGGGTACAAGAACGCCAATGCAGTTGTTTGTGATTGGAGACAACCATGGTTATGAAACTCGATCAGCTTGTTAACGGCGCCATCAACGTGGGCTTCGGCGCCGCCGCCGTTGCCGTCGAGGGCAGCAAGAAGGTTCTCGACGACCTTAACACCAAGGGCGAGCAGGTGCGCAAGGACGCAGGCGCCCCCGGTATCGCCCGCAGTGTGTCCGACATGTTCGAACAGGCCGGCGGTACCATCTCCGATCTGACCGAGCGCTTGGGCATGCAGGGCGAGACCGCGGCCCAGCGCGTGCTCGACGAGCTCATTCTGGCTCGCGTCCGCGTCATGACAGCCCTCGAGCGCACGGCCTTCCTGGCCCATGTGCGCGACATCGTCGATTCGGTCGAGGACAACGTGACCTCGGTGCCCGTCGAGTCCGTTGAGCCCGACGATGCGAAGGATACCGAAGAGGCCGAGTAGCAGCGCAGATGGCAGATTCCACCACCGATTACAACAATCTAGACCCCTTGGGTGACGAGGCGGCGGTTGTCGATGAGGTCGATGCCGCCGTCTCGGGCGCTCGCAAGAAGCCGCGCGCTGTCGATATGGTCCCCGAGGAGCCCGACGCGATGGCGCCGGATGAAGAATACCAGCTCACGCCGGCGGGTCGCCGCGAGCGCATCGGGCAGATTGTTCGCCTGGTCAAAAAGTACCGCGTGTGGGATAACCTCACGCCGGTTCGTTTGCGCCGCCTGCTCGAGGAACTCGGCCCCATGTTCGTCAAGATGGGGCAGATTCTGGCCAACCGGTCCGAGATTCTGCCGCAACGCTTTTGCGACGAGCTGCGTCGTCTGCGGTCCGACGTGGAGCCGGTGCCGTACGAGGTCGTACTCAGTTGTCTGGAAGAAGAATACGGCCTGCGCCTGGGAGAGATGTTCGATGCGATCGACCCCAATCCGCTTGGTAGCGCATCGCTCGCGCAGGTGCACCGCGCTCGTCTGGTGACGGGCGAGGACGTGGCCGTCAAGGTGCAGCGCCCCGGTGCGCAGCAGGTTATGGCACAGGACATCGATATCATCCGCTCGGTGGTGCGTATCGTTTCCAAGTTCGTCAACACCGATCAATTCGTTGACCTGCACGGCGTAGTCGAGGAGCTGTGGACCTCGTTTCGCGAGGAGACCAACTTTTTGGCCGAGGCCAAAAACCTCAACGACTTCTACGAGTTCCATAAGAGCGTTCATGGCGTGACGTGCCCTAAATCCTATCTGGACCTGTGCACCGAGCACGTGGTGGTTATGGACTACGTCGACGGCATTTCGATCGCCGATCCTGAACGCTTGGTGGCCGAGGGCTATGACTTGGAAAAGATCGGTGCCGCAATCGTCGAGGATTACTCGACGCAGGTGCTCGATGACGGCTTTTTCCATGCCGACCCGCATGCGGGAAACATTATTCTCAAGGACGGCATCGTTTACTTTATCGACTTGGGCATGGTCGGACGCATGTCGAGTCACGATCGCGGTATCGTCAAGGACATGATTTTCGCCGTGGCCGAGGGTGACGTGCCCAAGCTCAAGGATTCGCTCATGCGCTTCGCCGTGACGCGTGGCGACTCGGCTGAGCTCGATCATTCGGCCTTTTTGTCCGATCTTGACTTCATCGTGGCTGACTTTGCAGGCCTTGACCTGAAGGATCTTGATATCGGCGAGTTTTTGACCTCGCTGTTAAACCTCGCGCGTAAGAATGATGTTGAGCTGCCGAGCGTGGTAACGATGTTTGCCCGCGGCATGGTGACGCTCGAGGGTTTGCTGACCGAGTACATGCCCAACGTCAACATGATCCAGATCATCCAAACCCATATTAAAAACGAGAAAAGCACCTATGCGCGTTTGCGTGATATGGGACGCGATCTTGCCGCGAGCAGCTATCGCGCGGCAAAAGGCTCGCTCGAGGCGGCCGAGTATCTTGGCCTGGCTTCGCGCATGCTCACGCGCGGTCAGCTTAAGGTGAACACGCAGATTATGAGCAGCGATAAGGCGCTGCGACAGCTGGGCGGAATTATCGACCGCATGTCGATGGCAATTGTGATCGCCGGCCTGTTTATCGGTTCGTCGGTGGTGTACTACGCACGCATCGAGCCGGTTGTGTTTGGTATCCCGGTCATTGGCTTTATGGGCTACGTGAGCGCGCTGGTGCTGGCGCTTATGCTGGGTCGCAATATCTGGCTCAACAGCCACGGCGGCAAGCACTAGAGGCTGCGGCCGTCACCGCATTCTCCTATCGCAAACAATAGCTTTTACCTTGGGCTTCGCCTGCGTGCGAGGCCCTTTTGCGTGATACCATACTGACGGTAATAATCGATGGCCTAGATGGTGGTGCGGAGACGCACGAATGCGCGGTTTTCCTGCGCGTTTGGGAGAATCGGGGTGCAAGTCCCCGGCTGTACCAGTAACCGTAATTCCTCTTGGCTCGGGATGTTCGCGTCGCAGATCGGACGGCGCGCCTGAGCCGTTAAGGTTAAGTCGGATCGCCTCCCATCTTGCATGCGGCTGCGGCGTATGCTGCCGGTGTGCATAGGGCTCTGGAGGGAAGAGAGATCCCGATGGGGGAACTCGAGCGCAACATGCGCGATGACGCGGGGCAGCCTCAAGGCAACGCTCCAAGTACAGACAATGGGAGGCAAATGGATATGTTTGTGGACGAGCGCCAGCGCGTCTCGCATCGCCGAGGCGCAATTGCGCGCGGCGTAGCCAAGCGCGGCCTGGTGGCATTCCTGGCCTTCGCGATGGCCTTTGGCACCACGCCGGCTCAGCTGTGGGCCGAGGGCGCCGAGGGCATTGCCGAGGCTGTGGCTCAGGCTGCGACGCCGAGTGAGGACGCAGCGCTTGCGGGCGGTGCCGCCGAGCAGAGCGGCGCCGAGGTTTCAGATTCTGGGAGCGCGCCCGCAGCTAGTGCCGCCACAACAGGGGCGGCAGCTGGCGACGAAGGCTCGGCGACGGGGGAGAACCCTGCCGCGAGTGAGCAGTCTTCGACGGTAGCCGCTGGCCAAGCAGGATCTGCCGCCGCGACTGCCGTCCAGACAGAGAACCCGACAGAAACCGGCGATGTCGCCAAGAAGCAAGTCGAGGTCTCGTTCTCGATTATCGGCATCGATGCCGACGGCAAGGCTCAGACCTGGGTGGCACCTACGCAACTCAAGCTCGACGAGGGCGCGACGGCTGCGGACGCCTTCGTTAAGCTGCAGCAGAAGGTGGGCTTCAAGGCGAAATACGATCCGAACACGGCATACGGTTTTTACCTCGAAAGCATCACGTCCCCGAGCGATGGCCGCACGCTTGCCTTCGATCCGGCGACTTATGCCTACTGGCAGCTGTTTGTTGACGGCGCGTCTTCCTCGGTTGGCGCGAGCGGCGTCAAGCTCACCTAGGGGCAGAAGATTGAGTTTGCCTATACGGCTGGTAGCTCGTCCCCTGTCGTTAAGGACCAGGTTGCCGCAAATGTGACCGTCATTGGTCGCGATGCCCAGGGCAAGACTCAGACTTGGGTCGATAACGCGCAGTATGTGGTGACGTCCGGCTCGAACGCACTTGACCTTACGAAGGTCGCGCTCGAGGCGAATGACATCGATGCCGTTGTTGCGGGCTCCTTCATTCTGAGCCTTAAGTACAACGGCGTTGAGCTGGGTAAGCCGCTCGATTATTCGACCTATTGGCAGCTGTTCATCAACGGCAAGTCGAGCGACTGCACGGCAGACAATGTCACCATTCATGCTGGCGATACCGTTACGTGGTTCTACGGTGGCTGGGGCGACCAGTTGCCCTCCGATTCTGTCCATGCTTCCGTTCAGGTCCTCGGTAAGGACAAGGACGGCAAGCAGCAGGTTTGGGCTTCGACGGGTCAGATGAGTCTCAAGGCGGGTTCTACTGCCAAGGATCTGCTGGAGCAGACTGGTCTTGATCTCGTTGCTAGTGAAGAGTCTTGGGGCTGGTACCTCAGCGGCATTAAATCGCCGCTTGACGGTAAGATCTATAAGTATGATCCTGCGACCCGCAGTTATTGGCAATTCTATGTAAATGGCAAGTCCGCCACGGTCGGTGCCGGCAACTACGAGCTCCAAGAGGGCGACGCCGTCACCTTTGTGTATGGTGCTGACGCCGATGCCCTCCCCGGTCAGGTTCTTGGGTCTGTCGATGTTGTCGGCGCCGATGTCAACGGCAACAATACTTGCTGGGGCTCGGCAAGCAGTGTTTCTTTGCCCGAAGGCTCTACTGCCCAGAACCTTATTGAGACGGTCCTGAAGGCCAAGGGCGTTACGTACAACGGCTCCCAGAGTGGTGAGTACTGGTTCCTCAATTCCATCAACTCGCCGTTCGATCACAAGCCGTATGCCTGGGATGCTGCGACCAATAAATCTTGGCACCTGTATATCAATGGAGAGCCCTCCTTACTCTGCGCCAACCAGATTACGCTCAAGAGCGGCGATAAGGTTACGCTTGCCTATACCACCGACGATTCGCCCATGCCCGATCCCGACAAGATTGTCGTGGACCCGAGTGCGACGACTCCTGATTGGGATGCCGAGTGGGCCGGCTACGGCAACAGCGGCAACGGTACGTCCGTTACGGACGCCAAGACGCCTGCGCAGGCCGCCGGTCTTAAGTGGGCCTTCGATTGGTCTGGTCAGCAGTATGCCAACTGCAGCGAGCCTGTCATTGCTAACGGTTTTGTGTACATCGCGACCGAGAACGAGCTCATTAAGATCGATTCGTCCACGGGCAAAAAGGTTGCCTCTGCGCCGCTTGCCTCCAAGGTGAGCTATACCTCTCGTCCGATCTATACCAATGGCCTTATCATCGTTCCGCTCAACGGCGGTGCGGTCCAGGCGATTACTGCAGACAAGCTGATCTGCAAGTGGCTGACGCCTGGTTTGACGGACTTGACGCAGAGCTCCTGCACCGTCGTTTCGGACGGCGAGTACGTCTATGTAGGCTCGGTCGATATTTCGTATGACGAGAATTACAACGCGACCTACGGCAACGGCTCCCTGAAGCGTATCAAGATTGCCACGGGCGAAGTCTCTTGGCAGAACATTGACCCTTCCGAGGGCTATTATTGGACTGGCGCTGCGCTGACGGATAAGTACACCATTGTTCCTACGAGCGCGGGCACGCTTAAGTGCATTGATAAGACGACGGGCGATGTCGTTTCGACCATGAAGCTCGGCGCTGTCGCAAATGCCGATTGCATTGCCGATCCGTCCAATGGTTCGACCTTCTATCAGATGACGCACGACGGAAAGCTCCATGTGATTTTGCTTTCGGCAAAGGGCGTGCTGAGTGAACAGAAGACGGTTGATCTGGGCCTTACGAATAATCTGAGCGCCCCTGCGGTGTCTGGTGACAATCTGATTGTCGGCGGACAGACGGCTACGGGCTCTGCTCTGGTTCTCTATAACCTGAAGACGGACAAGACCACGATGGTCGCTGCTGCCGACGGCAAGGCGCTGCCGGCTGGCCTCAACGGTATTGCTGCTACTCCGCTGGTGAGTGTTCAGGGCGGCAAGACCTATGTGTACTTCACCGTGAACAGCGCGGATAGCAAGGATTACGTCAACTACTCTGCTGGTGGTGGCGTGTATCGCTATACTCTCGGCGATGCAGAGGCGACGCAGATCTATGATGCGGCCGGCCATTACCAGTACTGTGACTCTCCGGTCATTGCCGATGCTTCTGGCAACCTGTACTACATCAATGATTCGGGTACTCTGTTCAAGCTGGGGGCTGTTGAGTCTTGGACGGTTGCCTTTAATTCCAACGGCGGGTCTGCTTGCGACACTAAGTTTGTTGCTACGGCCGACGGCAAGCTGGTCAAGCCGGCCGATCCGACGCGCGATGGCTACACTTTCGGTGGTTGGTATACCGATGAGGCTTGCACGCAGGCGTATGACTTCAGTACGCCAGTGACGGCCGATCTGACACTGTATGCCAAGTGGACCAAGAATGCCGTTAACCCTGGCGGCAATGGCGGTTCTGGCACTAATGGTGGCAACGGTGGCGCTGGCAACGGTTCCGGCGCTGGCGCTGGCACTGGCACGGGTTCCGGCTCCGGCTCTAAGGGCCAGCAGGCCGGCGGCGCTATCGCCCCGGGTCATAAGCCGACGACCAAGACGACGGTGTCGACCAAGACCGAGACCAAGGACAACAAGTCCGACAAGAAGGACACCGATAAGTCCGATAAGAAGGACGAGAAGAAGTCTGACAAGAAGGACAGCAAGTCCGACAAGAAGTCCGATTCCAAGTCCGATACGGGTGCTGCTTCCACGACCACTGCTAAGAAGTCCTCTAGTGCCTCCGAGCAGGAGGCTGGCACCAACCCGCTCGCCATTGTTGGCGTTGCCGCCGGCGTCATCGGTCTCGCCATCGTCGGCGTGTTCGTGTTCACCAAACGTCGGTAGGTGAGGGCTGTGTCCAATAAATCCAAGGACGCTGACCCCAAGCAACCAGATTCCTCGTTTATCCAGCTTGACGATGCAAAGCAACAGGGCGCCGCTTCGGCGGCGTCCGCCCCTCGTCGCAAGACGTTCCTCGGCGTCCTGACTGCCGCGTGCACCATTCTGATCGTCGTCTCGCTGGGTTTCGTCCATCCTTCCGAGAGCGGTGCCTGGTCCATCGACTGGATCATTCAGACCGTGACGGGGGAGAGCGTCGTCACCAAGGACACCAAGGTGTCTGGCTCGACTACGACTTCGGGCGAGGCTAGTTCCAAGGATTCCAAGTCATCGAATGACGCAAAAGATGAGTCCAAGCATTCTGATGAGTCCAAGTCCAAGGACGATTCCGAGTCTTCGAACAAGGAATCGGACAAGAACTCGGATAACAAGAAGTCCGAGGACCAGGACGGCAAGAAGTCTGGCGATAAATCCGCTGCCCAAAATACGGGAGCCGGTGATACTTCCAATGCGTCTGGCGGTGGCCAGTCGTCTGATGGAGCCTCATCCTCTAATGGTGGAAACGCCTCCTCGGGCGGCCAGAGCGGCTCGCAGGAGTCCAGCTACGTAACAGTGACGGTTTCGGTCACATCGAGCGCTGTGGGCAATCCTGTGTCTTCTGGTGGCACCTTTACCTTTAACGAAGGCGCTACCGTCTATGATGCCCTGTGCGCGCTGGGCCTTTCCGTTAACGCACATGGCTCGTCGTACGGCACGTATGTCTCCGCGATTGGTGGTTTGGCCGAGAAACAGTACGGTGGCACGAGCGGCTGGATGTACTCCGTCAACGGCACAACGCCCATGACGGCCTGCAGTAACTACGTTCTCTCCAATGGCGACAACGTGGTCTGGTATTACGTTACAGGCTAGGGACCTCGACATAGTGCCCCAGACGGGCGGTTCGGACAAACATCCGGGCCGCCCGTTTTTCATGCGAATGGGACTGGGTCGCCGGGTCTCTCGGCAAACAAAAAAACCGGTTGGAACGGGAATTCCAACCGGTTTTACATTCAAGCAAATAGTGAATCGACTACGACCGTGCGCCCTCGAGGAAGAAGCGGCGGCTGAAGTAGTTGTACCAGGTGACGAGGAACGTGGCGATGGCCTTCATGGCCTGGTAGCCGATGCTCAAAAACGTGACGCCCACAAACATGTACAGGTCGTTGAGGCCCAGGCCGATCACCGACAGGATGGTGAAGATCGTGAACTCGCGCTTGCGGCTCATGCCCTCGCGGTGGTCGAACACGTACTTCATGCTGAGCCAGTAGTTGACCACGACGGACGTGATGAACGAAACCGTGGTGCTCATCAAAAAGTCGAGGTGAAACAGCTCGACGAGCGCAATGAGCATACCCCAGTCGATGCCAAAGGAGACAAGACCCACGACAGCGAACTTGAGGAACTGCTTGGTATGAGGTTGTGCCAGTGCCTTGCGCACGTAATCACATCCAATGCGTTGATGAATCGAGCAGAGGATACTTTAGAGCTTTTGCAAGGGAAACGTAAGGTCTTTGCCAAGAACTATACGAACTCGCCAAATTATCAAGTGCTAATCCGCAAACGTTGAAAATTTGCCCGTAAACGAGCAATGCCCACGAACAACACAGCGCTCGACGCGCGTCATCTGTGGGCATTGTAAAGCTGTAAGGTTGCGAGTTACTTGGTCTCGTCGCCTTCCAGGAAGATCTTTCGGGTCACAAAGTTGTAGACCATGACAAGCGCGGTGGCGCAAATCTTGGCGATATTGGCCTCGAGCCCCAGGCCGGCGTTGAGCGCCAGCACGATGCCGTCGTTGAGTCCCAAACCGATCACAGACAGCACGACAAAGATAATGAACTCGCGGCGGCGGCTCATGCCCTCCTTGTGCGCAAACACGTACTTCATGCTGGCGAGGTAGTTAAAGATGAGTGAGATGATAAAGCCGCTGGTGTTGGCGATTAGGATGTTGAGGCCCAGACCGTAGTGGAGCAGATTCATAATGCCAAAGTCGATGACCGTGGCAATGACGCCGACGACGCCAAACTTCATGATCTGCGCAAGGAGCTTTTGCATGGTACCTGCCTTATGGTGGCGCCGGGGCGCCGCGGGGATGACAAACTCAGCAAGTTTAGCCAATCCCCACGGGTGGTGCTAGGCGCGCTCCTCGATAGCACCGTTTCTATATGCATCGAGCAGCTGGCGCAGGTCCTGGATCTGGCTGCGGATCTTGGCACCGGAATCGGTGTCGCTCACCATGCGGCGACGGTCGGCCTCGTCAAAGCGGTTGGTCTCGCTTTCGATATCGACGTTGCGGGTGAGTGCCTCGGCAACCGTCGTAAAGGCCCGGTGCGACTTGAGGCGGCAGCCGCGCGAGCTCGAGATGAGCGTATAGCCGGCGATACCCGTCTTGGGATGGTAAGCGCGGCAGAAGCCGCCATCGATGACCAGCAGCTTGCCCTCGGCGCGGATGGGCTGCTCGCCCTTGGTGGTTTTAACGGGCGTGTGGCCGTTGATGATGTGGCCAGTCGGTGAACATGCCATGGGCGTGACGCCAAACTCGCGCATGATGTCGTCGCAGACCGAGGGCGACTTGGTAAGCGTAAAGTACGGGTCCATCGGCTCGACCCAGGTGCTCTTATCGGCGATATAGGCGCGCTCAAAGGTACGCACCAGGCGTCCGCTGGCGGGTGAGTTAAAGCCAATCCACAGGTACCACATCCAGTCGAGAGCGTCGCGGTCGCCCACACGCCAGGCGCGGCGGGCGATGTAGTCGCAAAAATCGAGATAATCGCGGCCAGTGTGCCAGGTGCCCAGGCAGTTCATGCTGCTAATGGTGCCGTCTTCGTTGAGTGGCACGCAGCCATGGAACAGCAGGTTGCCGTTGGCAACCTTGTACATCGAGCCGTGGGAATAGAGGAAATCGATATGGCGATGCAGGTGATCGGCGGTGACAAACTCGGACACGAGCTTGTCGATGATGTGCTGCTCCTGAGACGTGAGCGTATAGGGGTCCGCCGGGTCGACGGTGGGGAAGTCGTTGGTCGTGAGCGGCCACACGCTGCCGTCGGCGAGCGTGACCGTGCCGGTGTCGTGTTCGATCTTGTCGAGTAACAGGCGGTCGGTCATGTCGAACTCGGGATGGCGCTGGATAATCTGGCCCTCGAGCTTAAAGAGCAGCACGTTGATGGCCTTGATCAGCGGGGTGATGGACTCGCCGGCGGTGTAGGTGGCATCAGCAAAGGCGACAAGTTCACGCAGCGAGATGCCGTAGTCGTTCTCCAGGATCTCGTAGTTGTCGTAGCGTAGGTTGTTGCGCAGCACCGTGGCGATGCAGGCAGGTTCACCGGCCGCAGCGCCCATCCACAGCAGGTCGTGGTTGCCCCACTGGATGTCGAGTGAATGGTAGGTGAGCAGGCGGTCCATAATCTTGGCCGCGCCGCCACCGCGGTCGAAGATATCGCCCACCAGGTGCAGGTGGTCGACGGCCAGGCGCTTGATGAGCGAGGCGAGCGACTCGATAAAGTCGTCGGCGCTGGCGGTCTCTAGGATGGACTCCACGATGCGCTCGTGATAGCGCACGCGATAGTTGTTCTCGTCCGGATGCGTGTGTAGCAGCTCGTCGATGATGTAGGCGTAATCGCGTGGGATGGCCTTACGCACCTTGGAGCGCGTATAGCGGCTCGAAAGCGAGCGGGCGACCATGATGAGCTGGTCAAGCATCGTCTTGTACCAGGTGGGCGAGTCCTCGCGCTGGCTGCGGACCAGCTCGATCTTCTCGCGCGGGTAGTAGATGAGCGTGCACAGCTCGCCCTTCTCGTCAAAGGAGAGCGTTTCGCCAAAGATTTCGTCGACATGCTCGCGCACGACGCCCGAGCAGTTGTTGAGGATGTGCATAAAGGCTTCGTACTCGCCATGCACGTCGCTCATAAAATGCTCAGTGCCTTTGGGCAGGTTGAGGATGGCCGAGAGGTTGATGATCTCGGTAAACGCGGATTGCTCGGTGGGAAACTGTCTCGACAGCAGGCGCAGATACTTGAAGTCTTGCGGATTGCGATCGAATGCGACCATGAAACACCTTCCGATAGGGCTGGTAAAACTGATAAACAGCGTAAAACGTTTATCAGTATGCGCCGCTTTTGTTTCGATTGGGGATGG
>OOCE01000377.1_pt1 | contig 16567 bp, 9 predicted proteins | sample 1671421 | NCBI WGS metagenome assembly OOCE01 (sample SAMN06348155, study PRJEB24527) | human gut metagenome | biome: human gut; feature: ankylosing spondylitis patient; material: feces | host: Homo sapiens | place: China | collected 2015-10 | reverse complement strand
CATGTTGAATAGCATAGAAATAGCGAGAAAAAAGACATTACTATTAAATATTATCCACCTTTTTAGGGCTTATACGCAAATAAAGCCTTATCTTAGCTGTATGTTTTTCATAAAGACTGTGCATGAAGCCGTTTAAAAATTACATCGCTACGTGGTTTTACCGCGAGTCACACGAGGAAGCCAGTTACTATCCGCAAGCAGGCGGAAGAGGTGACTCTGCTCTGCTCCATTCTGTGTATATGCAGATACAAGTACCATTTTTCACCACTTTCCGGCATTATAACCCGGAAGCCGAACTGTTGTTCTTCACTAACCTTGAAGCTGGCCAGCTTCCGCCATTTCTTACGGAACTGTTCCAAAGGACGAGAACGGAAGTCGTCACCCTCCCCTACCGGAACCGTCCCCCAAAAGGATGGTACAAAGCCTGGATGAACCAATTCTATGTATACGACATCTTCAAGGAAATGGAGAGACGCATGCAACCTGGCGACACGTTGTTGGTCTGTGATGCGGACTGCTTATGCCGCACGCCACTGCACAGCCTCTTCCAAAGCATACGCACAGATGGTAGTGCCCTATATGACTTGGGCTGTCCTCAGGGATTCTCCATCAACGGTACCACATTAGCACAAATGGAGGAATTCTACACGTCATGCTATGGCGAACGCCCTTCTTCTCCTATGGCATATTACGGAGGAGAATTCATCGGCTTAAGAACTGACGCTGTGCACGGCGTCAATCGGGAATTTCCGGTTGTATGGCAATTTAACTTCAACTTGCCGGCCGATACGGCACGCCTCCACGAAGAGGCTCATATCTTCAGTGTTTTGGCCGAACGCCTACATCTGCGTTATGCCACAGCCAACCGCTATGTAAAACGTCTTTGGACCACTCCGATATATAATAATGTGTCGCCTGGCGATGAAAAACTGTCCGTATGGCACTTACCGTCCGAGAAGAAATTCGGATTATATCGACTATACCGAATACTCGAACGGGACAAAGGAATCCTCGACGAACAACGTTTTTGGGCAAAAGCAGGAACATACTGCGGTATTCCGCACATCGGCTGGGGGAAAAAAGCATGTGATTTCATCCTTACTCTGAAAGAGAAACTCAAATACCACCCAACTCATTGATATGCCAGAAAAGACGCTCAAAGAAAAGACAGCAAAAGGCCTGATGTGGGGCACCATCAGTAATGGGGCACAATTGGTATTAGGTACTTTGTTCGGTATCTTTCTTGCCCGCATTCTCTCACCGTCGGATTATGGTATGGTGGGTTTGCTAACCGTTTTCTCACAAATTGCTTCCGTATTGCAGGACAGCGGTTTCCGCACAGCTTTGGCCAATCGAAGAGAAATCGTACATGAAGACTACAACGCCGTATTCTGGTTCAACGTAGGAACCAGTTGTGTCATGTACTTGTTACTATTCTTCCTGGCACCCTTAATTACGGAATTTTACCAGCACTCAGATGCTGCGGCTAATCAAGACTTGTCCGAACTTACCCCATTGGCACGTTTCTCGTTCCTTGGCTTCGTGATTGCCAGTTTAGGTACTGCGCATTACGCATACCTATTCCGTACATTGCAAGTCAAGCAGAAAGCGATTATCACAGTGATCAGCCTCACTACGTCCAGCACCATCGGCCTCACTATGGCCTTGAAGGGTTACGCATACTGGGGCTTGGCCACCCAAGGTATAGCTTTCACAACTTGCAACACCATCCTTTTCTGGTATTTCTCAAAATGGCGTCCCACTTTACCGGTATCTTTCCATCCGTTAAAAGAAATGTTCGGTTTCAGCAGTAAGTTGCTGGCCAACGACATTTGCAACAATATCAACGGTAATATCTTATCTGTCATGTTAGGACGTTTCTATGCTGTACACGACGTAGGACTTTACAACCAAGCTAACAAATGGACCAGTATGGTGAGCACAATGGTGCTTGGCACCATAAAAGACGTTGCCCAACCCGTACTGCGTAATGTGGAAACGGAACGAGAGCGCCATAAGCGGGTTTTCCGTAAAATGCTACGTTTCAATGCCTTCATGGTTTTTCCCGCCCTCTTCGGATTAGCCTTGATTTCGCGTGAACTTATCCTCATCACCGTCACAGAGAAATGGTTAGATTGCGTACCCCTCATGCAAATCCTGTGCGCCGGTGCGTTCACCGTACCTATACAATATCTATGTGCCAACCTGGTCATCACCAAAGAGCGCTCGGACTTAGTGCTATGGAACACCGTCGGAATGGGCTTGACACAGATTAGTGCCATATTCTTTTCTTACCCCTATGGCATCCACACCATGGTATGTGTCTATACAGCCATCAATATTGCATGGCTTACGATATGGTTTTATTTCGTCCACCGCGAAATCGGATTACGCCTATGGGAAGCCGTCCTCGACTTGTTTCCTTATGCAGCACTGGCCGCATTGGCAATGGTTGTTACGGCTTTCGTCACCTCACCTATAGAAAATATTTACTTGCTACTGGGGCTGAAAATCTTCATAGCCGCCTTGCTTTATGGAGGACTGATGTGGTTGTTCGGTTCTGTCACATTCAAGGAATGTATCAGCTACTTATTGAATAAAAAAAGAGCCAGATAAATCCGGCTCTTTTTACATACGAAATATTTTCTTATTTTTTCATCATCTTCTTACCGTTTACAATGTACACACCACGTGGCAAACTTACCTGCCAATCCGTTTCGGGAACATACGTACCCATGTAGCGTCCATCTACGGTATAAACCGTAACCGGCTTTGTCTTGTCATTAACCTTCATCCCCAAAACGCCGCTAGTATCATATTCTATATCGAATTCCGACCATATTTTATGAGCCTCGAATAGTTCATGATTTCGGTTGTTCACTTTCAATGTGACCGACTTCAAATCATCAATACCGCTAAACGTATTGTTTTTAACAGCCGGTGCATCTTCCGTATCGGTATAAGCCGTATAATCAATGAGCTTCAGTCCGGTACAGTCGGCAAACGTATAATTTGCCGGCACAAAACAAGACGGAAGAATCACCTCCTGTAAGGCCGCACATCCTTCAAACGCACTCACCGTACTGCCTAACGACGTACAGCCGCTCAGGTCTGCTTTCTCTATAGCTGTTCCCTTGAAAGCCGCCTCGATGTCTGTTGCCCCAGTCAAGAGGCTCAGGTCGATATCCCTCAATGCTGTACAGCCCTCGAAAGCCTTATTCAGTTTCGTGAAATGTCCCGCTTCTTCTGCTGTTGGCATTATCACTTTCTCCAATGCCGTACAGTTATTAAAGATACCATATTCCTTAAGTCCCTGTCTCCAAAGTGGAGTATTCTCCGCAACCTTAATCCGGCTCATATCCAAGGTAACCAATGTGGCATTCGTCGTGACAAAAAGTCCTCCGTTATTCCCCAATGCCATAGAGAGCAGATTGAACGCATCGCTATCCCATTCTCCAGTCAACGTAACCGTCACGGCCTTCTTCAGGCTCGACGGGATATCCGAAGCGTCCACCACGAAGTCCGTCACCTTCTCCGGTTCCGTGTTGTAGAGATTCAATTCGCTCCAATCCTCATCGGCCGAGAACAACTTATAAGCTTCATATTTCAACGAGAGCGTCACGGCCTTGAGGTCATCAATCCCCATAAAGAAAGTTTTGCTCATCTCGGGAACCTCTGTCCCGGCAAAAGCCGTCCAATCAACGTCTTTCAAAGCGGAACAATAAGCAAAAGTATTCTTTCCCATGGGGAAAACCTCCGGCAATATTACCGTGGTCAACGCCTCACATGACTCAAAGGCATCATCCACCGATTCCAGATGGGAAGAAGAGGACAAATCCACTTTCTCCAAAGAAGTGCATCCCTGGAAGGCTTTCTCCAGAGAAACCAGTCCGGCACAACCGCTCAGGTCTATCGTAACCAACTGGTCACAGTTTTGAAATGCCATTCCGAAATCCGTAAAGTGTGCTGCTTCTTCCGCCACCGGCATCTTCACTTCCTTCAAAGCCTTGAAGTTACGGAAGATACCATACGCAGACAAGCCTTGCCAGCGCAATGATGTACCTTCTGCAATCCGAGCCGCACTCATGTCCACTTTTTGCAACACCGTATTCTCATTGGTACCGAAAGCAGGATTATCCATCATCGCCATACACAGCAGATTAAAAGCGTTGCTGTCCCATGTTCCTATCAGAGTCACGGCCGTGGCCTTTTTTAACGAAGACGGAATGTCGGACGCATCCACAGTAAATTCCGTAGACGGTTCAGGATTCAAATCCAATAGGTTCAACTGACTCCATCCCTCATCCGCTTTAAAAAGCACATACTGCGGATGGTTCAATTTCAAAGTCACGCCGGACAGTTCCACTCCGTCCCACATATCTGCATAGAAGACCGGCACTTCGGTTGCCGTACATGCACTCCAATCTATCTCCTGCAAAGCCGCACAACCGGAAAAGACCTTAGAAGTAGTTACAAATCCGGCGGGCAACTTCACCTGTGCCAAAGCCGTACAAGCTTCAAATGCCGAAGCCCAAGCATTACTTTTCACCGCTGCTACATTAGTAGAAAGGTCAGCCCCTTTCAGGCTCTCACAAGCATAAAAAGCATTGCTGAATGTAGATACGTTCACGCAACCCGTCAGATCCACCGTCTCTAAAGCATTACAGTTAGCAAAAGCCTTTTCCATAGAAACCAAATGAGCCGCCTCTTCCGCAACGGGCATCACCACTTCTTTCAGAGCCTTGCAACTGCTGAACACCCCATTCGAAGTAAATCCGGCACTCACATACCAAGAAGTTCCGTCTTCAATCACGGCTTCTCCCATATCCACTCGGGTCAGCACCATATTGGAACCTCCAATAGCATTCGTCCCCAATGCCATCTTCAATTCGGCAAAAGCAGAAGTCCCCCACGTACCGGTCAACTTCAACGACGCAGCATCCCTTAGCGATGAAGGTATCTCGTCCGCCGGAACGACAGTGGCATCTTGTGCGCTCATACCGAGCGCATAAGATGCCATCATAATAAAGGATAAGAATCCCTTTGTCAATCTTTTCATCGTATTTCCATTTTTAATCAACAAAAGATTTCACAGTGCTTTTATTTCACCGCGAACTTATAAGTCACGGGAGCACCATCTATCATAAATTCAGCCACATATACGCCTTGGGATAACGTGGCGACATTCCATGACGTTTCGGAAGCAGCCAAAATCATCACCGCCGTACCCTTCATATCGTATATTTTTCCCGAAGTCAACAGCCCGTCGCTCTGCAAAGCCAGCACTTGACCGTCGAAAGAAACAGCCGCATCCACTTTACCATCTTTCAGGCTTCCCACGCTGGAAACCTCATCCTGCGGACAGTTAATGACGATAGGTTTCAGTTTATAGGCCACTTGCAACTGGTCGTTCGGTGTTTCATCGCCCAATTGTCCTCCACGGTTGCATCCCCAACCCCAAATATCACCGTCGTCGGTCAACATCATCGTATAATTTTGTCCACTGGACATACTCGTAAACTTCAGACTGGATTTCAAAGAAGGATTAACCGGAACCGTCGCAAAAGGAATGTCTTTATTTCCATTTCCCAAACCTTTTCCATCACCCAATGCACCGTCTGCATTGGAACCGAACATCCAGACTTTCTCAATAATACCATCTGTACCGGTAGCCACACTCAACGTATTTTCGCACCCCGATACAGCAAGAACCTCACCCTCGACGGCAGTCACTTGCGTAGGTTTTGTAATCTGAGGCTCTGTTACAACCTCTACCGGATTGCCCTCAGATGTAGATTCCTCTTCTGTCGGAGTGTTGAATCCCAACAGGTTGCGAGAATTATCACCCCAAGCCCACAATGTACCGTCTTTCTTCACGGCATAAGCCCGGAACTCGATCACAAGTACTTTTTCCCAATCCGTTTCACTTCCCAAACGAACCGGTGACGATTGCCGACCTTCGTATCCAAACAATTCACCATTCATATTGAGTCCCCAGCCCCACAATGAGCCATCGGTCTTCAATGCCAACACAGACGAAACACCGGCTGCAACCTGTTTCCAATCTGTATCCGTACCTACTTGTACCGGCAGGGTCTGTGCCTGCGTATTACCAATCCCCAACTGTCCGGCAGAGTTCTCGCCCCAAGACCACAACGTGCCGTTCGTTTTGATAGCAAAGGCACTGTAACCCCAAAAACGGGAACAAGCCATATCAACCCAGTCATTATCCGTACCGATCCGCGTCAATACCTTATGGTCTACACCATCATTTGTTCCTTGCACTCCGTTTGTTGCAGTTCCGGCAGCCCACAAAGAGCCGTCTTCTGCCAAAAAGAAGCCGTATGCTTTCCCGCCAACAGTTTTTTTCCACACGCGGTTTCCATCAGCCAAAGTCGGAGTGGCCGTACGTTCCGACACGCCATTTCCGCTCTGCCCCTTTTCGTTCCATCCCCAGGACCATAACGACCCGTCGGAACGGATGCCGTATGTCGTCGCATCACCTGCCGTTACAGATTTCCAAACATAATCCTCTGCACTCACCGTCGCAGTTCCGGCAAACAACGCACAAGCGGCAACGGCACACATTTTAGTAAACTTTTTCATTTTCTCTCCAATTTAATATTAAACATAAACATTACTCGTTACACAACAATTTGGCTGCGCCAGAAACTTTTCCACCCTTCATAAAACGTACCAGATAGATACCTTTAGCCAAATGAACATGCACGTCAGCTTGTCCATTGTCCAACGCGGCGTTCACCACTTTCTCGCCACCTACATTGTACACAACAGCTTGCTCCGCACCTTCCGAACTGAGCGACAAGACACCGTCCTCATATTGGGCTTGTGCCGGTTTCAAGGCTTCCACACCGTGAATGCCCACACCTTCTTCCGTATGTGTGTCTATCACCGGACAAATCATGAAAGACTCACCTAACTGACCACCGTAATAATTAATCGGACGAAGATAATCGTCCTCTCCTTTCAAACGGCAATATGAATTGTGCGCCAACAAATTACCGGCCATAGCTTCATCCATTTCTACCGGTTTCACGTCGATGTACAAGCGGAAATTTTCTTTGGAAGGATCCGTTCCAAAGCCTTCTATCGTCACCAAGAAGAAAGGTTTATCGGAGATCTTCAGCGGCTCGGACAGTTTGAATTCAGCTACAGCAGCCTTTTTCAGTTTCGTATCCGTTGTCTCTTGGATATCATCCATAGATAGCGTAACGGCCTCTAAAGGCAACCCCATCAACTGAACACTACTTTCTCCCGTCAATGGATACCAAATCTGCATCAGCAATTTCGCTCCCTCCTCGTGTTTGGGTATCTCCGGCAGATAAGCCCGTACGCTGGTAATGGAAGCATCCGGATGAGCAATCATGAACAAGTTGCCATACCCCACCAGATTCAGGCTATTGGTTCCTCCTAAATATCCCGTTCCTTCTTGTCCGAACGGACGTTGACCGATTACAGCCGTTGTAGCCGGATCTTTGGCATCCGTACCCAATTGCAACATATTAGAGGTACAAATCTCTCCTTTCCCTCCGACCTTAAGTTTACCAGGTGCCGTATAAGTATAAGTTTGCCCCGCTCCGTCCTTCACTGTCATAGTCGGGAACGGATAGATACCGGACGTATTGTAAACCGCATCAGCATCCTGAGTTTCCAACTCCGTAGCATCCGCACCGGGAATAAACCAATGATAGTCTACAGCCTGCACGGAAGAATTGTCGATATAAGATACGGTTTCCCCTATCGGAGCCCACATATAAGCATCACGGTTAATGACCTTATTAAAAGAAAGGAAATTACAACAGGCATTGTCATCCTGACTAATCATACCCAAATTACGCAAACCGACCGGATAACCATATTCGGCACTTTCGGCACTCCACACCGACGAACGTTTCGCAACCGGAACATTTTCCGGTTCCGCCACGATGGCACGGGTCTTATAATCCACCTGAGCCGAAGCCGGAACAGCCAGCATTCCAGTCAAAGCCCATAATACAAATGTTTGTTTCTTCATATTTTTACTGATAAATTAAATTGATTATTGCTTGATTAAGGTAGGAATCACCATAGCCGGTGAAGGCAAGCCCTGAGGTTCGAGTACCAACCACATTTTTGCATCCGAAGTCGACACGACATAGAACATCCCCTTCCGGGATACCACCGTCACGCCTTTGGAATCGAACAAAATACCCTTGATTTTCTTACAATATATGTTTTTGTTCAATGTATTGGCCGGAGCACCATTACGGATGCCTTCCACAAACTTCACCTCATCAGCATCTTTTATCTCATTCCGTTTCACGGTAAAGTTCCCCCATTCTGGCAAACCGTATTGGTTATTCACCACAAAACTCATGTCATTGAGTACGGTCTGCCCATGTGTACGACCTATTTCCGTCACCGTTTCCTGTGTGTCCACCTGATATTTCAACGTATCCACCGTAGCCTCGGCATTGAAGAAAAACTCCGTACGCTGCCACTCCGGAAAATCTTTTGAAAATTGCAGCAACTGTAAAGTGGCCGCCGCACTCGCACCTTTCATAAGACAATAAGGAACTGACAACAGTTGCTCTACCGTCTGACCCAGATTGAAGGGGCTGGAAGCCGCTTCCGTCAATATCACATTACCATCCGTCGTCATAAAAGTCTTTCGCGTATTTTCCCATTTCATCTCTGAAACCGCCACTCCGGCAGCTACAACCGGCGAAGCAAAACGAAAACCGTCCGCCGTAAAATCCACCGGTACGTTAAGGGTTTGCTCGTCTGCCGTCATCACATCCAGGCTACGTTTGTCGTTTCCTAAAAACAAAGTAGCGGCATCCTGTCCCCCTACCTGCAAGGTGTGGAAGAAAGTAATATCCTTCCCTCCGTCGATATCCAAGGCCGTTTCCAAACGGACATGCTGAATCTCTCCTTCGGCCGCACGCGAAAGTTTGAAATCATTTCCTGATTTGCGTCCCCTCACGTAAATCGTGTCTTCTGTCACTCGGCACACTATGAATTCAAACTCTCCGCCCTTGCCCGTCCCCAACGGGTACTCCGACGGGTCAGCCAAGTCATGCAGTATGGAATAAGTATCGAATGAAAGCACCGGACCTTCGGCATTGGCTATTTTATAGGTCGATTCGGAGGTTTCCCCTTCGGCATTTTCCATCGTTACACGTCCGTCCTTAAAACGCATTACAAAATTCACCATCGCACTGTTGGTAGGCGTATAATCGAAACGCCAACCATACTCCGAACTCTGCAACATGTCCTCACACTCGGTGATTGCCGCTTCGATACGCGATGTCGCATCCCGGTCGAACACGTCATCCACCTCATTCTTGCAACTACCGCACACACAAGCAGCCCATACGACCATCATCATGGACCATCCATGTCTCCTCATTTTCTTCATCGTTCAAGTTTCTTATTTAATTACGTACCGCAGCCTCGATCGCGGCTACCACTTCTTTCTGGAAATCTTTCATATCGACGCCCCAGTTATTTTTCATATAAGCCACCACGATGGCTTCCTTCTTACGCAAAGCTTCTACAGCCGTCGCATTCCCCGCACTCTCTATCATATCGTCCCAGTCCTCCGGAGAATTCGTCAACATGATAGACACCATCTCCGCAAAATCCTCGTCCGCACTTGAAGAAGCATAAGCCGTGATGAAACCTTTGGTCCGCGCCGTTTCGTCGTTCATCTGCATCCATGAAGAAGAATAAGAGGGAGTGATTTTCTCAAACTCTGCATCATATTCTACATTCTGGTGCAAAATATGGGCAAACTCATGGTGCATCACATGGGCATACGACTGAATCTGTTCCAACGTAAAGTTGAAATCGTTCACCGAATACAACACAATCTGCCGTCCGCCTTCGGCCGTACCTTCCGTCGTACTTCCGTCATCGTTATAACTGGCACTCCCCACCAAAAGGATTTGCTTGGGTATGTAAGAACGTAAAGTCTGTTGTCCGACTTCCGCCGTGTAAGTATCCACCCACACTTTTTCGATCATCTCCAAAAACGGTTCCACCTGAGATTCACGGGGCGGTACCAAATTCTTCCGCATGTCGTCGGACGACACATCACCTTGATTCCAACGATACACGACCTCCACATTGTATGGCACCGTATAATGGTCATAAATATACTTATCCGTCTCGCTCAGCGCATTATAATCGAACTCCGGTACATGTATATTCGACCCACCGAGGTCTTCTTTGTCGCAAGCCGTCAGGAAGGACAGGCACAATGCTGCAAATATGATAATCTTTTTCATTTGTTAGCTTTTTTAAATTATAGTTACTACCAAAGTTCCTTACCGGGGATTAGGAACCACCCCATACGAAATAACCTCTTCAGGTATCTGCACTGCACGACGAAGGTCGCGACGTGCCAACACATCCGTGGCTCCCGTCTGATAAGCTTCGTGGGTAATTTCAATATCAAAACGCTTGATGTCGAACCAGCGTCCGCCTTCCATCAGCAACTCCCTGCGACGGAAATCTACCGCACAGTTGACAAAAGCCATTTGCTTCTCACTCATCTGGTTTTCATAGAAAGGATGCAATGGGGCAAACTTCTTATAATAAGTTTCCACCATTAACGAAGTGACAGGCTGAGCTATCGAATCGTAGTTCTTCACCTTATTCGTCAAAAACAACTCGATGTCTTCGCAAGCCTCATCGTAACGTCCGGCCATAGCCAAAGCCTCGATGCGGTCGCACACCACCTCGTCAGTGGTGAAAAGCGGATCCATTACATAATAAATACCACTGTTGGAATTCACTCCGTCGCTCTTCAAATAGGGCTTCCACTTCATCATGGTCAAAGCCTCGCTGGACACATTATATGCTTCGGCACGATAAGCCCAAACCCCGTTCACCACATTATCATTTTGCTGAAATAGCGAGTTATTGACTGTAGTAGAATATCCGTAACGATAGAACGACTGATCCACGGCAAACTGAGATACAGTGGATGCCAACAGCAAATTCGCACTCTCCTGTACCGAAGTGTAGTTTTTCTCCCGATTGGCCGTAGACATCTGAATATATTCATTCCAATTCCGCAACGTCGGGTTATCCCCCAAAGCTTCGTCTGCTGCATCGATAGCTTTCTGCCACTCTCCGACATATAGATAGAAACGGCAGGCAAAAGCCTGGGCAGCCTCACGGGTAAAATGATATTTCGGTGTGTCACCGTATGCCTTATTGGAAATCAGAGGCAAGCCTTCTTCCAAGTCCTTGCGGATTTTGTCGTATGTTTCTTTCACCGACACACGCTCGTAATGCCCGAACACTTCTTTTTCGGGTTCCGTCACGTAAGCCACTCCCATATCGGTAGCGGCAAACGCAGGATTATAATGTTGCGCAAACACATTCACCAGCATAAAATGATTGTAGGCCCGGCATAACAACGCCTCTCCTTTCTGTGCGGAACAATCCACGCCTTTGGCCTCCAATTCAGCAATGGCTTCAAGCGCATGATTGGCCGCCGCAATAGCCTGGTAACTGGCCATCCAGAAATAATTCGGGCTGTCCTGATAAGTCATGTCGATGTCCTCCCAATAGAACGCCTGACGGTTAGCCCGATTCCAATCCGGCTGTACATAAGGATCCAATGTATTGCCCCGGTCAGTCACATTGTCCGACATGGATTCGGTGAAAAAGGCACAATTGGCATCGGGATAGGCAGAAACCAACAACTCCGATACAGCCTCGGGCGTATCGATGACCGTACGGTTGTCGGGCACCTCATCCAAAAAGTCGTTACAAGCCGTAGAAAGCAAACCGGCACAGAACGCAGCTACATAACATGATATATATTTATTTCTCATTTTCTTCTGTCTTGCAAATCATTAAAAACTGGTTCGTATAGATAAAGTCAACTGGCGTGGCAAAGGCATGGACACACCTCCGCTTTGGAAGAATTCCGGGTCCTGCCCGTTCAGTTTCTTATCGGCATAGATGAGCCACAAATTGGAAGCCACCAACCGTAACTGCAAACGGTTCATGCCGATTGTTTTCATCCACTCCCCATTGAAATCATAAGAAAGAGTGAGTTCCTTCAACCGCAGGAAACCACCGTTGGCTACACGGATATCCGAATAGTTATAGGCATTATAGGCTATATCGAGATTCTCGATGTTGGCATACTGATAGGATGAAGGAATGGCCGGCACATTCGTGTAATGCTCATCGCCCGGCTTCATCCAACGGTTCTTCAGATCCTTCGGCATGGCACTGTAATCACCGTATGAAGCCGAGAAGTCCGGATCCAGGCGCAACTTATTGCCGGCCTGGAAAGTGAAGTACAATCCCAACGTCCAAGCTTTATACTTAAATTGGTTATCGAAACCTCCCGTCACGGTTGGGTCCACCGAACCTTCATATTTCAGATAAGCAGGATCTGTACTTTGAAAGTTGATACCCGTAGAAGTCAGTTCGCCTTTCTCGTTAATGAACTGGGGAATCCCTTGTCCATTCAAACCTTTATACTGCAAAGAGAACAGTCCCCGTACAGGATAACCTTCCAATGGAGCACCTTCGGCCACCATCAAGTCGAAAATGCTGGAGGTAGACTCCAGATTGGTAATCTCGTTATGATTATAAGCGAACGTAAGGTTCGAAGTCCACGAGAAATCCTTGCGCTGAATATTCTTCGTGTTGAGCGTAAATTCCACGCCCCACGATTTCATGTCGGCATAATTGGCATATTTCCATTTTTGGCCTCCCATGCCGCTGGTACGTATCAAACCGATAAGGTCGAATCCCCGGCGACTGTAAATATCCGTACTCAGACTGATGCGATTGCGCAACACTCCGAAATCGAAACCGAAGTTGAACTCATATTGTTTCTCCCACGTCAAATCCTTATTCTGCAAAGACTCGATATAAATCTGCGATTCTTTATATCCGTCATCGCCGCGGTAAGTAGTAGAGTTACGGAATACAGCCAAAGCGTTGTCTGCAGGTCCCATTGTAGCTGTCAATCCGTATGTGGCACGCAAAGAGAGGGTCGAAACCACATCCTGATGTTTCATAAATTCTTCTTCCAGCATATTCCACGAACCCGACACGTTCCACGTAGGCAACCAACGGGCATCACGCGAACGCCCCAAGCGGTTGGAACCATCCATACGCCCCGTCAGGTTGAATGTGTAACGTCCTTTATAAGAAAAACTTCCGGTAGCAAAGAATGCTACAAAACGGTCATAATACTGTGAAAGACCGTAATAGTTATCACCCCCTAACAGCAATTGCTGGATGATGCGGTAGTCTACGAAAGGCGTACCGCCACGATCCCATTGGAACCCGTATCCGTTGTTAAAACCGGACTGGCGGTCGGCCGATTTTACTTCGGAACCGACCATGATATTAAAAGGATGCTCATTGGCTATGAGACGATTATAATTACCGGACGCCCTGAAATAGTAACTCTTCAGGATATTGTTCGTCGTGTTGTAGAAACCGCCTTTCGGCATCACGACTTCGGGCACGGCATCCGGATTATCCGGGTCACGGTAGAGGAACTTGTTCTTTTCACGGATGGTCGCATCTCCCGCCGCACGGTAAGCCATGGCCAAATTGGAATTCCCCGTAATCTTATGTTCCTGAGTAGATTTTACATAACGGAATGCTCCGATGGCACTCAAGTCCAGCCCCTTGACCGGCTTATAAGTCAGTTCCATCTGATACTTCATGTCGGCCATGTCCAAATCTATATAATTATTCTTGGCCTCATTCAGAATATTGAACGGCGCATAATTCATGATATACGTCTCGTCAGGACTCATCGTACGACTGGTATTCAGGGCGTAACTGAAAGGGTTGATATCGAAATCGCGCGAATACTCACCGCTCACAGGATCTGCCGTACGGTCCAAAGTACCCGGCGCACGCTGGTTACGTACCGAACCGTTCAGGCTCACCCCTAACGTGAGCCACTTACTGATATCATAACTGGCATTCACATTGGCTGTATAACGACGGACCTTGTCAGACACGCTCCATCCCGGATCGTCGAGAAAGCTCATCGACACGTAATAACGGCTACGGTCGGTTCCCGAAGAAATGCTCACAGAATTGTTGCTTTGGATAGTAGGCCGGAACAATTCCTTAAACCAGTTCGTGTTGCGCATCTCCGCTTTCTGCAAATAAGCCAGACGAGCCGACTCCGTATTCATGAGCTCTCCCCGGTATATCAAGTCGTTCATCAAATAGAATACCCCACCGTTCTCCGTACGCGCCATCTTGGAATGGTTGAACCATCCTTTATCTTCCAACTCCATCAGGACAGACATCTGGTCTTTGGAATTCATAATATTATACTGGCGGTAAGAAGGACGAGTACGTACGGTGAACTCACCCGTATAACTGATACTGGCATGCCCGTTCTTTCCTTTCTTAGTGTTCACTACAATCACTCCGTTCATGGCACGCGCACCGTACAATGCCGTGGCCGAAGCGTCTTTCAATATCTGGAAATTGTCGATGTCGTCAGGATTCAATCCGGCCACAGCGGAACTGATCAGCGTGGCGGCATTACCGGACGAGAGGTCGTCGGCAGAAATCTCCACCACATCCTCCAGCACGACACCGTCCACAACCCAGAGCGGCGTTTGGTTTCCATAGATGGAAGAAGCGCCACGCACACGAATCTTCGGCGCGGCACCGAACGTACCGGACACAGACTGTACGCCCACACCGGCCGCCTTACCTTGCAACATCTGGCTCACATCGCCCACACCATCCACTTTCGCTTCCTCACCGGAAATACGACTGGCCGCACCGGTAAACAGCTTGCGATCGATTTTCTGATAACCGGTCACCACAACCTCATCCAATTTCTTTTCCTTATCACTCATCACGACTTTCATCGGTGTATCTACCACTGCCAATTCCTGCGGAGCCATACCGACGAAAGTAAATTGTAGCGTTTTGCCGTCCGCTGGTACATTCAGTGTAAATTTACCGTCTATGTCCGTAGCACACATGGCATCCGGATGCTCTTTGCAACGCACGGCCACTCCCGGAAGCGGTTCGCCCAAGTCGTCCAGCACTACGCCTTCCACCTTTTTCCTCGCCTCCTCACCGTCTTTCTTCGCAGGATATATATTTATCGTCCGATCTTTCACCTCGTATGATAACGGCTGACCGGCCACAATTTTAGCCAACACTTCATCGACACTCCCGTTCGTTACGTTCAGACTGATTCTTCGCGATAAATCCACATCGCCCACATTCAGCCACAAAGAATAAGACGTCTGGGTATTCAATTGCTCTAAAGCCTCTTTGACGGTCACGTTATTCAGATTCAGCGTCACAGTACCTTGCTGTGCCCAAACCGTTCCCGAACTGCAAAACAGGCTTAAAATCAGAAACCTTTCAAGTAGTTTTTTACGTTTCGCGTTAAACATTTCTCTATTTACGATGATTATTATAAATGATTATTCTCCGATAAAGACCGTGTCGCCTTTGATCTGATAGGAAACCTGTTCGCCTCTCAACATCACGTCCAATATGGCAAAAATATCTTTCCGGTTCCGGAAATCGCCATAGTATTTTTCCTGCAATATACCAGGTTTCTTCACTACGATATTCACATGAAACACCCGTTCCAACTCCTGCACAATCTGTTCCATAGACATCTCATCGAAAAACAAGGCTTCCGCTCCTCCCGCATGCTCCGTCATTTCCGTTTCCGCCGTATCCTCGGATATACCCTCATCCCTTTGTCCCACACAAGTCCAAGCTACGTCCGGTGCCGTTTCCACCACCTTCTTCTCCATCACATCCCGATTACGGTCCAACACGACCTGTTCGCACGGCTTCAAAGTTACGGTATGGGGCACACGTCCCGTCACACTCGACACATCCAGACTACCGCGTACCAAAGTGACCTTGGCAAAACGCTCCTCCGGATAGGACTTGAAATTAAAGACCGTCCCCGTCACCCGGACACGAATATCACCGGAACGAATAATAAAAGGTTTATGCTTATCCTTAGCCACTTCAAACATTCCTTCTCCTTCCAACTGAAGTTCGCGGTCGGTCTGCCCGAATCCCGGACTCAATGCCAGACAACTCCCGGAATTCAGCCAAACTTTGGTTCCATCGGCCAGTATGATCCGTTCTTTCATTCCCTTCGGCACTTTTATCTCTCGCGCACCTCCCTGCACTGCTTGTTCTTCTGCCGCTTTATCTTGCTGTTGCCATACAGCCAGTCCGCCTCCCAAAAGGACGACTACCATTGCCGCACAGGCCACTAATTTCCGACTGAAAATCTTGTGAACGAAAAAAAACGGCATATTCTCTCCCTTTATGCTTCTCAGGAAACGCCCGTATGCTTTCTTCCTTTCTTTTTCAAATATAGGTATACGTTGCTGAATGCCCATCCACCGATACAAAAGTATACGGCGCTCGTAATACTTACGGTGCTCTTCATTTGCCGAAACCCATTCGCGCAACACGTCTTCCGCCTCCGGAGACAAGCCTTCCGACCATTGCTTCTCTATCAATAAATCTATATCTCTATTTGTTTCCACTTTGA
>OOCE01000336.1_pt1 | contig 17582 bp, 16 predicted proteins | sample 1671421 | NCBI WGS metagenome assembly OOCE01 (sample SAMN06348155, study PRJEB24527) | human gut metagenome | biome: human gut; feature: ankylosing spondylitis patient; material: feces | host: Homo sapiens | place: China | collected 2015-10 | reverse complement strand
GCTCCACGGTGGTGCACTCGCACACGCCGTGGAAGTTGAAGCCGCCGGTGCCCAGGTTGGGGCAGGGCAGGCCCATCCAGCTCAGGGTCGCGCCGTCGGTGCCGCCGCGCACGGGCACTTCTTCCGGTTCCAGCCCGGCCATACGGATGGCCTTGCGGGCGGTCTCTACCAGATGGAAATGCGGCTTGATCTTTTCCAGCATGTTGCGGTAGCTGTCCTTGATCTCCACTTCCACGGTGCCGTCACCGTACTTGCCGTTCAGATACGCGGCAATGTCCAACAGGTTGTCCTTCTTGAACTGCAGCTTGGCTGCGTCGTGGTCGCGCAGGATGTAGCCCAGCTTGGCCTCGGTCACGTCGCCGTACATCTGGCACAGGTGGTAGAAGCCCTGGCGGCCCTCGGTGGTCTCCGGGCGTGCCATGACCGGCAGAGCGCCGTGGAACTCCATGGCCACGTTGGAAGCGTTGATCATGGTGTCCTTGGCAGAACCGGGGTGCACGGAGAAGCCATGGATGGTCACGGTGGCGGCAGCGGCGTTGAAGTTCTCGTACTCGATGGACCCGGCGTCGCCGCCGTCCACAGTATAGGCAAAATCAGCCCCAAAGCCCGGGATGTCAAACAGGCTGGCACCCTCGCCGATCTCCTCGTCCGGAGTAAAGGCGATGCACAGCTTGCCGTGGGGCAGGCCCTTTTCCAGCACCGTCTCCACGGCGGTCATGATCTCGGCCACACCGGCCTTGTCATCGGCGCCCAGCAGGGTGGTGCCGTCGGTGGTGATCAGGGTCTCGCCCTTCATAGAGGCCAGGAAGGGGAAAGCGGAAACCTTCATCACCATGCCGGTGGCGGGCAGGGTCACGTCACTGCCGTCATAGTTCTCGTGCAGGATAGGGTTCACGTTCTCACCGCTGGCATCGGGGGCGGTGTCCATGTGGGCGATGAGGCCAAGTGCGGGCTTGTCCTCGCAGCCGGGAGTGGCGGGCAGGCTGCCGTAGACGTAGCAGTGCTCGTCCACACGGGCATCCTCCACGCCCAGAGCCTTGAGCTCCTCCACCAGCTGGTGGGCCAGGTCAAATTCCCGGGCGGCGGACGGGTGCGTACCGGATTCGGGATCTGAGGTGGTATACACCCGGACATAATTCAGAAGTCGTTCATAAGCGCGCATAAGAGGCACACTCCTTTATTTGTAGATTGGAAAATCGTTTTTGCAAACATCCAGTCTTTATCATACCCTCTTTTCCGCTTTTTGACAACCTTTTTTGCACACAAGACAATAAAAATACAAAGATTCAATCGCTTCCTGAAAGAAGTTCATGCGAAAGATGTATCTGTCTGTCGGTGCGACCCTGGCTGTAAAAAAGCATCTCAGCAACGCCCGCAGGCTTTGCTGAGATGCTTTTATCAAAATATCTTCCGCTGAAAATGCCCAGAGCAACGCGGAGGGCATTCAAAAAATATCCTCAGCCCAGGCTCACGCCCATGCGGCGTGCCACGGTGAGCAGCTCGCAGCCCTCGGGTACGTTGCGGGTCTTGCCGGCGATGTCGGCCAGACGGTTCTGGGTCACGCGGCCGTTCACCATGGCCACGGTCACGCCGTAGCGCTCGATCTCCACCAGCTTGGCGGCATAGCTGCCGAACTCGGTGGCCAGCACGCGGTCGTAGGCGCTGGGGCTGCCGCCGCGCTGCATGTGGCCCGGGATGCACACACGGGTCTCCATGCCGGTCTTTTTTTGCACGGCCTGTGCGATGCGGTTGGTGGCGGTGGCACCAAAGCCCTGCTCGGCACGCTTGGCCATCCAGTCCTTACGCTTCATGCGGGCTTCTTCCACGTTCATGGCACCCTCGGCTACGGCGATGATGGAGAAGTTGGAGCCTCTCTTGGCGCGGCGCTCCACGGCCTCGCACACGCGGTCGATGTCGTAGGGCATCTCGGGCAGCAGGATGATGTCGGCACCGCCGGCAATGCCGGAATACAGAGTCAGCCAGCCGGCCTTGTTGCCCATGATCTCAATGCACATCACGCGGCTGTGGCTGCCGGCGGTGGTGTGGATGCGGTCGATGACCTCCGTGGCAATGTCCACAGCAGTGTGGAAGCCAAAGGTCACATCGGTGCCAAAGATGTCGTTGTCGATGGTCTTGGGCAGGCCGATGATGTTGAGCCCTTCCTGCGAGAGCAGGTTGGCTGTTTTGTGGGTGCCATTGCCGCCCAGGCAAAGCAGGCAGTCCAGCTTGGCGTCCTTGTAGGTCTTTTTCATGGCGGCCACTTTATCGACGTTGTCATCCTCCACAACGCGCATCATTTTAAAAGGCGTGCGCTTGGTGCCCAGGATGGTGCCGCCCAGGGTCAGAATGCCGCGGAAATCGTCCTCGGACATCTCCTTGTAGTCCCCGTTGATCAGGCCGCTGTAGCCGTTCAGGATGCCGACGATCTCCACGTTGTCACCCATGCGGGCGTACAGTGCTTTTGCTACACCGCGGATGGTGGCGTTCAGGCCCGGACAGTCGCCGCCGGAGGTCAGGATACCAACACGTTTTTTCATTCAAAAGCCCTCTTTCCTCTGAGCTTCAGGGCCGCTGACCCTGAGCACACTATTTATAGTATAAGAGTATTCCGAATGCGGGTGGGTGTCAAGCCATCTGGACAAAATTTTACATGCTGCCGTGCTGCAAAAGCGCCTGGCAAAAAAGTTTGCGGAAAAAGCAAAAAAGTGGTTGACAAGGACACACTCTTCGGGTATAATATCCCTTGTCAGCAGCGCCGAGCCGCTCCTGACAAACCGAATAATGGGGATTTGCATAGTGGTAGTGCGGTAGACTCTGACTCTACTTGTGGGAGTTCGATTCTCTCATCCCCAACCAGACCGCAGCCCAATCGGCTGCGGTATTTTCGGGGCATAGCGCAGTTGGTAGCGCGCCTCGTTCGGGACGAGGAGGCCGTGGGTTCAAATCCCGCTGCTCCGACCAAAAAAAGCAGACACACGTTTGTGTGTCTGCTTTTTGTTTGTCGGAGCCGGGATTTGAACAGGGCGGCGGCATGAAATGCCGTAAACAAAGCCATAGCATGGCTTTGTTTAGCCCGCGGGTCCCAACCAGTAGGAAAGTCTACCCAGGGAGAAGTCGTAACACATTCGTGTACTGGTCTTTTTTAATCTCCGCAACGGGATTTGAAAGAGCACGGGCCGCGCCGCAGGCGGGGCAATCAAAAGCCCAGTGGGCTTTTGATTAGTGCGAGGGTCCCACCCGATAGGAATGTCTACAGGGGTGCATGCTGCAGGAGCAGCGGGATTTGAACAGGGCGGCGGCATAACCGTCCTTCAGGTAAGGGTAACCGACCGTTTTGGAGAGGAAGCCGGTGCCGCCGCCAAGGATGAGGTGTGGGGTGTCCGGAATGTTTGCAACGGGGTGGCCCTGCGGGAAGTGCGACAGGAAGGCATCCTGATAAAAGCGGCTGAACTCGGCGATGGCTTCCAGCAGGGCATCCTTTGTAATGGGATGGGCATACCGGTTGAGAATGCTCTGGTCCAGCTCGTCCAGCGGGTAGGTGCCGCTGTGCAGGCTGGCGGTGTAGCGGTCGAATTTGGAGGCCGGGATCCAGGCAAGCTTTTTGACCGCCTTGCGCTCAACGGTGGAAAGCTCGGCAGGGGATGTGGATGCGGCGATCGGCTTGGGCAGGTAAAAGGCATCTCCCCGCCAGGGCATGGCATCGCTGATGCGCAGGGCGTCCGCATCGGCAGAGACGAGAAGCTCCTCCAGCGCGGCGGTCTGCTTGGCTGCGGCGCGGATGGGATAATGTTCGTTGAACATTGCGATGCCCGCGCTGATGGTCAGCGCCCCGCAGGTGTAGCTGCGCAGGTGCTTCTGGATGCGCAGGGCGGCCTGCAGAGTGTGGTTCCAGGCACCGACCAGAAAGACGTCGTCGCCGCCGGCGTAGACGATGCTGACCCAAAGCCCCTGCAGCAGGCCGTTGATGTGGTACTTGAAGAACAGCGACATCTGCCGCGAGAACGCTGCGGCGCGGAACAGGTTGACGTACTTCATCCGCTGCACGGGGTCGGTCTGGTCCGGCTGCTCAAAGCCGGCAAGAAAGGCCTGCCCCAGATTGTCCACGTCCATGCGGCAGATGGCGACGCGGCGGATGCCCTCCGACTGGTCGGCAAGATCCTCGATGCGGTTGCTGGCGGCATAGTCGCCGACGAACAGGTTGACGGACGGGCTGAGCGTCCGCACCAGCCGGTTCTTGGTGTAGGAACGCACAGCGTCGGCGCAGAGGGCGGAGTCGTTCGAGAACGAAAGGAACCGAACTGGCAAAGCAGCTGGCCGCCTATGAGCTTGCCATGCTGGGGGTGCCGGACGGGACAGAGATCACGGTCCAGCCGCTCGACGAGGACCGGTTGGGCTACTACTTCCAGCCGGTGGAGATCGATGCCAGAGCCTATGCAGCGGAAGAGACCGAGCGCCTGCAGGGGCTGATCGACAAAGAGCTGCAGAAAGAGACCTGACAAGAAAAGCAGAGCGTCCCGCAGAAGGGGAGCGCTCTGCTTTTTCAATATTCCCGAAACGTCGGTTCTGCGGTATAATGGAGCCGGATGGGCCGGCCTGCCGTGTCGGACGCGGACCGGAAACGAAAGGAGCTCTTGTTTATGGAAAAAACGCTGCGCAGCTGCGCGGATCAGATCGTGGAAGCCAGCATCCGGGCGGTTCTGCCGGACGAGGCGGTCCGCCGTGCGCTGAAGGATTTTCACCCGGAAGGGCGCACGGTGCTGGTGGCCGCCGGAAAAGCCGCATGGCAGATGGCACATGCTGCCGTTGCCGTGCTGGGGCATGTGGACGGCGGTGTGGTCGTGACCAAATACGACCATGTAAAAGGGAAGATCCCCGGTGTGACCTGCTATGAGGCAGGCCACCCGGTGCCGGACGCCAACAGCTTTGCCGCCACCCAGAAGGCGCTGGAGCTGGTGCAGGGCCTGCAGCCAGAGGACACGGTGCTGTTCCTGCTTTCCGGCGGCGGAAGTGCGCTGTTTGAAAAGCCGCTCATCCCTGCAGAGGAGCTGCAGGACATGACGTCCCAGCTGCTGGCCAGCGGCGCGGACATCGTGGAGATGAACACCATCCGCAAGCGTCTGTCCGGCGTCAAGGGCGGGCGGTTCGCGCAGGCTTGCGTCCCGGCACAGGTGTTCAGCATCGTCCTCAGCGACATTCTGGGCGACCCGCTGGATATGATCGCCAGCGGCCCGGCGGTGCCGGACACCTCCACCTGCGGGCAGGCGATCGCCATTGCTGAGAAATACCACCTGCGCCTGTCGACCGCGGCACAGGTGCTGCTGCGGCAGGAGACCCCCAAGGCTCTGACCAACGTGACCACCCGCATCACCGGCAGTGTGCGGGAGCTGTGCACGGCGGCCGCTGCGGCCTGCCGTGCGCTGGGGTATGAGCCGGTGCTTCTCACCGACCGGCTCTGCTGCGAGGCGCGGGAGGCGGGCAGCTTCCTTGGTTCGGTGGTCCGCACCCATGCGGGCGGAGGCCGGAAGCTGGCTTACATCGCGGGCGGCGAGACCGTGGTGCACCTGACCGGCAAGGGCCTGGGCGGGCGCAACCAGGAGCTGGCCCTTGCGGCGGCTCCTGCGCTGGCCGGGCTGAAACACTGCTGTGTGTTCTCGGTAGGCAGCGACGGCACCGACGGCCCCACCGATGCCGCCGGCGGCTATGTGGACGGCGAGACGGAAGCCGCCCTTCGCGTTGCCGGGCGGGACGTGTACCGCACCCTCGCCGACAACGACGCCTACCATGCTTTACAGGCGGTGGGCGGGCTCATCCGCACGGGCGCTACCGGCACGAACGTCAACGACGTGGCTGTGGCGCTGGTGGAGTGAACACCGGGGTCACGCCTGGTTCCGCAGGGGCAGCTCCGGCAGAAGCGCCCGGTCTTTCGGCTTGCAGAGGATGTGATACTGCACCATCGTCTGAAAAAATAATCCGCACACCGTAAAAGAATAGAGACTTGATTCGCCGTTTCAGCTACGAAACGGCGAATTTTTTGTGAGAGAAAATACCCCCGGCACAAACAGAGCTCTGGGGTTGCTCCGTCTACGCCGGGGGGGGGGTATTTCAGGCGGCTTTTGTCATTTCTGTTTGCGCTTTCTGCCGGAGACCAGCAGGCCGATGAGCAAAAGCAGCAGCAGCGGCACGGCCAGCAGCGGCGCAATGAGGATGGGTTCAATGCGGGTGGCGTCAGCCGAAACGCGGATGCGCTTGAGGTTCTCCGGGGCGGTGACGCGGTGGCCGCGCACCAGCAGCCGGTGGGTGTTGATGCCGTAGGGTGTGCAGGTCATCAGGGTGACGTAGTCCTTGCCGTCCACCACCTTCAGCTCGTCCACCTCTGTGGGCAGCACGATGGAGATCTTGTCCACCTCGTAGGTCAGCTCCCGGTCCAGCACGGTGATGGTGAAGGTGTCGCCCACCTCCAGCCGGTCCAGATGGGTGAACAGCTTGGCGCTGGGCAGGCCGCGGTGTGCCGAGATCACGGCGTGGGTGCTCTCGCCGCCCACCGGCAGGCTGGTGCCTTCCAGATGGCCTGCGGCCACCTGCAGCACGGCGTCGCTGGTGCCGTGATAGATGGGCAGCTCCACCCCGATGCGGGGAATGGTGATGTAGCCCATGATGCCGGTGCCGGTCACGTCCAGCGTGGTGCTGTAGGTGGAAAAGCGGTCGGCGTGGTACAGGGCATCCGGGTCGACGGCAATCTCCTGATTGAAGGCGTCGGCGGCATCAAAATAGGCCGTGTAGTCGGCGTCGGACAGGCCGTCCACCTGTTGGGCGTAGCTGTTGACAACCCTGGTCTGGTTGCGCTGGTTGATGTAATCGCTGATGGTAGGGTAGAGCATCACCGCAAGGCCCACAAAGAAAATGAGGACGAGCAGGATGGTGCCGGAGTGCTTTTTCATGGCAAGGCCCTCTGTGCTGTGAAAAAGGAGCGGAGGCGAGTTGGTCGCCCCCGCTCCGGGTGTTTTCAGGGATGGTTGCTTAGTTCTTGTGCTCCATGCGCTTCTTGGTGACCAGCAGCACGACTGCTGCCACCATCAGGCCGCCGCCGATGACATAGAACAGGGTGGTGCCCATGCCGCCGGTGCTGGGCAACACAGTGCCGGCATTGTTCTCCACGGCAACACCATGGTTAGCTTCAGACCAGGTGTCGGAAGTCAGCGTGGTGTTGTTGGAACCGCTGGTCAGGTCAACGGGCTTGCGCTCGGTCAGCATATTGTAGCCGTCGGGTGCCTTGGTCTCTTCCAGCCAGTAGGTGGTCTTGTCCAGACCGGAGATGTGCACCTTGCCGCCCGTCACAGCGATAGTCTCGGTAGCACCGGCCTCGTTGCCGTTGGACACACGGTAACCGCCCGCGACAGGAACGACCTTGATGACGCTGCCGTCGTTCTTTGCATCGTACAGCTTGAACTCTGCACCGTCCAGCAGCTTCTTGTCGCTGCCGTCCACCTTGAGCAGGTCGAACTCGTAGGTGTAAGTGGTGGTCTCACTTTTGACGGTCTGCTTGTTGCCGTAGTGCAGGGTTGCGCTGTTCTTGTTGCCAGCAACAACGGCGTTCTCGTTCAGGGTAGCGGCGTAGGTCACAACGATCGTCTCACCGACCTTGCCTGCAACATAGTTGTCGTCGAAGGTGAGGGTGAAGGTGGTGTTGTTCTTATCGAGCTCAAGGCTGTAATCGCTATTTAGAGTGGCAGTAGCACCGTTGCAAGTGACCGTCAGAGTTTTGCTATCAAAGCTCAGGCCCTTCTCCATGGTATCGGTGACCACATAATTCTGAGCACCGGCTTTCACATTGATCTCGACCTTGTACTCTACGGTATCACCGATCTTGGCGGTGTTTTCGTCCACCCAGTCATTGTTGTGATTTTTGACCTTTTTCTCGATGGTGGGCTTTTCGTTCTTTTCCGTGATGGTGACATTGGGCTTGGTGGTATTCAGGCCGCACAGAGCACCCAGAGAGCTGTCCACCAGATAGTAGCCCAGGTCCAGGTTGGAGAAGATAACATCGCTTCCGGTGCTGGTCTGAGACTCAGCAGCAGTGGAAACCTTGTTTTCGGTAGCCCACTTCAGGGCCAGCTTGGCAAATTCTGCTTTGTCAGAATCCTGGCTCTTTTCGGCCTTCCAAGTGGGGTGGCCGTTGGTCAGGGTGATGTAGTCCTTGCCGGCACCGGTCGAGAAGAAAGTTTCCCAGGCATCCACAACGGTGTAGGAATAGGCGTTGCTGGCGGTGTCGTAGCTGTCCAGGTCAAACAGCTTGTAGATGGTGTAGGTCTCACCACTTACAGTGCCGTCGATGGTGATGGAACCTTTGGTGGCATTGGTCACTGCAAAAGCAGGCACGGCCATAGCCAGAACCAGCGCTGCTGCCAGCAGGGCAGCAAACAGTTTTTTGAACGTCTTTTTCATGAGGGGATGATTCGCTCCTTTCCAGATGGGGGAAATTTATGCACACAACATTGCTTCGGAGGCGGGACGCATTCGCCCGCTCCGCAGGCACAAATCAGAATACCGCAAAGCGGTTCAGCGGCCAGATGCGCAGGAACACCCGCCCCACGACCTGGCTTTTTTCCACGCAGCCGATCACACTGCTGCGGCTGTCGATGGACACCGAGCGGTGGTCGCCCAGCACAAAATACCGGTTCTCCGGCACCTGATAGGGGAACCGGATGTCACATTCGCCCAGTGCCAGCTCGTCCACATAAGGCTCGTCCAGCACAGTGCCGTTCACGGTCACATGGCCGTCCTCGTCCATGGAGATCACGTCACCAGGCTGGCCGATCACACGCTTGAGCAGGAGCTTGTTCTGCCAGTAAAAGCCGCACAGGTCACCGGTTTTCATGCTGTCGGACTTGACCAGCAGCAGAATGTCCTTATCTTCCAGCGTGGGGTTCATGCTGTCGCCGGACACCTGCAGCACCGGCAGGAACAGGGTGGCCAGCAGCACGGCCACAGCGGCCACCACCACCAGCGCATAAATGGTGCTGCGCAGTACCCGTCCGTACCGGCTGCGGTAGGCCAGACGGTCGCGCTCGGCCTTTACCTCCTCTGTGGAGGGGATGGCCGTAAATTTGATCTCGGTTGATTTCATTTTACCTTGCCTTCTTCCGGCAGGATATCGGTGTCACAGCGGCTGCGCAGCAGCTCACGGGTGCTCTGCTCAAAAGCAGCCCGCCGTGCCGCGATCTCCTGTTCCGTTTTGGCCCGCAAGGCGGCACAGTCGGCCTCTGTCTGGGAACGCTTGTGCTCTGCCGCCTCGGTCAGGGCGTCACATTCCCGCTTGGTCTGTGCCTTCAGCTGCTCCGCCTCGGCCCGGGCCTGCGCCAGGATCTGGTCTGCTTCGGCTTTTGCCTGCGCCTGCAGGGCGTCTCGGTCGACCGACCGCAGCGAAGCCAGATAGTCATCGGCGGCTGCCTGCGCAGCCTCAAACACATGGTTCAGTTCCAGAGCGGCCTGTGCAATGGACCCGGCACTGTCCAGATGGATCTGCCGCTGTTCCAGTTTGGCGGTCAGATCTGCATTTTCGGCTTTGAGCTGATCTTCGCTCTGCTTGAGCGCAAAGATGATCTCAACCAGTTCAGTGCGGCGCATATGCCGCAGTTCACGGTCTGCCATAACGGCACCTCCGTATCAAAAGCGTTGCAGGGCCGGTACGGGCCCTGCTGCGCGAAAAAGCGATTTTCGTACAGAAATTCGTCGAAACTCCGAACATCCATACATACAGCATTCTACCAGACGAAATGCAACAAAACCATAACAAAAATGGCGTTGCAGTGGGTTTTCAAAAAATATTTTTTGAAAATCGCACACAAAATTCCTCAGATCACGCAAAAAGAGCACCCTGCGCGGAAAACAGGGTGCTCTTTTTGCGGCAGAATGTTTACTTCTTGATGAAACCGCCCAGTAGATTGTTCAGCTCAACGACGGACTTGTAGATCACATTGATGTTGTTGATAATGGAGCTTGCACCGGAGAAGATGCGGGCCAGCTGGTTAAAGACCTGACCCACGTTCAGGAATGCCTTGTAAGCGTCGCTGTCGGCAATGGTGGCGCCGCCGTCCAGATAGGTCATCTCGTTTTCGTCGATCACGGCATAGCAGGCGGGCAGTTTCATTTCGGTCATCATAAATGGGAATTCCTTTCTTTCGTAAAATCAGCGCATGTTTTTCCAAAATGTAAAAATCAGACGGCGGCCACGACCACCAGCGTGACCAGAATGCCGGCCACCAGCAGGGTGCCCAGATGCTTCTGCAGGGCAGGACCGCCGGTCACGGGCGGGGTAGGGGTCGTGGGCCTGGCGGAGCTGGACTTTGCGGTCCACTGGGCGTAGATGGTGGTGTCACCGGTGAACACGGTAGCGGTGGTGATCCGGCTGCCGCCCACCGGCTCGGTGTACCAGCCGTTGAAGGTGTAGCCGTCCATCGTGGGAGACTCCGGCAGGGTGGTCAGTTTGCCGTCCAGATTGGTGGTGACCACCACGGTGGAGCTCACACCGCCGCAGGCGTCCAGACCGATGGTATAAAAGGCGTCCTCTTTATTTCCTGCGGCAAAGGCGGCAGGCACTGCCGCACACAGCAGGCTGAGCAGGACCAGACAGAGTGTCAATGCTCGGAAGATTTTTTTCATAAAATTCCTCACTTTCCCGGGAGTAACCGTGCCCCGCAGCGCTTGCGGTGCCTGCCCGGCGGGGGCGGCATTCCGGCACGGCCTTGAATGGCTGCGCACCCACAGCGTACCACAACCGCAACAGTTTGGCAAGGTTTTTCAGCGAATCCCCAAAAATTTTTCAGGAAAGAAGATCTGCCTCCGCGCGGAAGAAAACATGCCGGTGCCTCTTGTGAAAATCCGGAAAATATGATATACTGTTTTGCACGATGCGCCATCGCCAAGCGGTAAGGCAGGGGACTTTGACTCCCCCATCGTAGGTTCGACTCCTGCTGGCGCAACCAAACGCCCCGGAAGCTGGAAGGCTTCCGGGGCGTTTTTTGCTTATTCGAGATCCGGTCAGCGGCGGTGGATCTTCCGGGTGGGGCGGCGGTGGTTCCAGCGGTTGAGCAGCAGCCAAAGCCCGTAGATGGCGGCGCTGAGCACGCTCAGCACGATGACCACCTTCAGGTACAGGCTGCCCAGAAATTCGCGGATCTTGGCCACGGTGAGCAGCAGGGCGTTCTGGTCCACATCCTGCCCGGCGATCAGGTTCACCACGCCAATGGTCTCGCCCGCCAGCTTCAGCTCCACGGTGCCCACCACGTCGCCCTGCCGGATGGGCGCACAGACGTAGTCCGGCAGGTGGAAATACTTCTGGGTCACGCTGCCGTCGCCGGTGGAGGGCAGCAGGGTCATCATGCTGTCGGCCGGATACAGCTGCAGGGTGTCGGTGTCGGCGGAATACTTCACCGGGATCTCGGCCAGCGCCAGGTCGGTGTCCAGTGCGGCCTGGATGGAAAAGGTGTCGAACACCCAGTCGATCAGCCGCACCGTCTCATACAGGGCCGGGCGGCGGTTGGCGTAGCCGAAGGTGTCGCAGGTGTCGGGGCTTTGCATCACACAGAAGATATAGGTGGCACCGTCCTGATTGGCCCAGGAAACGTAACTCTGGTTTCCGCTGTCCTTCTTGTAGGCGGTCACGTCGCACATGCCGCCCTGCATGGCGCTGCGGTAGTAATTGCCGCCGCTGCTTTTGCTCAGGGCTGCATTCTGGCTGACCAGCACCGACGGAGACCGGTGCTTCTCCTTGGCCGGCATGGTAAAGGTGGGCACGCCGGAGATCTCCACAAAGGCGTCAAAGCTCATCAGGTAGCGCAGGATCAGGTACATGTCCACAGCGCATGTCACATTGCCGCTGTCGATGCCGCAGGCGTCCGTCCAGGTGCTGTTCGTGGTGCCGATGCGCTGAGACAGGGCGTTCATCTGGCTCACCCAGCCGTCCAGGTCTCCGCCCGAAAGAGTATAGGCAAGGCCCATGGCGGCTTCGTTGGCGTTGCGGGTGACCATGGCGTACAGTGCTTCGCGGTAGGTGAAAGTCTCGTTGGAGCGCATGTCGGCGTTGCTGGTGTTGTGCACATAGTCCGAGATGGCAAACGGCATCTGGAAGGTGTTGTCCAGCTGGTCGGCATAGTTGGTCAGCACCAGTGCGATGGTCATATACTTGGTCAGGCCCCCGGCGGCCACCTGTTTGGTGCTGTCCTTTTCGTAGACGATGATGTTGGTGTCGGTGTTCACGATGTAGGCGCTCTGGGCCTGCACCTGATAGACGGGGGAGGGGTCGAACATGGCACCCGCCGGCAGCACCAGGCAGCTGAGCAGGAGTGCAAACGACAGGATCAGTGCAAAAATACGTTTCATGTGGACAATTCCTTCAAAAAGCGATAAACTATACGAAGCAATGCGCACCGGCAGCGGTACGCAGAAAACACAAATGGAACAGCAGACGCTGTATACTTTATAATAACAGGTTTGCCGGGACGTGACAAGGGCTTTGCGGCTTTTGGCTGTGGTTTTGCACGCTCCGGCACAGGAGGACGGGAATGGTATATCTGACAGGCGACACCCACGGCGATCTGGACCGGTTCCGGCACGGGCGGCTGCGCTGGCTGGGCAAACGGGACATCGTGGTGGTGCTGGGCGATTTCGGCTTTGTGTGGGACGGCAGCGCAAAAGAACAGAAAAAGCTGGACTGGCTGCGAAAGCGGCCGTATACCCTGCTGTTTCTGGACGGTTCCCACGAAAATTACGAACTGCTGGCCCAATATCCGGAAACAGAGCGGTTCGGCGGCCGGGTGCAGAGCCTGGGCGGCAATGTCTACCATGTGTGCCGCGGCAGCGTGCTGGAGCTGGAGGGCAAAAAGTACCTGTGCTTCGGTGGGGCCGAAAGCCCGGACCGGGAGGAACGGGAGCCGGGCGTGAACTGGTGGAAGCAGGAGATGCCCTCCGATGAAGAATATGCGGCCTGCGAGCGGAACCTGGAAGCCTGCGGCTATCAGGTGGATTATGTGCTCACCCACGACGCGCCAAGCAGATTCCTGGATTTTACGGTGCTGGCCAGCGGCGAGACCAACCAGCTGCACCAGTTCCTGGACAAAATTCTGTTGAAGCTGACCTATGAAAAATGGTTCTTCGGCTGTTATCACCGGGATGTGCAGCTGTCCACCAAGAGTCGCTGCGTGTTCTGCGACGTGATCCCCATGGGGGACCGGCACGCAAAGCGGCTGTTTCGCCGATAGGAGGTATAAAATGCAGGTCACAGTAAAACTTGCCACCCGGGAGGGCGCTGCCCATATCAGCGGCATTCTGGCGGGCTTTACCCTGCTGGCAAAGCGCGGGGAACTGACTTTGCGGGTGTTGGACGCGCGGCAGGGCAGCCCCATTGCCCGGGAGGCGCTGCTGGAAACTGAAATTGACGGCCGCACGGTGGTGTTTGATCTGATGGACGGCTACTTCTACAACGACCCGGCGGCGGTGCAGGCGCTGTTCAGCCGGGCAGATGTGGTGTTCAAGCGCTCCTTTTCGGCTGAGAAGAACCGGCAGTTCCCAGGAGATATCTCCGCAAAGCTGCGGCCGCTGGGTCTGAACTACTACGTTACCTGTCCGGGTTCGCCGTTGGATGCGGAGCGCAGCGCAAAGAGCCGCCTGAAGCAGTGGGCACTTTCCACCCGCTGCTATCCGCAGGACTTTGAAGCCCGGCTGATCCGGGTGCGCAAAAAGCCGCGCATCCTCTTTCTCACCCGTCTGTGGGACCCAGAGGAGCCGGCGGTGCAGCAATATCCGGACTTACAGGCAGAGTGGCGGCAGGTGAACGCAGACCGCATCGAGCTGCTGCACCGGCTGCAAAGCGCCTTCCCGGCGCAGTTCACCGGCGGCGTGTCCGACAACACCTGTGCCCGGCGGCAGTGCCCGGAACTGATCGTGCCGGACATGCTGACCGGCAAGCGCGCCTACCTGCACCGGATGCAGCACACCGAGATCTGTGTGGCTTCTACCGGACTGCACGGCTCTACCGGTTGGAAACTGGCCGAGTATGTGGCGGCGGGACGTGCTATCGTTACCGAGCCGCTGCGGTACACCTTGCCGGGCGGCTTTGAAGAAGGGAAAAACTATAAAACGTATACGTCCCCGGCACAATGTGAGGAGCAGCTGCGGCAGCTGCTGGCAGACCCGGCGGCGATCTTAGCCATGGCGCAGCACAATGCGGACTACTATCAGATGTGGCTGCGGCCGGAACAGCAGGTGCGGCAGGCTTTGCGGCAGCTGGAAACAGGGGAGTTGTAAGGGGGGAAAACGGGGTATGGAGGAACAAAAACGGCATAGCGGCTTTGAGACGATGCGCATCCTCAGTATGGTAATGATCGTTCTGATGCACGGCATCGGGCACGGCGGGCTGGGCAGCGCCGCACCGCAGGGGTCGGCGGCATTCTGGATCTACTGGCTGCTGTTTATTCTGGCGCGTGTATCCACCAACTGTTTTGTAATGCTTTCCGGCTATTATCTGTCAGAGCGCAAGGGGCCTGTTCATGTCGGGCGGCTGTTCCGCATTGGGGCACAGGTGTGGTTTTACTCCATGCTTACCTTCTGCGTTGCGGTCAAGGCCGGGGCAGTTCCGCTTTCGGCGGTCAAGCTGCTTCGGGCGCTTTTACCCCTTACCTCCAACGGCTACTGGTTCGCCTCGGCCTATTTTTTACTGTACCTCTCGGTGCCGGTGCTGAACGTGGTGGTGCAAAGCCTTGACAGGCGGCAGTACAAAACGCTGCTGCTGGTGGTACTGCTGCTGCAAAGCGTGTGGGGCACGCTGTTCTACTGGGCAGCGGATGCAACTTTTGTGAATAACGGGTACAGCTTTATCTGGTTCTATACCCTGTATTTTATTGCCGCCTATTTCCGCAAATACCGGGTGACTGTGCCCAGCGGGCTGTGTTTGCTGGCATATCTGGCAGCTTCGGCGGCGGGGCTTTTCAACCGGATGCTGGCGCTGCGGGTGGAAAACGCTTTGCACCTGAACGGTTTTGTAAATGCCGTCAACGGCTATCAGGCACTGGATACGGTCATCGCCTCGGCAGCAATGTTTCTGCTGTTCCAGAATATCCACATCCGCTCGGATTACTGGCGGCGCTGGGTCTTTCGGCTGGCACCGCTGTCCTTCGGGGTATACCTGCTGCACGACAGCGATTTTACCCGGGCGCTGCTGTGGCGACTGGTAGACCTGCCCCGGTTCGGCGGGGCGCTGCTGCCCTCGCTGGCTTACCTGACTGGCGCGGTGCTGCTGATCGCCGTGGTGGGCTACGCGGTGGATGCCGTGTATCAGCGGCTCTACCGCCTGCTGCGCCTGCCCGCACTGGAAACAAAGCTGGATGCCCTGACTGCCTGCATTCTGCAAAGAATCGTCGGGAGTGAAAAAGCGTGAAAAAAGCGCTGTCGCACGAGTTTTTGTGTGACAGCGCTTTTTTAGTTCATCGGCCCGGCCTTGTCGAACATCTGCTGTACCTGTGCGGCCAGCAGGGCGTGCTCCGGGGCCTGCAGCAGCGGGTCCTCCGCCAGCATGGCCAGTGCTTCGCTCTGGGCGGCGTGAAGGGTGCGGGTGTCGTTCATCAGGTCGGCAATTTGCAATGTGGGCAGGCCATGCTGTCGGCTGCCGAAAAAGTCGCCGGGGCCGCGGGTCTCCAGGTCGTACTGGGCCACGGCAAAGCCATCGGTGGTGCTGCAGAGGAACTTCAGCCGCTTCTGCACCGCTTCGCCGGTATTGTCGCTGACCAGAAAGCACCAGCTCTCGGCGGCACCACGGCCCACCCGGCCGCGCAGCTGGTGCAGGGCGCTCAGGCCATAGCGCTCCGCGTTCTCGATGACCATGACGCTGGCGTTGGGCACGTCCACGCCCACCTCAATGACTGTGGTGGACACCAGTGCATCCAGCCGCCCGGCCTTGAAATCCTCCATGACAGCGGCCTTCTCCTTGGACTTGAGCTTGCCGTGCATCAAACCCACCCGGCGGTCGGGCAGCAGAGCCTTGGCAATGTCCTTGTAGTAGGCCTTGACCGCGTTCAACCCGCCGTCGGGGGTGTCCTCAATGGCGGGGCACACCAGATAGACCTGCCGCCCCTTGTCGATCTCCTGATCGAGGAAATGGTACAGGTCCCGCCGTTTTTTGCCGGTGATGCACCGGGTCTTGACCGGGGTACGGCCGGGGGGCAGCTCGTCCAGAATGGAGATGTCCAGGTCTCCGTAGAGGAGCAGGCCCAGTGTGCGGGGAATGGGGGTGGCGCTCATGACCAGCAGGTGCGGATTCACAGCCTTTTCGGCCAGCATGCCGCGCTGCCGCACGCCGAAGCGGTGCTGCTCGTCGATGACGGCCAGCCCCAGCCGGGCAAACTCCACCCCCTGGCTGAGGATGGCGTGGGTGCCCACGATGAGGTCCGCTTCGTCGCCCCGGATGGCGGCCAGCGTGGTGCGCTTTGCAGCGGCTTTCATGCCGCCGGTGAGCAGGGCCACCCGCATGCCAAAGGGGGCCAACATCCGGTTCAGACCCTCGGCGTGCTGTGCGGCCAGAATCTCAGTGGGGGCCAGCAGAGCAGCCTGATACCCGGCCCGGATGCAGGCCCAGATGGCGGCAGCCGCTACCAGCGTTTTGCCGCTGCCCACGTCACCCTGTAACAGGCGGTTCATGGAGTGCTCCCCGGCCATGTCGGCCAGGATCTCATCCACGGCCCTGCGCTGAGCACCGGTGGGAGAGAAGGGCAGGCTGGCCCAGAAAGGTTCCGGGTCGGTGGGCTGCATGGGGGCACCGGTGGCGGCGGAGCCGCGGTTCTTCATGCGGCCGATGCCCAGCTGCAGCACCAGAAGCTCTTCATAGATGAGCCGCCGCCGGGCCGCAAAGGCTTCTTCTTCGGTGGCAGGGCGGTGGATGGCCCGCACGGCTTCGGCCTTGGAAGGCAGGCGGTATTTGCGGCGCATCTCCTCTGGCAGCGGGTCGGGCAGAAGCTCGGCATGGGGCAGCAGCTGCCGCACGCACTTGGCAATGGCACTGCTGGAAAGGCCCTCGGTCTGGGGGTACACGGCCTCGAACGGGGCTGCCTGCACCTGTTCGGCAGTGCGCACCAGCGGGTTGACCATCTGACGCCGCAGCATCCCGCCGGTGACGATGCCCTGAAAATAGTATTCCTGCCCGATCTCCAGTTTCTGGGCGGCATAGGGGTTGTTGAACCAGGTGATCTCCAGCCCGGACACGTCATCCCCGGCGGTGACCCGCTCCATCCGCCGCCCACCGGGCAGGATGCGCCCGCCGGGCTTGGCAAACACCTCTGCCTTGACCACGCATTCCGTGTCGGCAGGGGCTTCTGCAATGGAGTAGGGCTTAGTAAAGTCGATGTATTTACGGGGATAATGGCACAGAAGGTCGGCCAGCGTCACGATGCCCAGCTTCTCGAACCGCTCGGCGGTCTTGGGGCCTACCCCCTTCAGGTAGCGCACCGGCGTGTCCGGCGTGAGGGTGATGCGGGTTTCGGCAGGCATGGCGTGTCAGCTCCTTTCCTGGATGCAATATAGCCATTGTAACACGGAGC
>OOCE01000330.1_pt1 | contig 17720 bp, 15 predicted proteins | sample 1671421 | NCBI WGS metagenome assembly OOCE01 (sample SAMN06348155, study PRJEB24527) | human gut metagenome | biome: human gut; feature: ankylosing spondylitis patient; material: feces | host: Homo sapiens | place: China | collected 2015-10 | reverse complement strand
GTTGCTCAGGAACTTATAAATAAAGTTAAATTATAGTGTTGCGGAATTAAGGTTTATGAGATTTCGCATACTTATCGCCACTTTTTTGAGAGAAATTACAGTCTAAATCCTAAGCCGATGGTCATCGGGTAGCACTCGGGAGCCTTGGTCTTGTTGAGCAGCGGGGTTATTCCGGCACGGGCGTAGAGCATCACTCCTGAGTAGCCAGCACGGGCTTCCAGGTTCAGGCCGATAGGGTTGAGGTTGATATCGCCCGTTTCGGTATGCTTGTGCTTTCCGATGAAGTAGCGGGAATGCTCGTGCCAGCGGTATTCTACCGATGGACCTAACGCCAGGAATGCATCATGGCATCCTATGCGCTTCTGCCACTCCAGCATGATAGGCAGGCGGAGCACATTGTAGCTGATATAGCTTTTCTTCAGCGTCTCGCCATCTATCGGAGTCATTGCAGATACCCCTTCGGTGCTTAATACATAATTGTCCTTGAAATGGTGGTGTACCTGTCCGATGGAGAGAGAGGAGGTGAGCGCCATTTCGTTGGAAAGGCGGAAGCAGAGACTGGTGAGGGTGATGCCCCATTCCCACGACTTGGAGTCGCGACTGTGCATCTCGTTGTTGCCTCCCATGCTTCCCCTGCTGCCTGGCAACTGGCTGCAGCCGAAGAAGAAGGTTGGATAATGACTCTCCAGACTGCGCTTGCGTTTGCTCAAGGTCTGAGGGATGAATGGTGAGGTGACAAATATCTTTTCTACTTCCTGACCATCTACGAATTGGGTTTCGGAAATCTTGGTCATCTCGTTCAGATCGTTGCCGTTCATCTTATATATCTTCACAGAAGTCTGTTCACCATCCTGCTTGATGACGATATTCTGGTCGTTCACTCTGATTGTGGTGTCGTTAGCCTCTACCGAGGCTGGTGCACTGTTGCTGTTGGTTTCAGCAAGGGCGAAGGCTGGCATCATGGCAGCCATCATCATTACGTTTTTGATATTCATAATACTTTATTTTATGTTGTTTCTTATTCTTATTGAGAGAATTCCTGAAGGAAAATGTTGTTTCTATCTTCTGGAATAGCAGAGTTTCATGATATCTTCGGGCGACAGATTGCCTTCGATATAAATCACGGTTCCCTTGCTTTCACTCGGATTGCTGAAGAGGATAAAGCGGTTGTCGCCATTGCTCAAGGGTGCCATCATGTAATAGCCGCTCACCATCTTGCCATTCTCCACCACCTCTCTGATTTTCTTTGCAGCCTTGCGGTCGGACTTCAGATAGTGGGCTATTTCCGTGGCATGGTACTTATATACCAGGCTCTTGTATATCTTGAGTTTGTAACCTTTGAGTTGCGTATTCTGCATCGTAACCATCTTGCATCCCTTGGCGTGTCCGAAGCGTTGGAATATACTTTTTACGTACAGCCCCTCCTGGGCATTAGCCGAAATCGAGGCTACCACGATAAGAAGCAGTCCGATGAAGAAGCGTTTTATCAAGTTGCATCGTTTCATATTCTATACCTTATTATAAATATTATACTTTATAGTTTGATTGATTGTTTCATCTAAAAGATGAATTTATTGTTTCATCATATCCAGGGCACTGAATGGATCTTCGGAATCTGCCGAAACATCTTCCAGGGCATCCAGGGCTTCATGGTGCACGAATTCCTGGTCGGTATAAACCTTTCCATCGATAACCGCATAACATTCTGGCTGAGGCTGGGCTATCTTCTGGATGCCCACAATCAGGAATGCGATGATAGCGGCGGCTGCCACAGAAGTGCCGAAATATTTGAGCCATCTGCTGCGAGAAGCTTCCTCTTTCTTTCCTTCTTTCTTTGGGATATTCTTTTCTTCATCTTCTAGAATATCCTCCTTTTCTATCTCCTTCTCTTTTTCTTCTTTTAGAATTTGAGAAAGATTCATCTGTTCGAATCCGATATAGCTGAAGAGGGCGCGATAGGATTCCCATTCTTCTGAAATATCATTGGCATGCTCTTCGAAATATTTTCTGAGCGTTGCCTCTTCCTCATTGGATGTGGCACCATCCATATACTTGTCGAGCAAGTCCTGTATCGTCTTGAATTCATTGGTATTCTTGAATTCATCGATTCTTTTTATTTTATCGTTCATCTTCTTTCCTCCTTCTTTATTTTGTTCTGTTTCACGATATTCATATAGGTCTCTCTGATTTTGAGTCGGGCTCGGGAGAGATTCTTTCGGAGATTATCGGCAGTACATCCCGTTATCTGCATGATTTCATCGGCAGTATAGCCTTCTATCTCCTTCATGCGGAATATCTGCTGCTGCAAGGTCGGAAGCTGTGCCACTATCTGCTTGATGAGGTTTACCTCGTCCCGTTGCTCTGCCCGCCGGTCTTCTATGGGTACTTCCATCACCTTGTCGGTGGTGAAGTTCCGCTCCTCATGTCGGCACTGGTCATAAAACTTGTTGCGCATGATGGTGATGGCGAGCGCCTTGAGGTTATTTTCTGCCTTGATATTCTGGCGCATGTCCCACAGCCTGAGCATGACTTCCTGCACGAGGTCTTCTGCATTGTCGTCACTCTCAGTCAACCTTAGCGCATACGCTTTCAAGTCGCTGCGCATCGGTAGGATGATATGTTTGAATTCTTCTGTTCTCATAACCTTAACACTCTATAGACGTATGAAATTGAAAAATCGGACATCTTAAAAAAGATTTTTTTCAAAAAATGCTTTCTTTTTTCAAAGAAAAATGTTATTTTTGCAGTCATAAACATAAAATTTAGCAATCGAAGACATAAAATTTTTCAATCGAAAACAATAAAAAACTGAATGGCTTATGGCATCAATAGTTTCTATTATTCCCATCGTGTTGCTGTTCATCCTGATGCTCGGCTTCAAGATGGCAGGTCATAAAAGCGCCTTGCTGACGCTCGTAGTTACCGTGTTGCTTGCTCTCTTCGCTGCTTCGCCGCTGGGCATGATTGCCCCGGAACATGCGGAGGATAGCGTGATTGCCCTAACGGGATGTGCGGTGGTGGAAGGCATCCTGAAGGCGGTATTCCCGATTCTCATCATCATCCTGATGGCTATCTACAGCTATAATATCCTCGTGGAAAGCAAGCAGATTGAGGTAATCAAGAGGCAGTTTACATCGATTACCGATGATAAAGGGCTGCTCGTGCTGCTCCTCGTATGGGGATTCGGCGGACTGCTCGAAGGTATGGCGGGCTTCGGAACGGCGGTGGCGATACCTGCTGCCATCCTCATCGGACTCGGCTTCAAACCGATGTTCTCGGCTCTGGTATCCTTGATTGGTAATACCGTGGCTACGGGATTTGGTGCCGTGGGTGTACCGGTTACTACGCTCTGTAACGAGGTGGCGGAAAGCGGATCGGCTTCGGCGGCTCAGATTTGCGAGACTTCGGCCTTCGCCATCATCCAGCTGTCACCTCTCTTTATCATCCTGCCTTTTATTATCCTGACGCTTACCGATAAGCACAATCTTATCAAGAATCTCATCATCGCCCTCTGGGTGGGAGTGATTTCCGTGGTAGTGCAGTTTCTCTGCGGCTATTATCTCGGTTCCGAGACTCCAGCCATCATCGGTTCGCTGGCAGCCATTATCGCCATCATCGCATACGCCAAGGTATTTGCCAGAAAGAGCAAGGTGCAGGATAAGGAAACCTTTACGCTTGCCGAAAGCCTGAAGGCATGGAGCGTTTACCTCTTTATATTGATATTCATCCTGGTTTCCGGAGCGCTCTGTCCTCCAGTCAATGCTTTCCTCAAGAGTCATCTGGTGAGTGCGGTTCATCTGCCAGTGCTCGACAGCACCTTTAAGTTTGGCTGGATTTCCAATGCAGGCTTGATGCTTTTCCTGGGTGCTACGATTGGTGGATTGGTTCAGGGGTTGAGCCTCAAGAGACTGATGGTGATTCTTGCCCGTACCACGGTGAATCTGCGCAAGACGGTGGTGACCATCTGTTCGCTGATAGCTCTGGCAAGTGTGATGAACTATTCGGGAATGATTACTTCCATCGCCTCAGGTCTGGTGGCTGTAACGGGTGATTTCTATCCTCTGGTAGCGCCGATGATTGGTGCCATCGGAACCTTCGTAACGGGTTCTGATACCTCTTCGAATATCCTCTTTGCCAAACTCCAGGCTCATGTAGCCAACCAGTTGGGCATGACGGGACAGAGCACATTCTTTGGTATGGAGGGCGGTCAGGAGAACTGGCTAGTTGCTGCCAATACCACGGGAGCCACGGGTGGCAAGATGATCAGTCCGCAGAGCATCGCCATCGCTACTGCAGCCTGCGATATGGAGGGAAAGGATGGAGAGATTCTCCGTTCGACCATCCCATACGCCCTGCTGTATATCGTATTGGGTGGATTGATGGTTTACTTCGGTTGCTGATATTCTTTTCTGATCTTCTTTTCTTATATAGCAAAAAAACTGTCCTCATCTGTTATTTCAGATGGGGACAGTTTCAGTTTTATAAATCGACATTAAAGCTATCTAAGCATGTCTTTTCTCGTAAGCCAGACTGTGGTCGTGCAGGTCGATATCATGCTTCGACTTACTCTTTACTACGAGCCATACGCCAGAGAATACGAGGATGGCGGCAATCGCCTGCATACCCTTGAATACGGCGAGACCTACGATGACACTCACTGTGACCGATACCAGCGGCTGCACATAGTTATATACACTCACCACGGTAGGGCGCAGAGTCTTCTGACCAATCATCATGCAGATGTAGCCCAGATACGTGCCGAAGAGAACTACGTAGCCCGTTTCCCACCAGGTGCTCATCGGAACATTGGCAAAGTCGATGCCCATCACGTGACAGATGGTGAAAGGCCATATAATGATGGTGGCCCAGAGGAACATCCACTTGTTGATGGTGAAGAGCGAATACTTAGACAGCAGGTTCTTGAAGAGCGACAGGTAGAGAGCGAAGGAAAGCTGCGCCGACATACAGAGCAGGTCGCCCCAGATGTTTCCCACCTTGGCATTGCCAGCCGTGGCACTTGTCATGATGATGATGACGGCACCTGCACATCCCATCAGTACACCGAGCGCCTTCTTCCAGGTGATAGGCTCCTTCAAAATCAGGAAGGAGAGAACCATGGCGAAGATAGGCATCGAGGTGGTCATGATGCTGGAATTGCTAGGCGAGGTCATGTTCAGACCGATGGTGTAAGAACACTGGTTGAACACGAGGGCAAAGAGTCCTGCTGCAGCAAACTTGACGATATCTTTTACTGGAACATGCTCTTTCTTGGTGAAGAGCGAGGTGAGCCAGAAGAGAATGGCGCCACCCAATACGCGGAAGCTCACCAGGTCGATGCCGTTGATGCCGTGAAGCATGGCATCCTTGCCTACGGGAGCCATCAGTCCCCAGAATGCGCCGGAACAGAAGAGGCACAGGTGGGCGATAAGAGGTCGTTTGTTATCCATTTTTCCTTATTTCTATTTAAATCTTCTTTATTTTGAATAAAATCGAGTGCAAAGGTACAAAAATTCGAGGAATTTTGGTATATTTGCGGTATATTTTTTAGAAGTTAAAGAAGTTAAGAAGTTAAGACTATTGTCTTTTTCAGTTCTTGACGATTAAAGATAGGAGAATATCTTATGCAGAAATATGCTGATTATATCAAACAGATAGAGATAGAATCTCTCTGGAGCGGTACCAAACATATTCTTTGGAACCTTGACCGCCGTGTCAATATCCTGAGTGGTGTAAACGGCGTGGGCAAGAGTACTATATTAAATAAGGTGGTAAAGGGTCTGGCGGCTGGCGGCGAATTCCCTAGTCACATGATCAAGGGCGTGCATCTGAAGGTGGAGCCGGAGGAGGCAAAGTGGATTAGATATGATGTAATCCGATCGGTAGATAGACCACTGATGAATGCCGAGATGATCAACAAGATAGACCTTACCCTGGTTACCGAACTCGACTGGCAGCTCTTCCAGCTGCAGCGCAAGTATCTGGATTATCAGGTGAACATCGGCAACCGCATCATCGCCGTGCTTCAGAGTGGCGAACCGGATGCCGCCTTCAAGGCTCAGCAGCTGAGCGAACCGAAGAAGATGTTCCAGGATATCGTAGATGGTCTTTTCAAGGATACCGGCAAGACCATCATCCGTACTGCCAACGAAATCCGCTTCAACCAGATAGGTGAGCAGCTCTCGCCTTATCAGCTCTCGGCTGGTGAGAAGCAGATTCTCGCCATCCTCCTTACCGTGCTGGTGGAGGACAACCAATCTTATGTCCTCTTTATGGATGAACCGGAAATCAGCCTTCATTTCGAATGGCAGAAGCAGCTCATCGGTCTGGTGCTGAAACTCAATCCGAACATCCAGATCATCATGACCACCCACAGTCCTGCCGTGGTGATGGACGGATGGACCGATAGGGTGACGGATGTGAGCGACATCACGATATAAGTGAAAAAGAAGTGTTATGGCTAAACGTTTAACCGATAATATCAACTCCCTCTACTTTGAGGCTGCCAACAAGATGACCTCGAAGAAGGCTCGGCGCAAGATAGTGGCTTACGTCGAGAGCTACGATGATGTCTTCTTCTGGCGGTCGGTGCTGGGAAAGTTTGAGGATGAGACCCGCTATTTCGAAATCCTGCTTCCTACCCGCAACAACCATCTCGACCGCGGCAAGAAGGCAGCTATCAGTAATATGCTCAAGGGGGTGGGCAAGGATATGATAGCCTGTGTGGATGCCGACTACGATTTTCTGCAGCAGGGTACTACCGAGGCTTCTCAGCTGATGCTGGAGAATCCTTATATCTTCCATACCTACGCTTATGCCATTGAGAATTTCCAGTGTTATTCCAAGGGTTTGCACGAAACCTGCGTGATGGTGACGTTGAACGATACCCATATCTTCGATTTCGAAAGATTCATGGAGGCGTATTCCCGTACGATATGGCCGCTCTTCGTGTGGCATCTTCTCTTCTATATCCGTCATCGCAAGATGTCGATGCATTTTGATATGGCAGAGTTCGACAAGGTCATCGTATTGCCATCAGTCAGAATCCAGGACCCTCAGCAGGCTATCAATTATCTTGCCAAGAAGGTGAGGGCGAAGCTTTTCCAGCTGGAGCGCCGCTTCAAGACGTTCAAGGATGAGCTGCCGGATATGATCCAGTATCTGAATAATCTGGGGGTAAACGAGCATAACACCTATTTATATATACAGGGTCATCATCTTTTCGACCTGGTGGTTTGCCCTTTGGTGCAGACGGTCTGCGATACCTTGCGCAATGTCAGGGAGAATGAAATCCGTGATAGGGCGGTTCATTCCGAGCAGGCACGCACCGAGATGGCATGCTATGAGAACAGTCTGGGCAAGGTGAAAATGATGATGAAGAAGAACACCTTCTACCAGTTCTCTCCGGAATTCCAGAAGATACAGGCGGATGTGGAGAAGTATTTGAGTGAAGAGTGAAGAATTGAAAATCGGCGACCGAGAGGAAGCCAACAGAAGAGTGAAGAATTCATGTGCAAGGCCTATTGAATTCTTCACTCTTTTGCTATAAGTATTAGCTATCTGCTTTATCTCTGTCATCGGACAATCGTTTCCGCTCTCTTTCAAAGTTTTCTAGGAAGTGAATTTCTACAGGAGAAAGGTCATTCTTTGTTCGTTCTTTGAATTTGTCGTATTCAGTATCAGCCTTTTCCTTTGCCAACTTTGCAGATATCTTACCTGCATGGGTAAGTATGTCTTTTCGAGAGATGCGGAGAAAGTCGTCTAGGATGTTAATCCAGTCCTTCATATACATTGGGCGATGCTCTTCTGCCTGCATTTCTGCAAAGTCAAGATAGAGACTCACGATGCGATTCAGCGATTTAATCTCGGCTTGTGTGAGATAATTCTTCGCAATCTCGGCTTCTGGCTTTGTAGGCATAGCACCTGACCAAGTGGTGAGTCCCATGAAATCTTTTTGGGCATCTGCACGTTCATAGATGATTTCCGCTGCGGTATGCCCATGCACAGAATAGTGCATTTTGTTTTGTACCGTCTTGAAGAACTTTTGGGTCATTTCCACACGAGGGTCATAGTCGATACTGAGCGCATAGATTTCCAGTACCTTGCGATAGAATACCTTTTCACTAGAACGGATGTCCCTAATTCTTGCTAGAAGTTCATCGAAATAGTTACCGCCGCCTGCACGTTTCAATAAGTCGTCGTTTAAGGCAAACCCCTTCACGATATACTCCTTTAGCACCTTGGTTGCCCAAATTCGGAATTGTACACCGCGATAAGAATGAACGCGATAGCCTACGCTGATAATCATGTCGAGGTTGTAATATGATACAAGATGTTTTTGTGTCTTACCTTCTATAGCTCCATGTTTTGTGGTAGTTGCAAATTTTGCAACTACCATATTTTCATCTAACTCTCCCTCCTCCAACACATTCTTAATATGTCTGGAAATGGTGGATTTGTTGCGTTGGAAAAGCTCTGCCATTTGGTCGAGTGACAGCCAAACGGTATCGTCTTGCAACTTTACCTCTATCTTTGATTCTCCATCGGGAGTTTGATATAATAGAAATTGTCCTTTGTCCATGTTCGTTTCTCCTTTATTCTTCAAAGTTGAGTTTTGGCAGAGATTCAATAGTTTAATAAAAAGGTTCGCAAGGCAATAAAACTTGCGAGCCTTTTTATTTCTTTTCATTTTTATACGTATGTCTCCAGGAACTTCAAGGTTCCTTCTACCTTCAATGTCTGGGTAGAGGCAGGAACTACGATGCTCTCGCCGCCCTGGAGCGTAATCTCGTTACCCTCGTTGTCGGTAATCTTAGCCTCACCCTTCAAGCCAATCAGAATCACGAAGCTGTCCAACTCTGAATAATCCAGCGTCATTGGCTCATCGAAATCATAAACGGCTGTGGTGAAGTAAGGGCACTGTACCATGCTAACACCCTGATTCTTGGCAGGAGTGTAGTTCTGGCGATAGTCTGCCAATACGGTGTAGTCGATGCACTCAGATGCTTCCTTGGTGTGGAGCTGGCGATAGTTGCCATCCTTGTCCTTGCGCTTGAAATCGTAGATGCGATAGGTAACATCGCTGGTCTGCTGAATCTCGGCAACGAAACAGCCTGTTCCAATGGCGTGGATTCTGCCGGCAGGGATAAAGAAGCAGTCGTCCTCCTTCACGTTATACTGAGCCAGGGCATCGGTGATGGTATCATTCTCCACCATCTCCTTGTACTGCTCAGGAGTAATCTGCATCTTCAAGCCGTTGTAGAGCTTGGCATCTGGCTCGCTTGGCAGCGCATACCACATCTCGGTCTTGCCGCGCTCCTTACCCTGCTTCTTGGCAATTTCGTCATTAGGATGTACCTGGATAGAAAGGTCGGTATTGGCATCGATAAACTTGATAAGCAATGGAAACTCGTTGCCAAAACGCTTATAGTTATCTGCACCGAGGAAATTCTCCTTCAATTCAGCAACAACCTCATTGAGCTTCTTGCCCTTCATCTCGCCGTCGGCTACGATGCTCTCGTTGCCAGGAACACCTGAGATTTCCCAACTCTCGCCAACTTTCTCCTGCTTGATGTCAAGATGCTTGAAGGCGATGATCTTGTTTCCACCCCAGATGGTGGACTTCAATAGCGGTTCAAATTTTAATGGTTTCATAATTTTATTGAATTAGTTGATAAAATGTTTATTGTCTAGGATTTCCAGTACCTGCCTCCTGCGGAAACTAGTTCTCTCTCCAGAAGGCTGGAGTGAAGATTACCAGTACGCTGAATATCTCCAGACGTCCGATGAGCATCATCAGCGAGCAGAACCATTTTGCCACATCCGGCAGTTCGCTCCACGACATCGTCGGACCAATCTCCGTACCCAGCGTCGGACCTACGTTGCCCACACAGCTCAGGGTGATGGTGATGGCATTGGTGTTGTCAATGCCCATGGCTATCATCGTGAAGGAGATGACCAGGCAGATGATGAGATAGGTAGTGAGGAAGGCGAGCAGCGTTACCCGCTTCTGCATTGGCACGTTGACACCATCAATCTTCAGAGGCAGTACCGCATTAGGATGCAGAATCTGGCGGAATTCATTCTTCACCATTCTTACCAGCATCACGGCGCGGATACATTTCAAACCTCCACTCGTACTGCCCGAGCAGGCTCCGAAGAACATGCAGGTTGCCAATATCACCCAGGTGACATGAGGCCAGAGGGCTGCATCATCATTAAACAAGCCTGTGGTGGTGATGAATGAAACCACCTGGAAGACGGCGCTGCGGAAGGCATGCTCCATATCGTAGTTGCGCATCGCCATCAGCTCTACCATGATGAAAGCCGTAAAGGCGGTGACGAGGAACATATAGAACTTGAACTCCGAGTTCTTGAACAGATCTTTGATCTTAAACTTGATGACTGCCGCATAGAGTAGGGTGAAGTTCACTCCCGAGAGGAAGCAGAAGAATGCACAGATGTATTCCAGCGCCGGCGAATGGAAGAACTCGGTACTGCTGTTGTGGGTGGAGAAACCACCCGTAGCCGTAGTGGTCATCGCATAGTTGAAACTGTCGAAGAGATTCATTCCTGCCACATAGTAGGATACGATGCAGGCGATGGTGAGCATCAGATAGATACTCCAGATCCATTTTGCCGAAGTGGAGAGCCGGGGATGCAGCTTGGTCTTGATAGGACCCGTAGCCTCGGCGGCAAACACCTTGGTCTGTCCTCCTACAAGTGATGGCAGCAGGGCGATGGTGAAGAACACGATTCCCAAACCGCCTATCCACTGGGTGAGCGATCGCCAGAACAGCAATCCGTGCGGGAAGCACTCCACATCATCCAGAATGGTGGCTCCCGTGGTGGTGAATCCCGACATCGTCTCGAAGTAGGCATCCGTAAAGTTATTGATGTAACCGCTGACCATGAAGGGCAGGGTACCGAAGAGACTGAAGATGATCCATGAGAGCGATACCACGAGGTAGGCATCACGGCGCGACATCGAATTGTCTGCTCCATGTCCTTTCCATTTCAGGATGAGTCCGCCGCCGATGGTGGTTAGTGTGGCTACCACGAAAGCGAAGATGTCGTCCTGCTGGTAGTAGTATGCCACCAGCAGACTGATGAAGAGCAGGAATGCCTCGATGAAAAGCAACTGTCCCAGTATCTTGTATATCAACTTACTGTTTATCATTCCCTCTTGTCTTTATACCTTATTATATATAATATACCTTATTATATATAGAGACTAAATGAAATATTTCTCAATTTTCTTCATATTGATGTTGTGGCAGAATACCATTACCGAGTCGCCCGGTTCTATCTGGGTGTTACCCGAAACCAGCATACCTTCGCCGTTTCTCACCAGACCACCGATGGTAACCCCGATAGGCATTCCCAGGTCTTTCACCGGTTTCTTGGTAACCTTGGAATCTTCCTTGGCGATGAATTCAGCCACATCGGCGTTGGCACTCATCAGGAATCTGACGTTCATCACGTCGGCATCGAGCATCATCTGATAGATGTAGCTGGCAGCAATCATCTTCTTGTTGATGATGGTACCGATATCCAGACTTTCTGCCATGCTCACGTAATCCACGTTTTCTACGGCAGCCACGGTCTTGCGTACACCCATTCGCTTGGCGGTGAGGCAGGCGAGGATATTGGTCTCCGCATTTCCCGTCAGCGCCACGAAAGCCTGGGTGCTTCTGATTCCTTCCTCTGTAAGGAGAGGAATGTCGCGGCCATCGCCGTGGATGATAAGGATATGATTGTCGTCGAGGATATCGTTGAGATATTCGCAGCGATTCTCATCTTTCTCGATAATCTTGCACTCCATGTATTCCGGCATTTTCTTCACGGCTCTTACGGCAGTGCGTCCGCCACCCATCACCATCACGTTCTTCACATCCACATAATGCTCCTTTCCCACAATCTTGCGGATGTAGGGAATGTAGTTGCGGGTGGTCATGAAGTAGGCGAGGTCGTAGAGCTTCAGCTCATCGTTACCACCCGGGATGATGGTATCGCTGCCTCGCTTGATGGCTACCACGTGGTAAGGGTCGTTGGGACCGCTGATGTTCTTGAGCGGCTCGTTGAGGATTTCGCATCCCTCACGCAGCTTGATGCCGAGCATCACGAGGGCGCCGTCGTGCACATCCCAGCGCTGGCGCACCCAACTCATCTTGAGTCCGTTGTTGATATCTACGGCAGCGAGCATCTCCGGATAGATGAGCTTGCTGATACCGAGTTCCTTGAAGAATTCCTGTGCCTGCGGTTCCATGTATTCCGGATTATCCACACGTGCCACGGTGCGCTTGGCACCGAGATTCTTGGCAAGGATGCTGGAGGTGATATTGGTACTCTCCACCGGGGTGACCGCGATGAAGAGATCCGTATCCTGAACACCGGCATCCCTCAGGGTCTGCAGACTGGTAGGCTTTCCTATCATGGTGAGCAGATCGCAGTCGGAGCCGATACTTGCCAGGTGCTCTTCGCTTTCATCGATGAGTGTAATCTCCTCCTTGCTGCGCGACAGGAGTCGCGCCAGGTGGGTACCGATGGCATAGGCGCCAGCTATGATGATTTTCATATTGATGAATATTTAAATTTCGATGCTCTATTTTCCGATAATGGCATTCTTGATGCTCTTGTGGTCGAGATGTACAATCTCGCGCAGCTGTTCTACGGTGCCATGCTCCACAAAATCGTCTGGCAATCCCAGGCGGGTTATCTGTGGCTGATAGCCGTGGTCGCTCATCCATTCGAGTACGGCAGATCCCATTCCGCCCATTCTTACACCATCTTCTATGGTCACGATGCGCTTGAACTTCTTGCCCACCTCGGTGAGGATGTTTTCATCCAGCGGCTTCACGAATCGCATATCGTAGTGCGCAACGCTCATCTTCGTTTCCTTCTCTACCTCTTCGATTGCCTGGATGGCATCGTTTCCGATAGGACCGATGGTGAGCACGGCTACATCTTCTCCGTCTTTCTGCTTTCTGCCGGTACCGGTCTTGATTTCCTCCATCTTGTTGCGCCAATCTACAAGCACACCGCAGCCACGAGGATAACGGATCACGTAGCTTCCGTGGTCTGGCAGCTGGGCTGAATACATCAGGTTGCGCAGTTCGTGCTCATCCATCGGCGAAGCGATGGTGAGATGCGGGATAGGGCGCAGGGCTGCCAGGTCGAAGGCGCCATGATGGGTAGGACCATCTTCTCCTACCAGTCCGGCACGGTCGAGGCAGAGCACTACAGGCAGGTTGAGGAGTGCCATATCGTGGATGATATTGTCGTAGGCACGCTGTGCAAACGAACTGTAGATGTTGCAGAAAGGAATCAGACCATCCTTTGCCATACCACCCGAGAAGGTGACTGCATGACCCTCGGCGATACCTACGTCGAAGGTGCGGTTTGGCATCGCCTTCATCATGATGTTCATAGAGCATCCGGTAGGCATGGCTGGTGTCACGCCTACGATCTTAGGGTTCTGCTCGGCAAGTTCCAGCAGGGTCTTTCCGAAGACATCCTGAAACTTAGGAGGCTTGTTGCTGTTGTCGGCAATGATTCTCTCGCCGGTTTCCGGGTCAAACTTGCCTGGTGCATGCCAGATGGTAGCACTTTTCTCGGCTGGTTCGTATCCCTTGCCCTTGGTGGTATGCAGGTGGAGAAGCTTAGGGCCTTTCATGCTTCTGAGCTGCTTCAGGATTCTTACCACTTCCTTTACATCATGACCGTCGAATGGTCCGAAGTATCGGATGTTCATACCCTCGAAGATATTCTGCTGATGGCTTAATACCGACTTGAAGGCATTGTTCAGCCGGATGATGCCGTTCTTGCGGTTATCATTGAGAATACCCTTGGAGTGGAGCCACTGCGAAGCCTTGAAGCGAACCTTGTTGTAGGTCTCGTTGGTGTCGAGCTGGAGGAGATACTTCTCCATGCCACCCACGGCACGGTCGATGCTCATATCATTATCGTTGAGGATGATGAGCATATCGTTTGGAGTACTTGATACATTGTTGAGTCCTTCGAAAGCTAAACCACCGCTCATCGCACCATCGCCGATAACGGCTACTACGTGGCGGTCTTTGTTGCCTGTTTCGCGTGCTGCCACCGCCATACCCAGAGCTGCCGAGATAGAGTTGCTGGCATGTCCGCAGGTGAAGGTGTCGTATTCACTTTCAAGTGGTGTTGGGAATGGACGGATGCCATGGAGCTTTCTGTTGGTGCAGAATGCCTCACGTCTTCCAGTCAGAATCTTATGTCCGTATGCCTGATGGCCTACATCCCAGACGATGCGGTCTTCAGGAGTATTGTACACGTAGTGTAAAGCTACGGTGATTTCCACAACACCCAGAGAGGAAGCAAAATGACCTGGATTTACAGCCACTTCGTCGATGATGTCTTCTCTCAATTCTTTGCATACCTCTGGCAACTGATTAATGCTCAGTTTGCGCAAATCATTAGGATATTTGATATTGCTTAACAGACTAAACTTACTTTTGTCCATAATTTAATAATTTTATAAGTGCAAAGGTAATGCTTTTTTTCATAAAATAACATTTTTATGGGAAGAATTTCGCTTTTTTCGATAATTCTTTGTATTTTTGCAAAAAATTAGGAAGGAATCAGTAAAAGGAGAGGAACCTTTCGTTCTCTCCGGTTGCGCTTTTCCAGTAAATAAGTAACTAAACATAAAGATTAAATAAATGAAAAAGAACCTGTTCTTTGTGGGAGCCTTGATGATGGCTTCCCTCTCGATGATGGCGCAGACCAAGAATGGCGGCATCAATCAGACTATGCTCCAGCAGATAGAGAAAAGCCAGACTGGCGGTGTGACCAACAAGGCTTTGTTTAACGCTATCGCTGGCAACAACATCGATGATCTCGTGAAGAATCATGCGAATGAGGCTCCGGTAGATACTCATTTCAGCATCGAGACTCCTTCTCAGAGCATCCATAACCAGAAGAGTTCCGGTCGCTGCTGGATGTTCAGCGGCTTCAATGTACTCCGTTCCAACTTTGCTGTCAACGACAAGCAGGGTAGAGTAGTGGAGTACTCTCAGGACTATCTCTTCTTCTACGACCAGCTGGAGAAGGCTAACCTGATGCTCCAGGGTGTCATCGACCTCGGCAAGAAGAGCCTGGAGGATCCTCAGGTGCAGTTCTTCTTCAAGAATCCACTCAATGACGGTGGTACTTTCTGCGGTGTTGCCGACCTGGCTAGCAAGTACGGTCTCGTACCAATGAGCGCTCAGCCAGAGACTTATTCCAGCAACAATACTTCCAAGATGAGCCGTCTCATCAGCAGCAAGCTCCGCGAGTATGGTCTCGAACTCCGCAAGATGGTAGCCCAGGGCAAGAAACCTGCTGCTATCCAGGCTCGTAAGACCAAGATGCTTGCCCAGGTTTATCACATGCTCAGCCTTACTCTGGGTGAGCCGGTGAAGGAGTTTACCTATGCATTCCGCGACAAGGATGGCAAGCAGGTAGGCGAGGCTAAGAAATATACTCCTAAGAGTTTCTATGAGGAGACTGTTGGCAAGGACCTCAACGGTACCTTCCTGATGGTGATGAACGACCCACGCCGTCCTTATCACAAGACATACGAGGTAGAATACGACCGCCATACCTACGATGGTCATAACTGGAAGTACCTGAACCTGCCTATGGAGGAGATTGCGCAGCTCGCCATCGCTTCCCTGAAGGATGGTCATAAGATGTATTCCAGCTACGATGTGGGCAAGCAGCTCGACAGAAAGCGTGGCTATCTGGCACTCGACAACTTCGATTATGCCAGCCTCTTCAACACTTCATTCCCAATGAACAAGGCAGACCGCATCGCTACTTTCGAGAGCGGTTCTACCCATGCCATGACTCTGACTGCGGTAGATCTCGATGCTGCCGGAAAGCCTGTGAAGTGGAAGGTGGAGAACAGCTGGGGTGCTGACAATGGTTTTGGTGGATGCTTCATCATGACCAACGATTGGTTCAACGAGTACATGTTCCGCCTGGTAGTAAACAAGAAGTATGCTTCTGAGCAGCTCTTGAAGGAATTCGACCAGAAGCCAACCATGCTGACTCCAGATGATCCTCTGTTCCAGTTGGAAGACTAATAATAAGAATATTCAAAGCCATATATGGTGTATCATGCGCCATATATGGCATATTGTTTCTAGTAATCAACATAGAATTAGGTATAGATGAATAAGCGGGAAGTTTTTGGGCATTTTTTCAAATCATATTATGGTCGATTGTATTATTATGCGCTGCAACTTCTGAAAGATGAGGAGGCAAGCCGAGATATCGTGAGTGGCATTTTTGCTCACGTATGGGAGAATTTCGACTCCTATGACATGCAAACCTTACCAGCCTTCTTGCTTAAAACCGTGAAAAATAAGTGTTTAGACTATCTTCGGCATACAGCTGTTCATGCACAATATGCCGATTACTATCTTCATGCAGTAGATCAATGCTATGAAGATAATGATATCCAGAAAGAACGTCAGCGGCAAGTAGAAGAAATGTTGGATTTGTTACCGGATACTACTCGTCATGTTTTGGAAGAATGTTATCTTAACCATAAGAAATATCGGGAAGTAGCAGATGAGATGAATGTCTGTCAGGAAACGGTCAAGCGCCATATCATAAAGGCCTTGAAACTGTTAAGAGAACATTATCATCAAATAAAAACTTGAAAATAATCAAAAGAATCTCAATTGGGGATGTTACCATTTTGGTAGGTAAAACGTATTATTTTTAGTAAAGAAATAGAAATATGATGAAGCAAACAGATATTTTTAATGATGAGAGTTTACAGAATGACATCCAAGACTTGGTTGCCATAGAACAGGCTATGATACGAAAAACATATCCTCTGCCAAACCTTGACAAGGAGTTGGAGAAGATAGTAGGCAAAGAAAATTCGGATGCCGAAGAGCCTGTGAAACATCAATATCCGATGATGAGAATGCTGATGAGTGCTCTGATGGGCGCTGCTGCTATGTTGGCGATAGTTTTTGTATGGCAGTGGGTGAGCTCCAGGCAGACTATTGATGAAGCTACCGGAAATCGGATAACGCAAAATGTATCTTCTGAACAAGGTATGACAATGCTTCAGACTGCAGATGGTGAGATGATTACTCTGACACTGGCTGATGGCACTGAAGTAAAGCTCAATAGTAATAGTAAGATTACTTATCCCCACTGCTTTAAGGGAGCAGAGCGTATGGTGCATCTTGAAGGAGAAGCATTCTTCAAGGTAAGGCACGACAGTAAGCGTCCTTTTGTGGTGGATGCAGGTGGTGTCTTGACCAAGGACTTGGGTACTTCTTTTAATATCAAGGCTTATCAGGGTAGTGACTGTAAAGTGACTTTGGTTGAGGGAAAGGTGGAAGTCCTGGCAAAGAACAGTCAGCATAAACCTGTGACATTGAATCCGGGACAGCAATATTCCTTAAGTGCAAAGGAGACTGTTTCTGGGCAGATAATTAATGTAAATACGGATGAAACTACCGCATGGGCAGATGGTGTGCTCTATTATCACGACCAGACTTTGGAATACATCTTGGATAATCTTGCAGCATATTATCAGAGTAAGGTGGTATTTAGAAATCCTGCAGTCAAAACCAAGCATCTCGATTTCTCCGCAGATAAGAGTGGCAGTATAGAGGATGCTATAGGACTCTTGAATAATCTGGGAGTTGCAAAGGTTAGTTTAGATCGGAAGAGCA
>OOCE01000317.1_pt1 | contig 18064 bp, 14 predicted proteins | sample 1671421 | NCBI WGS metagenome assembly OOCE01 (sample SAMN06348155, study PRJEB24527) | human gut metagenome | biome: human gut; feature: ankylosing spondylitis patient; material: feces | host: Homo sapiens | place: China | collected 2015-10 | reverse complement strand
CCCAAAACACGCCCGCAGCGTGTTAAGCAACGCCTCTTGCTTCTTCCTGCGGGCATCGACACGATTCCGGTACCGCTTTCGCATACGCTGGTGCATGCGCCATGCGAGCGCTTCCATCGCTTCCATGTCGCAGAGCATTTCGTTGTTGACCGTCGCGACCTCGATTCCCATAGTAATCAAGCCCGTGTTGCGTTTTTCATCATGGATACGTCCCCTCCGGGAGGAATGGCCCAGCTCACCGTTGTATTCCAGGTCAAACCGGGCTGCCTCTTGATATGCATCGCAAACTGCATGAGGCATCCCCGAGATTGCCTGCGCGCGGTCATCGAACTCGATCTTGTAGTCGGTCTTAAAGGGACCGCAGGCAAATCCGCCATAGGAAAACGGAAGCGAAAACAGGGCGAGCATGATGCACTCCATGGGCGAGAGCAGGTTTTCCGAAAGATAGGGACACAGACGCAGCAGCTGTTTGGCCACATTCCCCTTGCATGCCGCAAGGTAATCTGCCAGGCGATCGGGCGTCAGCACCGGCTCGACTTCAAAGTAGCCCACGTCTGCTGGCTGGTCCTTGTCCTTTGCAAGTTTATTCGCAACAGGCGAGGTGTAGGGAGGCAGATACTTCCCGCGGTCGCTCAGTGAAATCTTAGAGCACAGCTCCTGGGCCAGGGCAAACGCCTGGATGCAGCCGACCTCGCGCGCAACGGCAACACAAAGGGCCTCGGGAGATAGACTGTACACCCCCGGTTCCACCTCTAGAATCGAGCCGGCGGGCAACCCGGAACACACGGACCAGCCTACGCCAGGCATGCGGCGGCGCTGCGCCGCAGATCCCACCAGCAAGCACAGATCTTCTTGCACCTCGCCACTTTTGGCTCCAATTCGCACCAAGTCAGGAAGATAGATATCCTCGGTCGAGGGCGACGACGTGCGCAGCACACGGCGCTCTTCATCGGGATTAAGGTCCTTCCAGCTGATATAGCCCATCTGCCGGCGCTCGGCGCGCATCATGCGCAGCGCTGAAGCGCCTGTTAGGATTACGGAAGCCGCTAGCTGTTCGCCTGTCGGCTCGTTGCGCCGCTCAATCTTCACTGCCACAAAACCACCCCTACCAAACACGTGCGATAGCAAGGCCATCGACTGCCGCAGCGCCGGCACGCTTGAGCTCCGCCGAGGCCGCTGCCATGGTCGCGCCCGTGGTGATAACGTCATCGATAAGCAGTAGACGGCGGCCGCGCACGTCCTCAACCGTCTCGTACATGCCTTGGGCACGCTCGCGACGCTCCTCACGACCGAGTTCGCGCTGGTCGCCATGCCCGTACTTGACGAGGGCATCGAGCAGGGGAACGCCCGACAGCTCGCAAAATGGGCGCGCAATGGCCTCCATATGATCAAAGCCACGCCGCCGAAACGCTGCCGCCGTCGCAGGCACAAACACCACCGCATCCGCACCGGACAGCACACCTCCTAAGCGATCGGGCGCTACGACCTGGGCATGCAGGGCGGTGTCGTAGAGCAGCTCCGCCAGATACGGCGCCAGGCGTCGCTCGCCCGCGTCCTTGTACGCTTTAATGATGCGCGGCAGTGGATGCGCATAGACGGCGCACGCCAGGCAGCGGTCGAGCGCCTCCGCCATTGCCGAGGACGTGCCCTCGACCGAACACTCAGTGCACAGCAAATCCCCAAACGGGGCGCCGCATCGGGTGCAGCTATGACGTGGGTCGATGAGCGTGAGCGCAGCCAGGCAGTCTTGGCAAATAAGCGTACCGGCGCGCTCGCAGCCGGCACATCGTGTTGGCGACAATGCCTCGAGCGCCTCGCGTGCCACCCGCTCGGCAAACGGTAGTAATTCGTCCGCAAACGGTAGGGCACCGGCACCCTGCAGACAGCTCAATATGTTCAGATGGCTCTTCAAGACACAACCCTCCCTACGTTCGGTCGCAGGGAGGGTTGTTGATTCGGCGCTATGATACCCCGATGCGCTCGGGGCAAGGCGGGCTAAATCCGCTCGCGGGCGTTATTCGCCGGCGGGCGGTTGTGGTGCGGACGAAGACGGGGTCGAGCCCTCGCCACCATCCTGGCGCGGCTTGCGGGAACGGCGACGGCGACGGCGCTTTTGACCCTGGTCGGCCGAGCCCTCGCCACCGCGATCCTCGCGCGGCTCGCGCTCGTCGCGAGCGGCGCCACGCGAAGCCTTAGCAGCCGCTCCCCCGCCATCTCCGGGACGACGGCGCGTGACCTTGACCTCGCCATCCGAGACCTGATCGGCCACGGAGGGCACTGAGGGCTTCTGTTGCGCGCCCGAGGAATGGCGACGGCGCGGACGCGGCGCGCGCTCCTCCTCGCCACGTGACTTGCCGCCCTTGTCGGCAGGCGTATCGGAGGCCGAGGGGCCCTTGGAAGCGGCACCAGCCTCGCGAGCAGCTGCGGCGCGGAAGGCGTCCTCGCGCTCCTCGCTCGACAGATGACGGCGGCGACGACGCGTGGGGTTCATGCCACCGCCGCGATTCTGCTGCTGGGGCTGCTGAACCTCGCGCTCGCGAGAGGCGTTCTTGCCCGCGGCTGCAGCCTCGGTAGAATCGCCCGAGCCCGCGCGCTTGCGACGACGACGGCCACCGGCGGCCTCCTCGGCCTCGGGTGCCTCGGCCTTGCCGCGGCCCTTTCCACGGCCACGGCCCTCGACCTGGCTCTGAGCAGCGCGGGTATCGGAATCGGCATCGCGACGACGGCGCTTGGGCATCGACGTGCCGGCAAGACGGTCGGCGCTCGACAGGCCATCGCCCACGTCGACGCCGTTCTCGCGATCGAGCTCCATGAGCGCCAGGCGCATCTCGGGCGACTCGATGCGCTCGAGCACGTCGCGCGTCACGCAGTCGGGGCGGCAGTTGCAGCCCTGCTCGGCGGCCTTCTTTTTGCAGCCCTCCGAGCACGTCATATCGGCCAGGTTGACCTTAAAGACTTTGCCGTTCTCCAGGCGCAGCACCAGCTGCTCACGCGGCGTGTCATATTCCTGAATACGCGCCTTGCCAAGCGGCGTATCGATGAGCGTCTTCTTTTTGGGCGCACGGCTCTTAAAGTCCTTGTACGCCTCGAACTCATAGCGCAAGCAGCACATCAGGCGGCCGCACACGCCGCTGATTTTGGACGAGTTGAGCGGCAGGTCCTGCTCTTTTGCCATGCGGATCGAGACGGGCTCAAACTGTCCGCCAAAGCGCGTGCAGCAGAGCTCCTGTCCGCATTGGGCATAGCCGCCCACCAGGCGGGTCTCGTCACGCACGCCGATCTGGCGCATGTCGACGCGAATGTGCAGCGTCGAGGACAGGTCCTTGACGAGCTGACGAAAATCGACGCGCTCCTCGGCCGCAAAGTAGAACACGGCCTTCTCGCCGCCAAACAGGTACTCGACGCCGACCGGCTTCATCTCGAGGTCGAGCTCCTTGACCAGGCGGCGGAAGTCGACCATGGCCTCGTCGCCCTGGATGGCCAGGTCGTCGGCAAGCTGCAGGTCGATGTCGCTCGCCACGCGCAGCACGGGCTTGAGCGGCTGACCGATCTCGTCTTGCGGCACCTCGAAGGGATCGGCCGTGACCAGGCCGATCTCGGTTCCGCGCTCGGTGGAGCAAATGGCATAATCGGCCTCGAGGATATCCAAATCCTGCGGATCGAACCACAGGTCGCGCGAGGCGTAGGTAAACTTAACGGGTACGACTAACGGCATTTCAGTGCCTTCCTGATATCGAACAGCATGACCTCGATGGCCAGCTGGGGAGTAACGTTTCTGGCAATGTTGCGCTCGGCGGTCGCGACTGCCTCGAGCGCCCGCGTGGCACCCGCAACATTGGTCGCGGCGGCAAGCCGCCCGATCGTGTCGCGCACGTCCTCGTTCACTACGTCGGCTGCCTCGTCCTGAAGCGTCAGCAGCACGTCGCGCATAAGCGTCCGCGCGCTCGCCAGCGCTTCCATGATACCCGAACGCTCGCGCGCGTTGAGTTCGCGCTTGTTGCGGTCCTCAAGCTGCTTCAATGCTCCACGCGACAGGTAATCGGCGTTTTGCTCGAGCACCTTTTCCTGCGTGGACTTGACCTCGGCGAGCGGCGCCTTAACGGCGACGATGAGCGACTTGGCGCGGCTGAGCACATCGGCCTCGTCGGCGGCGATGAGCGAATCGATGGCACGGACCATCTGGCGGCGAGCATCCTGGCGCTCGGCGCTCTTGAGGAACTCGATGCCACGCGTGGGGCTTCCCGCTACGGCGACGGCTATGCGGCAACGCGCAGGGTCCTGACCGGTGGCGCGACTCACGGCACGCGCGGCCACGGCGGGCGACACCAGCCGAAACGGCACGCACTGGCAGCGGCTCACAATGGTGGGCAACATCACGTCTGCCGAGGTGCCCAGCAAGATGAACATGACACCCTCGGGCGGCTCCTCGAGTGTTTTGAGCAGCGCGTTGGCGGTGTTGGCGCGCAGCTGCTCGGCACGGTCGATGATGTAGACCTTGGCCTTGGCACGGATGGGCGCCAGGGGCACGTCGTCGAGTAGTTCGCGGGTCTGGGCGATGAGGTAGCCCGTGGCGCTCTCGGGCGTGTAATAGTGCACGTCGGGATGCGTATGGCGCGCGACGCGCACGCAGCTGTCGCATGCGCCGCAGCCATCCTGCTCGCACAGGAAGGCTTGGGCGAGCGCCCACGCGGCGTCGAGCTTGCCCGCGCCGGGCGCTCCCAAGAACAGATAGGCGTGCGATGCGCGACCGCTGGCGACGGCGTTGGTCAAAAAGTCGCGCACGCGCTCTTGGGTATCGAGCTTGGCGAGCAAGCTTGTCTGCGCGGGGGCCATGCTACTCGGCCTCCTGGGCAAGCGCGGCGGCGACGGCGTCCTGGGAAATATCGAGGCCGTAGGCGCGAACCTGCTCGACCGTCTTCTCGAAGACTTCCTCGATGGTCGCGGTGGCGTCGATGAGCTTTACGCGGTTTGGCTCCTCGGCGGCAATTGCGCAAAAGCCCTGGTAGACACGCTCTTGGAATGCCAAGCCCTTTGCCTCCATGCGATCTGCCGCACCACGGGCTGCCATGCGCAGCGCCGCCTGCTCGGGCGTGATGTGGTAGACGAGTGTGAGCGCCGGGTGCGTACCCGCGACGGCCAGGTTGTTGGCATCTCGCACCATCTGGCGATCAAGGCCGTCGGCAAATGCCTGATAGCAGGTTGTGGAATCGTAGAAGCGGTCGCACAGGACCACCTTGCCGACAGCAAGGGCGGGCGCGATGGCCTCGTGCACCAACTGAGCGCGTGCCGCCTCGTAGAGCAACAACTCGCAGGTGTCGCCCATCGCTGTATTGGCGGGGTCGAGCAGCAGAGCACGGATCTTTTCGCTGATGGCGGTACCGCCCGGCTCGCGCAGGCTCACAACCTGGTAGCCAGCGAGTTCGAGCGCGCGGGCAAGCAGGCGCGCCTGCGTGGACTTGCCGGCGCCATCGACGCCCTCGAGCGTGATAAAGCTATGTTGAGCGGGCTCAAAAGCCATGGGCGCAGCCCCTTCCTACAAGGCGCGTAAATGCGAGTTATAGCAACCAAGCCATGATACCCCAGTGCTCGGCGCGTCCCAAATCCCACCTAGCCAATGGCTACTCAGACGGCAGTTAGGGACGTTCCTAAACTGCCGGCCGAAAAGGAATGTCCCCAACTGCCGGCTTTTTGGGGTGCTGGGTATAATCGTCGTATTGCATTGAAATGTGGCGAAAGGAGTGGCAATGTCTCGGTATTGCGCCTCGTGCGGCAAACTTCTTGCAGATGATGCCAAGTTCTGCACCTCGTGCGGTGCACCCGTTGAGCAAACAACCGCGAGCGATAGCCAGCCCGCTTTTGAGCAGACCGGTTCCCTCGATACGCCGCAAGCCAAGGCGGACGACCCCGTCGCCTATCGCCCCGACCCCGCCGCAGGCCCCGCGACCGTCGAGACCACGCAGCGCATACCCGTCGCGAGCGGCTCGCCCCAACAGCAGCAGGCTCCCGCATACGCGCCCGCTTCGCCACAGACCCCCGCTCCCAAAAAGAGCGGCACCGGGCCGCTTATCGCCGTTATCGTTGTGCTGGTGACGATCATCATCGCCTTGGTCGTTTTCTTTGTGATCAAGCCTTTCGACAACGCCGCCACGCAGACGACTGCCGAGGTAGCTAAGCTGCACCATGACGTCGACGACGATGACCTAAAGCCTCTCGGCGATCCCAACAGCCTGTACGACGATGATGACGATGACGACGAGGATGGCAGCGAAGCAACGCTCTCCGAGCAGAACCTCTACCGCCGACTGAGCGAATACTACGACCTGCTCGAAGGCCTCGACAACTACGTCCGTGGCTGCGCACAGAACTTCAACGGCAGCTATCTGGAAGAGGATCGAACCACCCGTCAAAATCTCGCCGACGTCGCCGAGCGCACGGAGGACACCATCGAGCAGTATTACGACATCGTCGAGGACCTGGACGTCCCGACGAGCTCTAAGAACTACAGCTCCTGGAAAGACATCGTTGCCCTGTATGACGACCTGGACCACCGCATTGACGCGATCTGCGATGCCTGGGAGATCAGCCTGAAATACGCCAATCCTGCGGACCACAAGAATGAGATCGTGGCGCCGCTGTCGCGCGACAACGTGGCGGGCACCAATGACAATAAGTACCGCCTAGACTTTGAGGAGCGCTATCCCGGCGCCAAACCCGTCGAAGTGAACTAGTCGCATGCGACGTTCTCAAACGACTAGTCATTAAAGAACGTCCCCAATGACTGCCTAGAAAATGAGCGAGGATCGCGGGGTCCTCGCTCATTTTTGTTTTGGTCAATGTTTCGGCTGCGCTGTTACTTGTCGGTGGCCGCTTTCTTGGCAGTCGACTTCTTCGCGGTCGTCTTCTTGGCGGCAGTGGCTTTCTTAGCCGTCGTCTTCTTGGCCGTGCTCGCCTTAGTCGTGGTCTTGCGGCCGCGGGCGGGCTTCTTCTCCTTGGTCGGGCAGTCCATGTTCACGCAGATGCGCCACGGACCGCGCGCCGTGTTGACCACCACGATGGGGGCGCCGCACTCGGGGCAGGTCTCACCCGTCGCCTCGAGCTTACCGCGCGCCGGCAGAGGATAGCTCACGCCGCAGTCATCGTAGTTGGTGCAGCGGATAAAGCGCTTGCCGCTCTTCTCGCTCTTGTGCGCAATCAGGTCGCCATGGCGTCCGGCCTCGGCGCACACCTTGCACTCGCCCACCTTAAGGTCAGGCTCGTAGTTGGTGGGGCACGTGGGGTTCACGCAGATCTCGAAAGCCTTCTGGCGGAACGGCTGACACTTAATGCGCGGCGCACCGCATTCGGGGCACACGGCGGCCTCGCCCTCGAGCGGGCTCACCTTGACGCCGCTCGGCACCGGATAGGTCACATCGCAGTCGGGCCAGCCCATGCAGCCGATAAAGCTGCCGCGGGTCTTGGCGCTCGTCTTCATAACCAGGTCCTTGCCGCACTTGGGGCAAGCGCCCACGCGTGCATCGGCCGTGACGGCGTCGCTGATGGCGTCGCCTAGCTCCTGCGTGTGCTTGAGCAGCTCGTCGAGCACGCCGGCCAGCAGCGCGCGCGAGTGCGTCACGACATGCTCTTCGGTGTCCTCGCCGCGCTCGACGCGGGTCATATCGCCGTCGAGCTCGCTGGTCATATCGGGGCTCGTGATGCGCGGGGCAAATTGCGTCAGCGCGTCGATGATGGCGATGCCCAGCTGGCTCGGCTCAACGGGGTCGTTTTTGAGATAGCGCACGGCATACAGGCGCTCGATGATGCTCGCGCGCGTGGACTTGGTGCCCAGGCCGCGCTTTTCCATCTCCTGCACGAGCTTGCCCTGGCTGTAGCGCGCGGGCGGCTCGGTCTGCTTGGCCTCGAGCTTAATGTCGAACACGTCGACCGTGTCGCCCTGCTCCAGCGGCGGCATCTGCTCGTCGCGCTTGAGTCCGTACGGATACGCCTCGCGGAAACCCGGGGTCACGAGCACGTCGCCCGAAGCCACGAACGGTTCGCCGTTGACGTCGAGCTCGAGCTTGGTGTTCTCGATAGTCGCGGGACCCATGAGCGTCGCCAGGAAGCGACGGGCGATGAGGTCGTAGAGCTTGCGCTGGCCGCCATCGAGCGTGGACGGATCGCCCTCGCCCGTGGGGTAGATAGGCGGGTGGTCGGTGGTCTCGACCTTGCCGCGCGTGGGCTTCATGGGACCGGCGAGCACCTTTTTGCACACGGGCGCCAGCGCCGGGTTGATCTTTGCCAGATCGCTCACCACGGCGCCCAGATCGAGCGTCGCGGGGTACACGGTATTATCGACACGCGGGTAGCTGATGAGGCCCGCCATGTAGAGAGACTCGGCGATGCGCATGGTACGCGCAGGCGAGATGCCCTCGGCTGCGGCGGCAGCCTGCAGCGAGGTGGTCGCAAACGGCGTGGGCGGCTGCTGCTTGCGAGAGCGCTTGGTCACCGCGGCGACGGTTGCCGTCGCGACGCCGTCGACGTGACCATACGCCGTCTCAGCAGCATCTTTGTCGGTAAAACGCGCCGTCTTGTGCGCGATCTTAAAGCGGTCGTCCTCGGCAGCACCCTGAGCGGCACCCATGCCGCGAATCTGCCAATAGTCCTCGGGCACAAACGCCATGCGCTCGCGCTCGCGCTCGACCACCAGGGCGAGTGTCGGCGTCTGCACGCGGCCGGCAGAGCGCACGTTACCAAAGCCGCCAAACTTGGCGAGCGTCAGATAGCGCGTGAGTACCGCGCCCCAAATGAGGTCGATGTGCTGGCGACTCTCGCCGGCGTCGGCCAGATTCTGGTCGAGCGAGACGAGATTATCGAAGGCCTGCGTGATCTCGGCCTTGGTAAACGAAGAATACTGGGCGCGGGCGACCGGCAAGTCGGGCGCCACCTCGCGCACCTTGTTGAGGGCGTCCGAACCGATCAGCTCGCCCTCGCGATCGAAGTCCGTGGCGATGATGACGCTGTCGGACTTTTTGGCGAGGTTCTTAAGCGAGCGGATGAGCTCTTTCTCGGCCGGAAGCTTAATGACGGGCGCCCAGGTGAGATAGGGCAGGCTCTCGAGCTTCCAGCCCTTGATGGAAATGCCATCGGCAAGGAACGGCTTGCGCTTGGTGTCGTACGGCGGGCGGGCCAGGCCATCGGGCATATCGGCCGGCAGCATTTCGCCGTCCTCCGTGACCGAATACCAGCCCAACTTTTTATCGAACAGCACACTGTCGCAAAAATCGGGTGCCAGGATGTGACCGGCAAGGCCGATCGTCACGCACTCCTCGCCCTTCCACTCAAAACGGTAGATGGCGGTGTTGTACACCTTGTCCTTTTTGGGCTTACCCGTGGACAGACGCTCGGCGATCTGACGCGCGGCGTCGTTTTTCTCAGCGATGATGAGCTTCAAAAGAGGCTCCTATCTCGTGTGTCTGCGGCTGCGCCCGCCCTCTTGGCGGCCGACTTACGCCCTTGCTTGCTCAATCTGCCCGATGAGCCAATCGCACCAGGCATCCATGCCCTCGCCCTTGCGCGCGCTCACGGCAAACCGCGGCGCCTGCGGATTGAGGTCATCGAGTGTCTTAGTATACCTATCCATGTCAAAATCGAAAGCCGGGGCCACGTCGACCTTATTGAGCAGCTGCGCGCCGGCGTGCTGGAAGATGCCCGGGTACTTGATGGGCTTGTCGTCGCCCTCGGGCACCGAGAGGATCATGATGGACAGGTTCTCGCCCAGGTCAAAGTCGACCGGGCAGACCAGGTTACCCACATTTTCGATAAAGATGACGTCGATGTTCTCCAGACCGACGGCCTGGTCGAAGGCGTCGACGGCCTCCATGATCATGTTGCCCTCGAGGTGGCACAGGCCGCCCGTGTTGATCTGGATGGCGGGCATGCCGGCTTCCTTCATGGTGATGGCGTCGACGTCCGAGGCGATATCGCCCTCGATAACGGCACAGCGCAGGCTGGCTTTGTCACGCAGGCGCTCGTTGGTGCCCAGAATCGTGGTGGTCTTACCCGAGCCAGGGCTCGACAGCACATTGATCACGTAGGTGTTCGTCTGCTCAAACCGCTGACGCAGCTGATCTGCCAGGCGCTCGTTGCGCGACAGAATCGGCGACGCGATATCAATCGTTTTCTCGGCCATACTTAGCGCTCCTTACTTTGGCCCTTTTATACCCCATCGCTAGATGGCGAGCGTGCTAATCGTCGGGGGTCTCGATCTCGATACTTGCGATGTCGAGTTCGCGGCCATGCAGCAGACGCACGTTGGCACCGCCACATTGGGGACAACGGCAATGGAAACGGTCGTGCTCAAAGACCTCACCGCAGTCCAGACACTCGCTTTGTGGATGGACTTCCTCCACGGCAAGCTCGCAGCCGCGCGTGAGCGGGTCCTCGTCGCGAAACGTCTCCCACGCAAAGTCAAGCGCCTCGCGCACGACCTCGGTCATATCCCCGATACGCAGCGTTACCAAAACGGCGCGCGAGGCCCCCGCCCCACGCGCCGCGCGAATCACTGTATCGAGTATGCCGTTGACAATGCCAACCTCGTGCATACCGATTTACTCCTCGTCGTCCTCGTCGTCCGAGAACAGGTCCAGACGGCTCACGAACAGGCCCTCCTTGCCCTCGCGCGCGGTAATGACCACGCGAGCGATGGCGAGCGAAATCTCGTAGAGCGAGAGCAGGGCGCCATACATGAGACCCAGCGTAACGGGCGAGCCGTCGGGCGTAATCACAGCCGAGCCCACAAGCAGGCCTACGTACACGTAGCGCCAGGCGCTGCGGAAAGCCGCATAGGACACGATGTGGAAGACGGACAGGTAGAAGATGATGAGCGGCAGCTCAAACGCCACACCAAAGCCGATCATAAAGAGCAGCTCCATGTTGACGTAGTTCTCCAGATCGGGCAGCGCCGTAGCGACGGCCGAAGTCTCGCCGATGAGCCACTCAAAGCCCGCCGGGATGATGATGAAGTAGCAAAAGATTGCACCCAAGAAGAACAGCACCGTCGAGGCAAGCACCGTGGGCACGACCCACTTGCGCTCGTTGGGGCGAAGCGCCGGCAGGAAAAACGCCAGAATCTGCCAGACAATCATCGGCGTGCACATGACGACGGCCATCTTGAGGGCCAGCGAAAAGCGCAGACCAAAACCGCCGAGCGTAGTGGTGATGTAGAACTTACCATCCGGCACAAAGGAGCGGATGGGGTCTTCCAGGATATCGAGCACCACGGGCGTGGCGAAATACAGCACGATAGCGGCGGCAAACACCGACACAACCACGATGGTCAGGCGGCGACGGAGCTCTCCCAGGTGGTCGAAGAGCGGCATGCGCGCAGGTCCGATCGGCATTACTCATCGCCTCCCTTCGGGGCATCGGAGGTAGCGGCATCGTCCTCGTCCTCGAGCTCACGGGCGAGCTGGTCGACGACGGCCTTGCGCTTGCGAGGACGACGGGCGTAGAGGTCGGCCGTCGTGGGCTCTGCCGGCTCGGGTTCTGGCTCGGGTTCGGCAGCGGGCTCGACGGCGGCATCGGCGGACCCGGCGTCGGTGCCCTCGGTCGCAAGCTCCTCGGCAGCATTCTCGCCCTCAGCAGCGCCCTCGCTTGCGGCCTTCTCGGCGGCAAGGCGGGCACGGCGCTCGGCAAAGGTCTCCTTCTTTGCGGGCGCGGCCGTCTCGACGGCATCCCCGTCAGCATCGGAATCGTCATCGACAGCAGTCTTCTTGGGCTTGACCGGCGCCGAAGCTGCCTCGCTTACCGGATCGATGATCTCGGATTGAACAACGGCCGTCATCTTTTCCTGCGTCTCGCGGAACTGACGGATGGCACGGCCGATTGTGCGGCCCATCTGCGGGAGCTTATCCGGGCCAAACAGCAAAAAGCCGAAGACCACGATGATTGCCAGCTCACCCTCTCCAATACCAAACACACATACCTCCAAGGCTCGATGTGAGTCGAGCCCGCACCGCGCCATTCGGCCGGAACTCGTCTATTCATTCGGTCAAGTATAGCGCCCGGACGCCAAAACGTCCGAGCGCATCACAAACATATGCCAAACGGCACGCCCCTTTTGGGGCAGGGCCTATGCGGCCGTGATCGAAATCTCCTGGTCGACACCCAGCAGCTGAACCACGCGCATCACCGGGGGTTGCACGTTAGCGCAGCTAAAACGCTTGCCGTGATCGGCTGCGTGGTGCGCGGCGCCCACGAGCACGCCAATACCCGTCGAGTCGATATAGCTCACCTGGGCAAAGTCGAGCTCAACGGCCTCGGTGGGCTGCTCGAGCGCCAAGTCGATGGCGTTACGCAGACTGTCGGCGTTAGAAATATCGATTTCGCCGGTCACCTTAATGGTGTAGAGCTCCGGCGTGGGGTTGGTGGAAATACCCAAATCCATGTATGTGCTCCTTTGCGTATCGAGAGTGCGAAATGTACGGGAAGTCGCGCGTTAGGCGCGCTCGGCACGCGCGATCTCGGCAGCGACAAGCTTAACGGCCAGCACCAGTACGTCGAGCGCGGCCTCCAGGTCCTCGACCGTGGGATAGCTCGGCGCGATGCGGATGTTGGTGTCGCGCGGGTCCTTGCCATAAGGCCAGGTGGCACCAGCCGGCGTGAGCTTGACGCCCAGATCAGCACAAAGCGCGGCGACCTTCTGGGCCGAGCCCTCGGGGCCATCAAAGCTCACAAAGTAGCCGCCACGGGGATGCGTCCAGGTGGCGCAGCCTGTGTCGCCCAGGCCCTCGGTGAGCTTGCGCTCAACGGCCTCAAAGCGCGGGCGCAAAAACTCGGCACGCTTTTTCATATGCTCCTTGACCGCCTCGATGGTGGGAAGGAAACGCACGTGACGCAGCTGGTTGAGCTTGTCGGCACTGATCAGGCCGGCCTTCAGGCGCTTGGAGAACTCCGCGATAACCGCGGGGCTCGCACCGATAAAGCCGATGCCGGCGCCCGGGAAGGTAATCTTGGACGTCGAGGCAAAGGCCACCACGCGGTCCTCGGTGCCCGCCGCGCGAGCGAGGTCAAAGATGTTTGCGAGTTCGTCGGTCTCGTCGTACAGGTCGTGCACGCAGTAAGCGTTGTCCCAAAAGATGCGGAAATCGGGCGCGGCCGTGGGCATCTCGACCAGGCGGCGCACAGTGTCCTCGCTAAAGGTGATGCCCGTGGGGTTGGAATACTTGGGCACGCACCAGATGCCCTTGATGGAATCGTCGGCGGCAACCAGGCGCTCAACCTCGTCCATGTCGGGGCCGTTGTCGGTCATCGCGACGGGGACGTTCTCGATGCCCAAGTCGGCGGTGATGCCAAAGTGGCGATCGTAGCCGGGAACGGGGCACAGGAACTTGACCTTCTTGCCGTCGTGCGCGGCCTCGTAGGCGTCCCAGGGCTCGCTGCCGCACGAGCCGCAACGCCAGAACATACCGGCGATGTCATGCTCAATCAGCAAACTCGACGAGCCCAGCACGAGCGTCTGCTCGGCAGGGCACCCCAGGAACTCCCCCGCTAGCTTGCGTGCCGAGGGAATGCCCTCAAAGCAGCCGTAGTTGGAGCAGTCGACGTTGCCGTCGTGCAGATCGGCATCGGCATTGAGGATATCGAGCATAGGTCGAGAGATGTCCACCTGGGAGGGCGACGGCTTGCCGCGGGCCATGTCGAGCGCCAGGCCCTTGGCCTTGACCTCGGCGACCTCGGCTTTGAGCGCCTCGATGGCGGCATCGAGTTCGGTGGTTTCCATCTTCTGGTAGATCGTCTGCATGGGTGCGACCTTTCGCGAAGCGGTACGTTGCAGTTCGTCTAAGTATAGACCGCCACCGCCACAACGGTATGAAGCCGTGATAGATTAAGTTCATCGCAATGAATTACGAATCGCCGCGCATGGCGGCGTGGGGCGCCCAAGGAGGCACTATGGAGTACGGATCGTTTAGGGCCGAGGAATTCGGCGACCTGCAGCGCCTGGTCGACGGGCTGTTTTACGACCGCCATGCCATCGACCGCCTGGACCTGATCGTACAGGCCGAAATCTTGGACCTGGCGCCCGATCTCATGGAAATCGTCAACCTGCTACCGCCCGGCTATTACGACCGCCAGTCACTCTGCGACCAGCTCAACTCCGCCTTGGCCGCCCACGGCTGGGGCGCCGTCTACGGAACGGTGGAATAAGCCTCGAGGCCGGCGATTTGGCCCGCTTCCCGACCTTGGCGAGGCTTGTTTTAGGGCTTGTGGCCAAAAAAGGGCAAATATGAGTACTGTTACCTTTTTAGTAGCAGCGATTTTTGGTCGAAATCGGCAAAACTCGACTTGAAACTTCCTAATCACCGTCAGCTAGCGCCAAATTGGAAGTCGATGGTCACTCATTAACGTACAGTTCTTATAACTTTGTTCATTATTTTCCGCACCTAAAATGATACGCCGTTTGTGACAGTACTCACAAACGGCGTTTTTTGACCACTGGCGTGTCTGGCAGGCGGCAAGCACCGCCAGAATCCGCATTTTGGACGCGCCCGAATCGGTTCTGGAGCCGGTTTTCGCGCTCTTACTCGTCTTTGGGCGAGGGATGCTTGCAGACCACGCTCATGTAGATCATGCCGAGCACGGCTGCGGTGACCGAACCGGCGAGAATAGCGGCCTTGGCTGCAAGAACCTCAAACTGGGCCGTCGGGAAGGCAAGGCCGCTGATGAGAATCGACATGGTAAAGCCGATACCGCCCAGAATGCCCACGCCGGCAATCATGTGCCAGTTGACATTGTGCGGCAGCTCGCAGGCCTTAAGCTTAACCAGGGCAAACGTCATACCAAAGATGCCGATCGGCTTGCCCAGCAGCATGCCAAAGTACACGCCGAGCGTCACCGGATCGGTGAGCAGCGTGCTCATGTCCACGCCCACTAAACGAACCTGAGCGTTTACGAACGCAAAGATCGGCAGGATCACAAAGTTGACCGGCGTGGAGATCAGACGCTCCATGCGGATAAGCGGCGGGGTCACGCGGTGCATGACGCGCTCGACCTTGGTAGTCGAGACGGTAAAGTCATGCTGGCCCAGGATGTGTGCCTCGTCGTCGTAGCGGTCATCGAGCAGCGGCAGGCACTCGCCCAGCCAATCGGTGAGACTATCGAGCTTGACGCCGCACTTGGCCGGAATGGTGAAGGCCAGGATGACGCCAGCAAGCGTGGCATGTACGCCGCTCTTGAACATGCAGAACCACAACAGCAGCCCCAGTACCGAATACGGGGCAAGGCGGTAATGCTGCGTCTTGTTGAGCCACACGAGCGCGCAGGTCACAAGCGCGGCGGCGCCCAACCAAAACGGATTGGGGCTCTGACCGTAGAAGATGGCGATGGCGGCGATGGAGATCAGGTCGTCGGCGATAGCGAGCGTCGAGAAGAACACGCGCACGCCGTTGGGAACGCGGTTGCCCAAAAGCGACAGCACGCCCAGCGCAAAGGCAATATCGGTTGCCATGGGGATGGCCCAACCGTTGCGGGCGCCGGCATGGTTAAAGATCAGGTAGATGCAGGCGGGAACGACGACGCCGCCCACCGCCGCCAACATGGGAAGCATGGCCTGACGCGGATTCTTGAGCTCGCCGACCGTCATCTCGTACTTAAGCTCAATGCCCACCAACAAAAAGAAAATCGCCATGAGGAAGTCGTTGACGAAAAGCTCAACGGTGAGACCAGCCGTAAGGTTGCCCAGGCCCACATACAGCGGGGTCTCCAAAAAGTGATGGATGGCCTCGTAGGCATCGGTGTTGGCGCAGATAACGGCGGCGATAGCGGCGAAGACCATGACGGCGGCGGAAATCGTGCCGTTCTCGGCGATGCGCTCCCAAATGTCGTGACGTTCAAAGCGCTTGCGCTCACGAACGTTGAACAGCTGCTCAGTTGCTGCCATGGGCGGCTCCTTTCACGGGAAAGCTCCCGTCTTAAAAAAGCACGGCCCGCCCAAGTGGCGGCGCCGCGCTCTAACGTATTACGCTTGCATCTAGCCTACCCTGCACGACAAGCACGCAGGCGTGGCCGAAAAGCGGAACCACAGGTTGAACATTATTTGCTCAACGGCACGGGCACGCCTGTCCAAGAGACGACGCGGCGCCGTGCACAAAAAACGACCGGAGCGCGGGACGTCCGCGATCCGGTCGTGGCGTTTGGTCAACTAAACCTAGCAGGCGGCCATGATGGGGGCAGCGACCTGCTTCTTACGGGAGAGGACACCCGGCATCCAGACGCCGTCGTGCTCGTCGGCAATGCCCAGGCCCTTCTGAGCGGCCTCGGTCTCGCCCTCGAGCAGGACCTGCGAGCCCTCCTCCATGATGTCGGTGATGCACAGGACAATGCCATCGGCACCCTTCTCGGCGGCGTAGGCGCGCATGGCCTCGCGAATCTCGTCGATCATGCCGAGCGCACGACTCTTGTCGACGGTCTCGTACTGGCCGATGAGCAGCTTCTTGCCGGCGGGCTCGAACATCTTGATGTCGTTGCCGACCATCTCGGCTGCGGTGAAGGAGCCGGACGGACGGGTGAGGAAGACCTCCATGCCAAACTTGACCGGGTCGACACCCACCTGCTCGCCGAGCTTGGCGGCGACAGCGCGGTCGACATCGGTGGTGGTGGGGCTCTTGAGCATGAGCGTGTCGGTCATCATGGCCGAGAGCAGCAGCTTGGCCTGGACGTCGGAAAGCTCAACGCCGAGCACGCCGGCGAGCTTGGTGACGATGGTGCAGCTGGAGCCCCAGGGCAGGCAGATGTAATGCAGCGGGCCGGCGGTCTCGAAGTCGCCGATGCGGTGATGATCGACAACGCCAAAGACCGTGGCGTCCTTAAGGCCGGCGACGGACTGGGCAGACTCGTTGTGGTCGGTGAGGACGACGAGCTGACCGGCCTCGACGGACTCGATCACGCGGGGCTCGGCGATGCCGGCGTCGGCGAGCAGCTTGGCGGACTCGGCCGGAAGCTGACCAAGGGCGCAGGCCTCGTAGGTGTTGCCGGCATACTCAACCTGGTTGAGCAGCTGGGACAGGACGACGGCGCTCATGATGGCGTCGTTATCGGGGTTCTGGTGACCAAAGACAAGAACGTTTGCCATGGATATCCTCCACTTGATATGTGTACTTGGACATAGCTATGGTAGCACGCTGACGCCGAACCCTATGAGATGGAAGGGCCGCGGCACAAATTGGGGCAGGCACGGGGGCCAAGGCTGTCCCTTTTGCACCATGTTGGTGCAAAGTAACCTGTCCCCCTTGCACCAGCTATTTACCGGCGGCGCGCAGGGCTACGCAGGCGGCACCGATGATGCCGGCGTCGTTTCCGAGCGAAGCGACATTGATGGGTGTCTCGCGCGAGGCGGAAAGCGCGTACTGCTTAAAGTGCTCGCGAACCTTGTCGAGGTAGACATCGGCCGAGGCGGAGGCGCCGCCGCCGATGAGGAACATCTCGGGATCAACCACGTTGGCAATAAGCGCCAGTGCGCGGCCGAGATAGTCGGCCATGGTATCGGCCGCGGCAAGCGCGAGCTTGTCACCCTCGCGGCAGGCCTGGAACACGTCCTTGGAATCGGAGGGGCCGGTGAGCTCGATGGGCTCGACGCCCGCCTTCTTGCACTCGGCAAGGTAGTTGCTCACCACGCCGGTGGCGCTGGAATACTGCTCCAGGTGGCCATGGCCGCCACAGCCACAGGTGCGCTCCTCGGCCGGGTTCAGGCACATGTGGCCAATCTCGCCGCCGGCGCCCACAACACCCGATACCACGTCGCCGTTAACGATAACGCCGCCGCCCACGCCGGTACCGATGGTGACCATCACCACGTTCTGCACGCCCTTGGCAGAGCCGAGCCAGGCCTCGCCCATGGCAGCGGCGTTGGCATCGTTCTCGTACTTAACGACCGCGTCGGGGCAGTGCTCCTGAATGGCGACTCTCAGCTCGGGCAGGTTAATGGCAATGTTGGCCTTGACCTTGGCATCGCCCGATGCCGGGATGGGGCACGGAACGGCCAGACCAATGCCCGCCACAAAGGCACGCGGAATCTGAGCCTTGGCGACCACCT
>OOCE01000296.1_pt1 | contig 18535 bp, 15 predicted proteins | sample 1671421 | NCBI WGS metagenome assembly OOCE01 (sample SAMN06348155, study PRJEB24527) | human gut metagenome | biome: human gut; feature: ankylosing spondylitis patient; material: feces | host: Homo sapiens | place: China | collected 2015-10 | reverse complement strand
CTCGATAAAAAGTTGTATCTTTGTAATCGCTACAGAACAAAAACAACGATTTAAAGAGTAACTGTTGTGGATGCAAAATTAAGCAATTTTTCTGAGTTATCAAACATATTAAGTATTAAAAGTTCATAGCGAACCAATTTAATGGCACTTTTTACCCGTTTTGCCAAACAGCGTAATGCCGAGAACCCAAACGCCATCCGCTTTAACGAGTCTACGGAATCGAAACTGAAGGTTGCCGTTAACATGATAAAGAGAGCTTGGAGTCATAAGTGCCTGCGAGCCAAGTATGTTCTTTGTGACAGCTGGTTTACTTGTGAATATCTCATCGCCGAAGTTAGAAAGCTTGGCAAAGGAGCCTTGCATCTTGTAGGATTGGCGAAAATGGAAAAGAAGTGGCATAAAAAACTTTTTAGGTAACCGTTAAAATGCCCTGTTTATAGGGATTGATGGAACATTAAGGACTCAAAAATGCCCTATAAACTGGGATGGGAAACCTTAGTAATGTAATCCTTTTATACATTATAATTTAACCTTTGCCAAAACCTTACCGGTGGCACCCGAAAGACTCGCTACGAAGGCTCCAGCCTTATCACCAGCCAGCTTCAGGAAAGCCGCATCGTTCATCATGGAACTCATCAAGCCCTCGAAGTCCTCATAGGTATTGATTTCAAAACCGCCACCCGACTTCAGCAAGCCCTGAGCCTCCTGGAACTTCTTGTTGTTTGGACCAAAGATAACCGGCATATTCCATACAGCAGCTTCCAGAGTATTATGAATACCCACACCGAAACCACCGCCGATATAAGCCACATCACCATAATTATACATGCTGCTCAGCAATCCGAAGCAATCGATAATCAGCACATCTGCCTTGGCTGCCTCCTCAGGGGTAGTCTGCGTATAGCGTACCACCTTCTTATCCTTCAAGAGAGAAAGAATCAGCTTCAGATGTTCCTCAGCAATCACATGAGGAGCAATCAGCAGTCGCCAATCCTTATGCTCATTGAAGAAACGGATAAAGATTTCCTCATCTGGAGGCCATGAACTACCAGCCACGAAGACCTTGTAGTCTGGATGAGATGCTTTCTCAGAAGACGCAGCAGAATCAGAACCAGCCACCCCACTTCTGAAAGCCTCGCAGATAGGCAGATGTTTAGCCGCCTGCTTAATCTGGAGTACACGGTCGAAACGGGTATCTCCTACCACATCCACATCCTTGATGCCGATGCTTTCGAGCAATCGTTTGCTTTCCTCATTCTGCACGAAGAAACGGGTAAAACACTTCAGTACATTTGCATAACTCCTGCCATACCACTTGAAGAACACCTGATCCTCGCGGAAGATACTGCTCACACTATAGGTAGGAATGTTGCGATGCTTCAGGATATGAAGGAAATTAGACCAGAACTCATACTTGATGAAAAAAGCCATCACAGGGCGTACCAGGCGAAGGAAACGGATGGCATTCAGACGGGTATCCACTGGCATATAGCAGATGATGTCGGCACCCTCATAGTTCTTGCGCACCTCATAACCCGAAGGAGAATAAAAGGTGAGCAAAATCTTATACTGAGGATAATCCTTGCGGATTTGCTCCATCAATGGACGTCCCTGCTCAAACTCACCGAGCGATGCTGCATGAAACCAGATGTACTTAGCATTAGGATCCACCTTCTGCTTCAATATCTTGAAAGCCTCACGCTCGCCACGCCACATCTTGCGTACCTTTTCATTAAACAGACTGGCGATGGCTATGCCCAATAGGACGAAATATATTACGATATTATAGATCATGATATTACTTTTATTGGTTAGTATCTATAAATACGTGAACTCTCTGAGGAACATTCAGCCCGACGGCAAAAGTTCCTCAGAGAGATGTTTATTGTGAATTAACCCAAAACTTCGATAGCCTTGCGAAGGCGACGCAAAGTCTCCTCCTTACCGAGGAAGGCAGAGATGTCGAACATACCTGGACCCTTGCCCTCTCCTACGAGAGTCAGGCGGAAGGCATTCATTACATCACCGAGCTTATAGCCCTTGTCCTCTACCCACTTCAATACGACAGGCTCCTGACCCTCGATAGAGAAGTCCTCGATGCCCTCGAGAACCTCAGCGAGTTCAGTCATCTGCTGAGCAGAGTACTCCTTCCAGCGCTTCTTGGCAGTCTTGGCATCATACTCTGTAGGAGGAATAAAGAAGAATGAGCACAATGGCCACAACTCATAGACGAAGTTCACACGGTCCTTCATCATGTGTACCACCTGCTTTACTCTATCCAAAGTCTCCTCTACACCATTGTTAGCCACGATAGGTGCAAAGAGGTTGGCAATCTCATCATCACTCTTCATGAGAATGTACTCATGGTTGAACCAGATGCCCTTCTTGAAGTCGAACTTGGCACCAGCCTTGGAACAGCGGGAGATATCGAAAGCCTTCACCAACTCATCGAGAGAGAAGATTTCCTGCTCCGTACCAGGGTTCCAGCCGAGGAGCGCCAGGAAGTTGACTACAGCCTCTGGGAAGTAGCCACTCTCACGATAACCAGAAGAAACCTCACCGGTCTTAGGGTCATGCCACTCCAATGGGAATACAGGGAAACCGAGGCGGTCACCATCGCGCTTGCTCAACTTACCCTTGCCCTCTGGCTTGAGAAGCAAAGGAAGGTGTGCGAAGCGAGGCATAGTATCCTCCCAACCGAAAGCCTGATAAAGGAGAACGTGCAATGGTGCACTAGGCAACCATTCCTCACCACGAATCACGTGAGAGATTTCCATCAAGTGGTCGTCCACGATGTTTGCCAAGTGATAAGTTGGCAATTCGTCAGCACTCTTATAGAGCACCTTGTCGTCCAGGATATCACTCATCACCTTCACGTCGCCACGAATCATATCATTGACATGAATCTCCTGTCCTGGTTCAATCTTGAAACGAACGGTATATTGCTTGCCGTCGGCGATGAGCTGATCTACCTCCTCCTTGGAAAGGGTAAGAGAGTTGCGCATCTGCATACGGGTATGGGCATCGTACTGGAAATTCTGAATCTCAGCACGCTTAGCTTCCAGCTCCTCTGGAGTATCGAAAGCGATATATGCCTTACCATTGTCCAAAAGCTGCTGTACATATTTCTTATAGATATCACGACGCTCGCTCTGGCGATAAGGACCATGCTCGCCACCGAAGCTCACACCCTCATCAAACTGGATACCGAGCCACTTGAAAGATTCCAGGATATATTCCTCGGCTCCTGGTACGAAACGATGAGAGTCTGTATCCTCGATACGGAACACAAGCTCACCACCATGCTGGCGAGCAAACAAATAATTATAAAGGGCGGTACGGACACCACCAATGTGCAGTGCTCCCGTTGGACTTGGGGCAAAACGCACTCTTACTTTTCTATCTGCCATGTCTTATTTTATAGCTATTTTTGAATTTTTCTGCAAATTTACAGTTTTTTTTGCGATTATAATAGTTTTTTTTCGTATTTTCGCACTGTAAAAAGGAATTAATGGGAGAAAAGATGCTTTTTTGCTCAATATTTGGGAAAATGAGCAGTTTTTTAGCCCAAAAACGTCACAAACCATAAAGCGTAACAAACATGAGTATATTCAACAATCTCGAGGAGAATTATTGGCGCAACCTGATCACCAAGACCATTCTCGTTATCTTTACAGTTGCCATCATTGTCTGGTTTTTGCCACGCAATGAGGGCAGACAGTTCCGTTACGATGTGGGAAAACCTTGGATGTACGGTTCAGTGATTGCCACCTTCGACTTCCCGATCTACAAGACCGATGAAGCCATCAAGCACGAGCAGGATTCGCTGCTGCGGCAGTTCCAGCCGTACTACACAGTGAATTCCAATGTCGGCAATGAACAGATCAAGCGTTTTCTCCACGACTTCAGCCAGGGCATTCCAGGACTTCCGAAGGAATACGTGGAACTCATAGCCAACCAGCTGAAGCAGGTTTATCAGACGGGCATTGTCAGTACGCCTGAATATAACCGTATCTACAAGGATTCTACCAGTATGATACGCATCATCAGCGGCAAGAACGCCAAGAGCTTTCCTATCGGTAACTTCTACTCTACCATTGCCGCCTATGAGCACATCTTCTTTGATGAGAAGATATCGGCACAGCGGCAGATTCTCTCCCGCTGCAATCTCAACGACTATGTGGAACCCAACCTTATATATGATAAGGAACGCTCGGAGGCAGAACGAACAGACTTGCTGAGCAGCATACCGCTGGCCAGCGGTATGGTGATGAGTGGACAGAAAATCATCGACCGAGGCGAAGTAATCAATGATTATACTTACCGGGTGCTTACCTCTTTCGACAAGGAGACTAAGCGCCGAAGTTCTACTGAGGACGAGCTTACCACTACCATCATCGGGCAGGCACTCTTCGTACTGATTCTCGTGATGATGTTTACCTTCTATCTCACGCTCTTCCGCAAAGACTACTTCGACAAGCCACGCAGCATCACCATGCTCTATGCGATGATTACGCTGTTCCCAATCTTTGTGTCACTCATCATGAAGCACAATTTCTTCAGCGTATATATCATCCCATTTGCCATGGCACCTATCTTTGTGCGCGTCTTTATGGATTCACGAACGGCTTTCATCACGCATGCCACGATGATTCTCATCTGTGCGGCAGCTGTGAAATACCAATATGAATTCATCATCGTGCAGCTGGTTTCCGGCTTGGTTGCGATTTACAGCCTGCGCGAATTATCCAAGCGCTCGCAGATATTCTTCACAGCCCTCCTGGTTGCCATCAGTACCACCGTGGTATATGTGGCCCTCCAGTTGATGCAAGACAATCAGGTGTTCAATATCGACCGCAGCATGTACACCTATTCCACCATCAATGGAATTTTCCTGCTGCTCGCCTATCCACTGATGTACATCATCGAGAAGACGTTTGGTTTCACCTCTAATGTCACACTCTTCGAGTTGTCCAACACCAACAAGGGGCTGCTGCGCAACCTGAGCGAGATTGCTCCTGGTACATTCCAGCACTCCATCACCGTAGGTAATCTGGCAGCGGAGATAGCCAACCGTATCGAGGCAAACAGTCTGCTGGTACGTACCGGAGCACTCTATCACGATATCGGCAAGATGACAAACCCCGTATTCTTTACGGAGAACCAGGCAGGAGTGAATCCACACGACCAGCTGAGTGATCTGGAAAGTGCCCAGATCATCATCAGTCACGTAACAGAAGGACTGAAGATGGCAGAAAAGGTAGGTTTGCCGGGTATTATCAAGGACTTCATCACTACTCACCACGGTACAGGTATTGCCAAATTCTTCTATGTAAACTATTGCAATGCCCATCCTACGGAAGTAGTAGATAAGTCACTGTTCCAATATCCGGGACCGAATCCGTTTACCCGAGAGCAGGCAATCCTGATGATGGCGGATACAGTAGAAGCAGCTTCCCGCTCACTGAATGAATATACGGAAGAAAGCATCAGTAATCTGGTAAACAAGCTCATCGATGGACAGGTGGCAGATGGATTCTTCAAGGAATGCCCGATTACCTTCCGTGACATTGCACTTGCCAAGCTGGTGCTTATCGATCGTCTGAAGGCGATTTATCATACCCGCATCTCCTATCCTCACATGAATGTGAAGGAGAATCAAAGCATAAAAAAAAGAGGAAGAAGCTCCTCAAGCTGAAACCGACGTTCAAAAGTCTTGAAAACAGCTGATTTTTCAAGGTATCGAAACATACAAATAAAGCTATCAAATAGCCCGAGAATTTGCACAGTCTTTAAGTTTTGTGCAGATTCTCGGGCTATTTGCGTTAATATACTTTAAATATAAAATTACCATTATGGATAAATAGAACATTATAGTTACCTTTGCGGACGTTTTTATTTAATATTATTAAGATGAAGAAACTAAAATTAGTTAGTTTGGCCATTGCGATGGCCTGTGCAACACCTTCTTTGGCAGGTGGTTTGCTCACTAACACCAATCAGCATGTTGCATTCAATAGAATGATGAGCCGTGAGGCTTCAATTGGTATCGACGGCGTTTACTACAATCCAGCCGGTGTTGTATTCATGGGTGAAGGTCACCATCTTGCCATCAACTGGCAGTTGGCTTACCAGACACGTAGCATTGAAAATGATTATGCGCTGTTCACAAACAATGTGAACAATCCGATTACTCCTCGTACTTTCAAGGGTGAGGCTTTTGCGCCTGTCATCCCTTCATTCCAGTATGCTTACAATAAAGGCAGATGGTCACTCCAGGCTAGTTTCGCCCTCACCGGTGGCGGTGGTAAGTGTACTTTCGACGATGGACTGGGTTCCTTCGAGAAGATTGTAGCCGAGACAGCTTTGGCAGCTTGCGGTTTGGCAAGAACTGTTGACAACGTATTGGGTAATACACTTGGCCAGCCAGGAATGCAAATGTTTACAACCGACCAAGCTTTCGGTCAGAAAGGCGAATATAGTTACAACAGCTATATGCATGGCCGTCAGTACTATTATGGTCTCTCTGTAGGTGCTGCATATAAATTCAGCGACAACTTCAGCGCATTTGCAGGCGTACGTGGCGTCTATGCTTCAACAAACTACTATGGATATGTTGAAAACATCAAGGTAGGCAACATGCCTCTTTACAAGGTACTCGACCCTAACAAGGAAAATGCAGCCAACATTGAATTGAGCTGTGACCAGAGCGGCATCGGCTTTACTCCTATCATCGGTGTAGACTTCAAGACAGGCAAGTGGAACTTCTCTGCAAAATATGAGTTCAAGACTCGCATACGTTTGAAGAACAAGTCTGTAAATCAGGCTCCTAGTATCAGTGCTCTCCCAGACAACTTGTCTAGACAGATGGTTGGAACTTTGACAGAGGTATTCACTAAAAAGGGTATGACTCCAGAAAATGCTCTAGCCACTGCAACAAATACTACTAAAGCAGTTTTAACTAACGGTGATGTAGTAAAGACAATGGCTGGCTTGAAGACCGAGTTCGACACCAAGCTCGAAGAGGCTATCGGCGAATACGAAGATGGCAAGAAGATTGCAGGTGATATTCCTGCATATCTGGCACTCGGTGTTGGCTATAGCCCTGTCGATGCAGTTAGAGTAAACGTAGGTTTCCACTGGTTCGATGACAAGCACGCTACATCTTACAACAACCGACAGGAGAAGTTGAACCGTGGTACATTGGAGTACAACGCAGGTGTCGAGGTAGATGTAAACAAGAAGATTACCTTGAGTACTGGCTGGCAGAATACCAACTATGGTTTGCCTGATGAGAACCTTGACACACCAGCTTCAAAAAGATACATGGACGACAAATCATTCGTTGTCAGTTCAAACTCTGTAGCTTTCGGTGGTGTTTATCACATCAATAAGAAGATGGATCTGAACGTGGCTTACTTCCACACCTTCTATCAGCACAAGAAGACTTCAGAGAATGTAGAACAAATAGGAAAGACCTACAGCTCTGATTACACACGTAACAACAATGTGTTCGCAGTAGGTCTTGACATCAACTTCTAATCACAGTGTTGAAAAAGCCGAATTAGATGGTTGAAAAAGCCGAATTAGACTTATGTTTATCAAACTATCAGATAAGACGACAAGACACATAACTACAAACATTCAAAAAGGCTATCCCTCTCTTAAAATTGGGATAGCCTTTCTTTTTTATCTCACACAGAGGATTCCGACATGACTACTTTACCTACATCGGGTCCACATCATAATATATCTGCAAAGCTCCATACCTCGGATCTTTTGCCATTATCTGCTGTGCATACTTCAGATATTCGCGCACCTTCTTCTGGTCGATACCATTCTCCAGCTTGATGACAATCTTGCGGATATTCATTGTCTTTACACGTGCTACAGCCGGCTTATCCGGTCCGAGTACGCGTTCACCAAACCATCCTCTCAGCGTCTTGCCCAATTCCAGACTAGCCTGTTGGCAGATCTTTTCGTGCTTGTGCTTCAGGAACACATTGATAAGATGGAAGAAAGGCGGATAATGAAACATTCTTCTCTCCTCCAGGATTCCCTTGAAAAGAGAATCATAGTCATTGTGTACTACCTGACTGATGATAGGCAGTGTCGGATTCTTTGTCTGCAGAATCACGAGTCCCCGTTTGCCCTTTCTTCCGGCTCTTCCACTCACCTGCGCCATCATCATGAAAGCATGCTCGTAAGCACGGAAATCAGGATAGTTGAGCATTGAATCAGCATTCAAGATACCTACTACACTCACTTTATCGAAATCCAAGCCCTTTGATATCATCTGCGTACCAATCAGAAGATTTGTCTTTCCCGAAGAGAAATCGGAGATCAGTCGCTCATAGGCATTTCGGGTACGGGTTGTATCTAAGTCCATTCGGGCGATGCGGGCTTCAGGAAAGATCTCGGAAATCTGGTCTTCGATGCGCTCTGTTCCGATACCCCTGCCCATCAACTCAGTACTGCCACAGTTAGGACATTCTGTAGGAACCGGATAAGTATAACCGCAATAATGGCAGGTAAGGAGATTGATACTCTTATGCAGGGTAAGCGAAACATCACAGTTCTTGCATTTCGGCACCCATCCGCACACCTTACATTCTATCATCGGCGCAAATCCTCTTCGGTTCTGGAAGAGGATAGCCTGCTCTCCATTCTTCAAAGCCTCCCTCACCGCAGCTAAGAGCTGTGGCGAATAAGCACCCGTCATCATCTTTCTATGGCGAAGGTCTTTCACATCCACCACCTGTATCCCTGGCAACTGTATATCCTTGTATCGGGTCTTCAGTTCTACCAATCCATACTTACCCTGCCGGGCATTGTAATAGCTTTCCATCGAAGGCGTAGCCGTTCCCAGAAGCACCTTTGCCTCCGGATACATATTGGCAAGCACGATGGCTGCACTGCGGGCATGATAGCGTGGAGCCGGATCCTGCTGCTTGAAAGAGGTCTCGTGCTCTTCGTCGATGATGACAAGTCCCAGTTTCTGGAAAGGCAGAAAGACTGCACTTCTTGCTCCCAGGATAACATCATAGGGATGCCCGGAGAGTTGTTTCTGCCAGATTTCCACGCGCTCTGCATCACTATATTTAGAATGATAGATACCGAGCCGGTCGCCAAAGACTCTGTGCAGTCGCTCCATGATCTGAACCGTCAGGGCGATTTCGGGCAGCAGATAGAGTACCTGCTTGTGTTCCTTGATGGCTTTTCTGATGAGATGGATGTAGATTTCCGTCTTTCCGCTGGAAGTTACACCATGCAGAAGTACTACGTTTTTCTTCAGCATCTGCATCAGTATCAGATTGTAAGCATCCTGCTGCGGCATAGACAAGGGCTTGATTTGGTCTAGATGAGATTCTCCAGCCGTATTCAATCTACCCACTTCCAACTCGTAGGTAAAGAGGATGCCTCTGTCGATGAGCGCCTTGACCACAGCTGCCGTGCATCGTGCCTCGTTCATCAGCTCTTCCTTCGTCACCTTCTTGATACCTTCTCTAGGCGTATCTCCCTCCAGACTGTCCCAATGAGAAAGAGCCAGGAAGGTGGTCAAAGTCTTCGATTGCTTCAGGGCACGCTGCACCATATTGAGCGCCACGTGCAGAGCCTGTTCATTGCGATAACTGCTAGCCAACTCCACATAGAGTTCCATCTTGGGCTTGAATTTCTCTGTAGATTTCATTCCGGCAGGCATGGCTGCATTATATACATCGCCAAGAGGTGACATATAGTAATCGCTGATCCACTGCCAAAGGCGATATTGCTGGGGAAGAAGAGAGGGATAGGAATCAAGAACACCCTCTATCGGCTTACAGTTGAAATCCGGCTTTTCGGAATGTACATCCGCTACCATGGCAATATATTTCTTGCTTTTTCCTAAGGGAACAAGCACGCGCATACCAGCCACGACTTTCTCTTCCATCCCTTCGGGGACAGAATAAGTAAAGGTGCCGTCGAGCGGAAGAGGCAATATCACATCTACATATCTCATTGTTTCTATCTTCTAATTCTTCAGAATGTTTATCGTATGAAACAGCTACCCAACTATTCTTTCCAAACATTCGTTCTGCAAAGATAGCAAAAAAAAAGCAGATACCCATCATCAGGTACCTGCTTTTATATATTTTAATGTATCTACTCGAAGAGATACAAGTTACAGTAGCTTAGAACCAGTAGCCGAGTGCAATCTGCCAAGAGTTGTTACGGCTCTTGTCCACTGATTCAAGAACCTTAGAGAAGCTAGCATCAGCAGACTTGCCGCAAGCGATATTGTAGTTGGCTGATACCTGAAGATGGTTCAGCAAGGTTACACCAGCACCTACGTTTACGCTGAAGTTTGACTTCTTCAAAGAGTAGTTGCCCACCTTTTCCAAATCAAAGTTCTTGTCACCCACATTGAATCCCCACTGTGGACCAGCAAAAAGGAAAACGTTAGCCAGGCTGCTCAAGCCAAAACCATAACGAACGTTGACAGGAATGTTGATAGACTGCTGTTTCACATTAGTCTTTCCAAATTCATCAGCAATATTATACTTAACATCAGCCTCTTTCTGGTCGTATAAAGCAGCAGCATCGAAGCTCAAGCCTACGATAGGCACAGTAACCTTCACCATAGGACCAACAAAGAAACCAGTCTTGTTGGAAGCATCAAATACATCCTCGCTGAAAGACATGCTTGTCACGTTCAAACCACCCTTCAAACCGAACTTAATCTGTGCGTTTGCGCTAGTAGCATACATCATTGCTGCTACCATGAATACAAGTGATAAAATCTTCTTCATTTTCTTACCTTTTTTAATTGTTACTAATTCAATATGTTCACACTATAAGTTGAATACAACATCTCTTTTACTTAATGGCGCTCTCTTCTCACCGTGACTCTAGCCGAACCGCTGGCAGAAGAGGTTCTGTTTTTAGCCTGCTTTGACTTGACACGGGAAACCTTGCCGGTGTTGGCAGATGCGCCACGCAATCCTGTGCTTCGGCGAATCTTCCTTACACTTCCCTTTACATCCTTTGCTGCATGGGCAATGCTGTCCAGTGAATCCTTTCGTGCCTGATTACCCCAGATATTATTCTCAAAGGCAACCAATTCTGCCTCGATGCGTTTCTGCTCCTTTGCCATGGCAGAATCCGTGGTACAGTATTGAGAAAGGGTTTGTCCCAACAGATTGTTAGTCTTGTAAATCTTACCCTTATATTGATTTCTGGCAAAGTAATCATCAATGCTCATCACCACGACATTGTTCAGATTGCTAGTCATCACCTGCTGGCGGGTAAGATAAGGAGCCAGATCATCATATTTCACCCAAAAGAGGGGATACTTGGTTCCACCATCTCCAAAATCATCCTCACGGGTCATGATAGGGCAAAGCGCCAACACCTTGGTATGGAAGGTAGCAGAACGCTGGTCGAAAAAACTGCTCTCCTTGATATAATACGATTTCACCTCACGCGAAGGGATATCGCTGTTGTCTAACTTGATTCTACCATTTGCCTGCTTCTCGTAGTAGATATGATAGTTATCCAGGAAAGACTTCGGATCCACCCGGTCGGCAGCGGCAAAACTTTCATTACCATCCATGCGATATTGGAATACGGTAATCTTTCCCGTCATCATCAATCTGAAGATGGTGGTAAAGAGATTCATCTGATTTCCCTTCGGCTCTACAGGATAATAGAGCGCAGCATTGGCTTCATTGTTGAGATCCAGTTCACGGTAGATATCTCTTCTCCAAACCACGTCCTCATCCATCGGGAGAGCAGTAGGAAAGGAGATCTGCGCACGCAGGGTTGGAATATCGCCATTCTGCTGCGCAGCTTTCTTCTGTGCTGCCGCCTGCCTGCGGGCCTCAGGTTGTGCCCAGATGCCCTGCACCATTCCCAAGAGCAGGAACAAGAACAATATCTTTTTCATTGACTTTGATTTTTAAATTTGAAAACTCCGTTATTACTTTACGATAACTTCCATTGCCGAAGGCAGGGTTCGCATGATGCCGTCGGGACCTACAGCTCTGATATGAGAGATGTAGAAACGACGGTTGCGATACAGCTTTCTAAACTCCTCACGCTGTCTGGCCGAGAAACTGGCTCCAGCAGAAGCCAGCGGAATGGCATTACCCATATTGTCGAAGAAGACGGTTTCGAAACCTACTACCTTGAAAGGAATATCCAGAAGTCCATCGTCGATGGCTGCATGAATGCCCGTGGCACCCATCAGATTGGCCTTTGCCAAACCGCCACCTCTGAATCTGTCTGTTCCCATTGCGATATAAGCGGTAGGATCTGGCAATTTTCTGACATGGAAAACAAAAGGCGGCAGCGAGCGAACCTGTCCTTTATCTCTTGCCGTTACATGAATGGTAACATCCCTGCCAACGGCAGATGGAGTCGCCACGAAATGACCATTACCTTTTGATACGAACGAGCCACCACTCATAGAGGCAGAGATGGCATTAGCCGGAACACCTGGCACACTGATACTGATAGGATTGGCATAACCTGCATAAAGCACATTCATCAGGTCAGCTGCCACTGTAGCAGAATTCGGAACAGGCAATACGGTATATTTCTGACTGAAGTTACGACGGATTTCCTCACCATCCTTGCCTTTCATCAGAATATAGCCATTAAACTGATGTTCTCCGACCCCACTAGCCGTAAAGCTATATCTACCATCAGCAGCCTGAAGCCGACTGCCATTGACATAGATTTCAGGGCGCTGGGTACTGTCTATAGCCGCCATCACCACCTGTGAGTTGAATCGCTCACCCGCATAAAGGGTCGTCTTTTCTGGAATCACGAAGGCATTCATCTCACTCACATTCAGTTCCACGAGTTTCACATCCTTCTTCTCATCGCCCTTCCGCGGTTCATCCTGCAAGCTTCTCTTCACCTTCTCCACCAACGACTTTCCCTTGACACCGAGCTCCTCTTCAGTAGGAGTATTCAGTGCCAACATAGCCATCAAGACGACATACATCAGATTGATCATCTTCTGGCGTGGTGAAATCGGTCTTTTCTTTATTGCCATTTATTTTTCTTTAAGTTTGCGGTCATCGCTGCAATCATACGTGCATAGATGCTGTTCAGTTGCTCTATCTGCTGAGCCATCTTCCGGGTCTGTTCGTTAATCTGGTCGATGGTACCAATCTGCTGACTGGCACTTTTCAACTGCATCTCATAAACCTTGGTAATACCGGTAAGCGTGCGATTCAGGTTTTCCATCTCCTCACTGTCACGAGTCAGACGGGAGCTCTGCTCATTAACCTTACCAAGAGTATCTACCAGATTCTTCAGTTCATCCACATAGCTGCTCTGCACTTTCTGCATTTCCTCAGAAGCTACCTGCATTTCTGCCAAGGCATCCGGCTGAACTATTGGGGAAGCCTGGTTGGCAACACCAGCAATTGGAGAAGAAGATGCTCCCATGTTAGAAGCAGCCACATTCTTGTCCTGATATTCTATCTTACCCGTCTCCAGATATTCCTCCGTCACATGAGTAGGAAGCTCTCTGCCATCAGCTGTCTTATCGAAAGGACGGTCGAAAGCTGACAGGAAGAACACAACAATCTCAGTGCCCATTCCCAGGAAGATCATCAGTTTGGCTCCGGGAAGATGCGTCAACGTGAAGAGAGTACCTGCAATAACGATACTCGCACCCCAACTATATGCATAGTTCAGGAAAGTTTGTCCCGGAACGCTATCCATCCACTTCTGCAGACGATAGACAATATTATATTTACTATAGTCACCCATTTTGATTATCTCCTATTCTTATTTCTTGATGGTTTCTGCTTGGCACTCGATGTCGTAGCCAGACTTCTTACGCAGCGGAATCCGATATATGATCGTGGCTGGTTCTGGTATTCCCAAGAGCGCCATGCTGAGCGGATAAAAGATTCCGGATCTTTCCAGGAACCACCTCTTACACTCTTTTTCTTCAACCGATATGGATCTTCCTTGGCTGCATTGTATTTCAGGTCAGGATTCAGATCATTCATCGCATCCACTCCTGCCTCCGTATAAACGGTGCTGGTCCATTCCGCCACATTGCCAGCCATATCATAGAGCCCGTTCGAGTTGGGTGAATAAATACCCACCTTACTCGTTATCAGGTTACCATCCTTGGTATAGTTACCCCTATCTGGCTTGAAGTTGGCATAGAAACATCCATCTCCATTCTTTACGTCAGCATTGTCCCAAGGGAACTCACTCTGATTCTTTCCTCTGGCAGCAAACTCCCATTCTGCCTCAGTTGGCAGACGGTAACGCTGCACAAATCTTGCCTCCGGTCCCAAACCTTTCAGAAGGTAGTCGGTACGCCAGGCACAGAAGGCATTCGCCTGCTCCCAGGTAACACCCACAACAGGATAGTCGTTGTAGGCTGGATTACTGAAATAGCTTCTCAGATAAGCTTCATTATCTGAGTTACGGAAATCATTCACCCAGCAAGTTGTATCCGGATAGATATTCACGATATAAGTATTGAGGAAATCCCACGGACCGCTCAACGGGCGGTTGATGGTCTCTCTCACCACTCTACCCTCATCATCATAATAAGCGGTATCCTTCGAAATCATCACCACCTCATCAGGATTTATCTGGATATCTGTATTCAGACTGCGCTCCTGCGGATTGATTCGGTTACGGCGAAGGGCAGCTGCTGTGTAATCATAGATTTCATACTTATAGTTGAGCTGGCGCCAATCAATCAGCTTCTCACCGGTCACCGGATTCACATTGTAGAGACTTTCTATCGCACGCAGTTCATCCTCATTCGGCTTTCTTGGCAAAGGCTTCTTCCAGTTAACCTGCGGAGGAACCGGGTCGCCATTCTTGTCTTCGGTAATCATATAGGTCTCATCACCGGCATAGGCAGGATCGGCAAGACGGGTACGAAGGATGGAATCGCGTACATAAGCAACAAACTGCTTGTATTCAGAGTTCGTAATCTCAGTATCATCCATCCAGAAACCATCTACGGAAACATCCTTACGGGGAGTCTTGGCACCCCATAGCGAATCCTGAGTCTCAAGACCCATCTTCAGGAAACCACGATTCACCTTTACCATTCCGTAAGGTGTAGGCTCCACGAACCCTCTTCCGCTTACGCCCACAACTTCTCCTCCTCTACCTGCCATGGAAGTAGATTTGGCGCTGAAACAGCCACTCAGGGAGAGCAGTGCTACAAGTGAGCAGAAGAGCCCTAATATTTTCTTCATTTCAAAATTCATATTCTTGATGATATACTATAGTATTCTAACACTTTGATGTTTGTTCTTTCCTTTTTTGGCAAGACTGATCTCTGTCTGGTATCCTATGAAGAGTTCATGGCTACCATTGCCCGCATTCAACTTCGAAGTATAGCACTCATAACTGTACCCAAGCATTACCCCATGAAAAGTACCTCCCAATAGAAAGGTCACAGAATGATCAGGACTGTAGGTGAGTCCACCATACAAATGCTTTCCCTCGTGCTGATATACCAGCCGCCCAGTAACATCGCCTCGCCACGCCGTACCATCATACCTGACAAGAGCAGATGACTTTATAGATAAAAACGGATTTCTCAGTTGAATATTGTATCCACCAGTCAAATAATACGTTGCATCAATCTTAAATTCATTTGAATCCCCCAGATTGATCGTAGGAGAAGTAAGATGCTGCCCTGAAAGCCCAACATACCAATTACGATGAATGAAATAGAGACCCAAGGCAAAATCCATTCCGCTTCCCTCTACATTTGTCGTAGCAAAAGCAGGGTCGCCCGATTCTTCTGCATCCACCTTGCTTCCATCAAAACTCTCACTCAGCATACTGCCCTGCAATCCAAAGCTCATCATTCCTCCCCATATCTTCTTTTTATAAGCATACTGCAGGCTAAGACGCTGATGGGTAAAGAGACCTATCTGGTCATTCATTAGCGAAACGCCCACACCCTGCTGATGATTGAAAAGCAGGAAAGGCATATCAGCTGCCAGATACATCGTACGGGGATTGTGTTCGAAGCCAGCCATATCAAGAGCATAAGCAGCCGTAACATTCAGTTTTGCCTGCTTACCCACTGCTGCAGGATTGAAGGATGACTCCATATCGAAATAATGACTGAAGGATGGATCATACTGCGCTCTCGTACAGAGCACGCCTGCCAGCAAAAAACATAATATGATGATTCGTCTTAACACAATGTAATAACGTAAATTGTCGCTGAATATTATATATAATGTAATGATTGTAGGAACATCCAGGCAAATATAAACTGGAAAAGGAACATAAAGAAGATGAAAAAGGCTGTTCTCCGTATAGAGAACAGCCCTATCATCGACTTTTAATATTCGTCGTCATTCCAGAGGAATATTAGGGCTGAATACCAAACACTTATAGCCTTCTAACTTTTTTATTGAACATTTTATTAAGGAGTAAAAGTCGCTAAAAGGCTTTTCTAAACCTATCTTGCAACTCCTTGATTCGCTCTAAAAGTTTTTCGAAAGATAAAGTCTGACCATAGATAAAGTGGTTACACATCTCTGCATAATCACCTTCCCAATCCTTCATCAACTCTTGCCTAGGAACGAAATCAATCTCACTAGGCATCAACTTAGAATAATCTACATACCCAACAGCATAGTATATGGAACGATGCTTAACTATACGCTCATACAAATCAATATCCTGCAGGGCTTGTTTGCCAAATCCTGTATCCATCAAGCGTTCGAGATCATAAAGATGTCTAGACATTCGGACATGACGAGGAGTCTGTTTCTGAAATTCCTCGCATAGCAGGAATGCCTTCTCTAGGAATGTTCGAGTAGGCACAACTGTTCTGACCGTAGCTGTAGCCGCCGCATCTTCTCCAGGGAAAGTCTGCTCAATATATGATGAAATCAAACGGTCTTCCGTAGGTTCATTCATAGACAAGCAACTAATCTCTATCTTAACTCTTGGCGGAATATACTCTATCGTATGACCAAGCATAGACTCATAATGAACGAGAATGACAGACGGATCCTTATCACTTGCAACGGGACTTGCCTTACCATCCTCATCAATTTCCTCTACTACATTTTCTATATGGTATCCTTCCACACCAAGTTTCTTTAGATTTTCATCCAACTCTGCTGAAACTGTATCAAGAAAATACCTACGTGCCTTCTTGCGAAGTTTTTCACGCTGATTCTTTGTCGTCTTCTCTATACCGAAGAATTCATGGCTTACAGATAAGTCTATATCCTCACTGAATCTTTCTATCAAATTCCATCCTTTACTGAGACTTGTACCTCCCTTAAAGATGAGTTGATCTGCACATGAACATTTGAAAAGAGCGTTGAGCACCACAGTTACTCACCAGTCCTTTTCAATTGCAACCTGATTAATACGAAACTTCTCTTCCGCACGTTGCAACATTGCTATTCGTTCATCTATTGTGTGATTTAACCAAAGTGTCATAATGCTCGTTTTTATCTATTATATCAGTTATCAGCTTTCTCATCCATACTGGCATGAGAGTAAGGTCTTGTACAAACAAGTCTTTATGTTCCTCTTCATTGACCAATTTTCTTATGGTAGAGAGTTCTTGATTACCTACATTCTTTTGTCCTAATGTTCTAAGAGCTTGTACAAGAAGCGCTGCCAACACTGTCTGAAAAGCAAAGTTCTTAGGAACACTTCTCTTCAACTCTATAGTCCGATTTCCAAGAGTCAAGACTCTTCCACTTCCCGATGTCAGATAAGTATATTTTGTAGGCACCTGTGTTGAGAGTCCAAGTTTGTTGAGCGCTGTAACTCCTGAAGGTTGTATTTGTACCTTATCTCGCTGGGCTATAGCCATCACCATTTCATCTATTGATGGATAGACTATCCCAAATCGGGTATTCTTAGGGCGAAGATAAACCCCATTAGCTAATCGAACTATATTTCCCTTTTTTTCTTCTACAGAAAGTGCACGACTTACCACCTTCTCATTATCATTGATGTCCGAGAAGTCTGAGATGAAGAGAATCTGCCCTTCACTTGTCTCGTATATACGGTTTGCTATTTCTGCCATATCGTTTTCTTTCTTTAATGGTGCAAAAATACAAAAAATCAGCGATATGCGTAACATACCACTGATTAAATTAACCTTTTTTATGTAGAAAACTTTGCAAACATTTTCTCCTATCACTTATTCTTATTCACTCTTAGCTGTCTGTGATACTCACAGCTCTTGCGTTGTAGTTCTTCCTTATGACTGGCATAATATCGACGTTGATACTCTTTTTTCGTGGCAGTTTTTCACTTTTAGGAGACATACAGGCAAATTCTCCGAATGAATCTGGATACTGCTTGATTATTGCAGTAAAGACAGCGGACAAGACCTGCACGACAATGGAGTTTCCGGCTCGCCAATATAGAGAATAGTCAGAAGTCTTACGATGACGACCATTTATAAACATAAGTTTCGCTATTTGTTCTTTTGTGTAACCTTCTTTACCTCAAATCCGCAACCTATAGGGTTTAGTGGGATTTTGCTTGCAAAGCGACAAAA
>OOCE01000290.1_pt1 | contig 18642 bp, 10 predicted proteins | sample 1671421 | NCBI WGS metagenome assembly OOCE01 (sample SAMN06348155, study PRJEB24527) | human gut metagenome | biome: human gut; feature: ankylosing spondylitis patient; material: feces | host: Homo sapiens | place: China | collected 2015-10 | reverse complement strand
CTGAAGGAGGCTTTGGCGAAATGGGAAGATTCGTGAATCCGGATAATAGTGCGTTTCAAGTTGCACTGAATTCAAAAATTTATATGGACAAAACGGGTCTGCTGGAATATACCAACAGCGTTCTTGATACACCAGAAGCATATATCTGCAATAGCCGCCCCCGGAGGTTTGGTAAGTCCTATACGGCTAATATGCTGGCAGCCTATTACAGCAAAGGCTGCGATTCAGAAAAGATGTTCGATGGGCTTACAATCGGCAAGAGTAGCGACTTCAAAAAGCATCTCAACAAGTATGATGTGATCCATATAGATGTACAATGGTTTTTGTCCAGTTGTGCAGACATCAAAAGTATTATATCCTACATTACGCAATCGGTTTTGGAGGAACTAAAAGAGTACTACCCTAAAGTTCTTCCTAACGAAGTGTTGACATTGGCGGACGCTTTGTCGCGCATCAGAAACTCGACCGGTCAGAAATTTATTGTGATTATTGATGAATGGGATATTCTGATCCGAGATGAAGCAACCAATAAGGCTGTTCAAGAAGAATATATCTATTTCCTGAGAGGCTTATTCAAAGGTACAGAGCCGACAAAATACATTCAGCTTGCATACCTCACCGGCATTCTGCCAATCAAAAAGGAAAAAACGCAGTCGGCCTTGAATAACTTCGATGAGTTTACCATGGTCAGTGCCGGCACGTTGGCACCTTTCATTGGCTTTACGGAAGAAGAAGTTAAGAATCTTTGCGAGGAGTACCACAAAGACTTTGACAAGGTAAAAAAGTGGTACGATGGTTACTTGCTGCGGGATTACCAAGTTTATAATCCCAGAGCTGTTGTCAGCGTTATGCTGAAGGGAGAGTTTAAGAGCTACTGGTCGGAAACGGCTTCCTATGAAGCAATCGTTCCTCTTATCAACATGAACTATGATGGGCTAAAAACGGCAATCATTGAAATGCTTTCCGGTGGGGAAGTTAAAGTAAACACGGCTACCTTCAAGAACGATACCGTTAATATCCAAAGCAAAGATGATGTTTTGACATATATGATCCATCTTGGCTACTTGGGATATGACCAGAACCGAAAAACAGCGTTCGTTCCGAATGAGGAAATCCGGCAGGAATTGACACTTGCGGTGGAAAGCAAGCATTGGAATGAGATGTTGCTGTTCCAGCAGGAGTCTGAGAAGTTGCTGGATGCGACATTGGATATGGATGGCGATGCAGTAGCCACTCAGGTTGAGAAAATCCATGATGACTATGTTTCTGCCATCCAGTACAACAATGAAAACTCCTTGAGCAGCGTCTTGGCGATTGCATACCTGAGCGCTATGCAATATTACTTTAAGCCGGTTCGAGAGCTGCCCACAGGCAGGGGCTTCGCAGACTTCGTTTTCGTACCAAAACCGGAGTACCGAAATGACTATCCGGCGCTTGTTGTGGAGTTGAAGTGGAACCAAACGGCGGAGACTGCGATGCAGCAGATTAAGGAAAAGAAATATCCGGATTCGCTGCGTGGCTATACAGGAAATCTTCTCTTGGTAGCTATCAACTATGACAAGAAAACGAAGAAACATCAGTGCCTTATTGAAAAAGTAGTATAAAGATCATGCCGTGGAAGGAACCTTCTTCCACGGCTTTTCTATACCATGATTGAGTCATTGACTTGTACATTTTGAAAATACTGAATGCAGTATTATACTGATGGGGAAGGAGGGAAAACCGATGCAATATGATAAAGCAGACCAGCAAAACTGCCCGCGCAGAGTCGTGTTCTATGGGCGCGTGTCCACGGAACTTGAGGCGCAAATATCAGCACTGAAAAATCAAATGAACTGGTATCTGGAGCTTGCAGAACATCATCCGAATTGGACGGTGGTTGGGCAATACGCCGATGAAGGAATCTCAGGTACTGGCATGAAAACCCGACCTTCTTTTATGAAGATGCTGCGAGATGCCCGGAAAAAGAAGTTTGACCTAATCGTGACCCGCGAGGTTTCCCGTTTTGCCCGAAACACGGTGGATACTTTGGTTACGACCCGTGAGCTGAAACAGTACGGCGTTGAAGTGTACTTCGTCAATGATGACATCTGGACGATGCGTGGCGATGGAGAGTTCGCCTGACCATTATGGCAAGCCTTTCGCAAGATGAAAGCCGTAAAATGAGTGAACGCACCAAGGCGGGCATTCAGACGTCACAGAAAAAAGGAACCTATGTTGCGGGACCGACACCGTTTGGATATAAGCGTGATAAAAAGGCTCATACGCTTGTGGTGCAGGAAAGTCAGGCAGAGACTGTCAGAAAAATTTTTGCTTGGTATGCAGATGGCATAAATGGCACCGAGATGGCCCAGACACTAACGCAAGAAGGCGCACCGAATAAATCCGGAATGCCACAATGGAGCGCGCGTCAGGTTCTCTCAATCACCAAGAATACGATTTATAAAGGATATTTGACATACAACAAATCGCATATTGATGATTTCCTCAGCCATAAAAACATCAAGAACAGCGAACAGGATTACATTCTGGTGAAAGGCAGTTTTGAGCCAATCATTTCAGAGGAACTATGGGATAAATGTCAGCGCCGCAGACATGCATGGCAGTCGTACAAAGACGGCAATATAACGCAGGCTTACTTGTATTGAAAGAGCGAACACGCCGACAAATGGGCTTGCCGCATGTTTTGTGGCTGCGGAGCCAGAATGCGGGCGTTCCGCGCAGAGAAAGGCATTGTTCGATATATCTGTTATCAGCGGTCGCTGAGGAATGTAGCCCCCAAATGCAGCGCCCCCAATGTGCAAGCATGGAAGCTCGAATTGATGGCGCGAGAAATCTACAAAAACGTTTGGCAGGATCACCGGCAGGATATTTTAGAAGAATACCAGCAGGAACAAGAAAACGGAGCTGCCAATAGTGAAAAGGTAGAGGAAGCACTCAGCTGGCAAGAGTCGTTCCCAAACGATGAAATCAGCCGGGAATTTCTGGACAGATTTGTGCCGAGAATCTTCTCCATCGATGGACAGAAATTCATCTGGGAACTAAATCTATTTCAAGAGTCATGCACTGTTCAATGCAATGTGCGCGGAACGTACAATTACCATTCGATTTCGGCGGAAAAAATTATGCCGGGAAAAACAAAAGCGAAGAAAGGGGATGGGGCCGTCAATAGGATACTTGAGGATGCAAACAGTACGCGCTTTTGGGTACATACCTATGATGACGACCCAATAAGCAGGCAGCCATCAAGTCACCTCGCGGCTGATTTGCCAGCGAGTATAACCATTAAGTTGAATTACGAACAGGCTCGCGCCTGTCGAAATTCGCGTGGTTACGTACTTTGGCCGGGAAATTGGAAAGACCTGACAGTTAAGGTTCTTCTATAAATCCTATCAAGTCCCGAATTGCTTGTATCTGCAATTCGGGACTTTTTGTTTTATTTTGCCCCACTTTGTACATTTTCCTGAAAATGTACACGGTTTGATGGGGTAGACAAAAAAGCGCACACCCCTCGGTGTGCGCTCGGATTTCACGTCTGCGTCGATTCCCGCAGGCTTACCTGGTAACCCAACTCCATGCGGGTTTCAACAGGCTGCCCCTGCAAGGCGCACAGCAGCTGCTGCGTTGCTTTTAAGCCAAGGATATCCGCATTAAACTGCACGGCGGAGATGGGCGGCACGGTATTGACCAGATTCTCATTATCATACAGCGACGCCAGCCGGATATCCTGCGGCACGCGCAGGTTCAGCTGCTTGAGCATATTCAGCGTCAGCTGTGCCAGCCGTTCGTCCATGCACAGGATGCAATCCGCCCCGCGCTCTACAGCCTGCTGCACAGCCTCCATGCGCAAATCGTCGCTTTCCAGCTCCAAAAACAGCAGGCTTTCGTCAATTTTTTGCCCCATCTTGACATAAGCCTGGCGGAAACCCTCCAATCGGGATTGGTTGACGGTGTACAGCATACTGCCGCCCAGCAGCGCGATATGCTTCATGCCCTTCATCAGCAGCAGACTGGTCATCTCACGGCAGCCGCCCACCTGGTCATGGTCAACGGAAAGTACCTGATCGTCCTCCGGCTGACCGATGGCGACAAACGGCACCTTGCGCGCCTTCAGCAGCGGGATCAAGGGGTCACGCTCCAGTGTGCGGGTCAAGATCAGACCATCGATTTTGCGGTTATCCAGCAGTCGCTCCACAGGACGGGTTTCATTTTCGTCCACCAGCGTCAGCAGGACATCGTAGTCGGAATCCCCGGCAACCTGATAGACAGAGCGCATCACCTTGCGCAAAAAGGGCAGCTCAAAGTCGGAAAATTGCGTGGAAATCACCAGCGAAATATTGTAGGAGCAGCGCTTCACCAGCCCGCGCGCCATCATACTGGGGGTATAGTTATGCGCTTTTACATAGTCCAGCACGCGTTGGCGGGTTGCTGCGCTGATGCGCCCGTTGCCGGATATGGCACGGGACACGGTTGTCTTGGATACGCCAAGCGCCTGCGCGATTTGCGTGATATCGATTGGCTTGTCGTTCTTCGGCAAAGGTGGCATGGTTTCTCATCTCCGATATGTATTTACTTTTATCATAATCGTTTTTTGCCGAATCGTCAATTATTTCTTGCGTAAAGCTTCCCCTTGCACAGCCCTCACACCGTTCGTCTGCACAGTTTTTTGCGTAATTTACGGCACAGGGTCTGTATCTCCTGCGCGGTTTCGGCGGTGCATGGATCGGGCGCAAACTGTGCCGCCTGTACGGCATCCAGCAGGTGCTGCACGGTTTCACGGTCCGTCTGCGGGCAATGTGTTTGCAGAAATTCCGCAAATGCCGCTTCGTCAGAGGACACCTCCGCCGCCAGCCCGCAGCGCCGCATCTTGCGATGGAGCGCACAAAATTCTGCCTGTACGGTCTGCAAAGGTGTGCGCCTTGCACGGCGCAGAAGTGCCAAGGCCAAGACGAGCAGCAGCAAAACCGTAGGCAGCACCCACAAAAGCGGGACGCTTTGCGGCGTTTCGGCAGGGGAGTCGGCCTCCTGCCGCGCGAGCAGGGGTGTATCACTGTCTGCGGCATTTTGCCCTGCCTGTGCGGCATCGGCGGCAAGCTCGCCCTTGGTCAGTTCGGCTGTCATACCGGGGGTGACCTCCAGCGGCGTCCAGCCCTGCCCGGAAAGGTAAATCTCTGCCCAGGCGTGGGCGTTATCGTCCTGCAAAACGGCACGGCAGCTGCCGTCGCCCGCAGCGGTAAACAGACTTTGCGGTGCGGCGTAGCCTACCACATATCGGGCGGGCAGCCCCACCATGCGGCACAGCAGCACCGCTGCCGAGGCAAACTGTGTGCTGCTGCCCGCGTGGCTCTCGCGCAGGAAATACAGCAGCGGGTCTGTGTCGTCGGGTGTCTCGGCGTCCGCGCTGTAACGGCAGTGCTCGTTCAGCCAGCTGCGCACCAGTGCGCGTCGGCCATCGATGTCATCATCCCTGAGTTTGCGCTCCTTCACCAGCGCAGCCAGTTCCTTGTCTATGGCATCGTACCCGGCACCGTCGGGCACATCCAGGCAGCGCGCACGAACATACGCGGCGTAGGCGTTTTCCAGACGGTCCAGCACCCCCGCGTCATCATCGTCACGGGCCGCCAGCAGCTCCTCTGCCTGTTTGCGCGGAAAATAGTAGAACATATCGTCCTGCACGGTCTGCCCCGCTATGGCTCCGTCGCCGTCCGGCGTGTAGTAGTCGTTAAAATATGCGTTGTACGGCGCAAACGTGTAGGCATCGTTTGCATGCAGACGCTGTACGGTCATTTGCTGCGGCTGTGCGCCGCTGTATGCCGCGCGCAAAAACGGCAGGTTCGCAATGGCAAGCCGCCCGTCGCCGTCGGTTTTCCAGTTTGCTGCGGCACTGTCGAAGGCAGCGGCATTCCCTGCCTGCCAGCTTGTGCCGTCATAGTCCACGCCGATAAACCCGCGCAGGTAGACGGTCTCCTCCGGCTTGGCGTCGGTCGTGACCATTATATCCTCCAGCCCCGTCAGCGCCAGGCCGTCGCCCCGTGTCAGGCTGCCGTCCTCCACGCCGCCCGCAGCAGCGCTGACATGGAAATTCAGTGCCCCGCCGCTGATTTTCGGCAGCCACTCGATCACCGCGCTCAGCCCGGCCGCGCAGACTTTGTCGGTCACAGGCTGCAGCGCGTTCAAGGGCAGCATCAGCACGGGGCGCAGTGCCAGGGCAGGCAAAAACAGCACCGCGCAAATGGCAGCCATGCCGACACCGGCCAGCCTTTGGTTTGTGCGGTGGGTCTGCAGGTTGGCGGCATAGACAGCGGAATCCTTGCCGCGCCACAGCCGTTTGCGCACCAGCGACCGCGCCGCCGCACAGCTTCCCAACCAGCCCGGCAAAAGCAGCAGCCAGCCCAAAACGGCACGGCCCGTCCCCGCCAACAGCGTGAACACCACGATCGGCAGAAGCACCGCCCCCAGCAACAGCGCGTCGGTGTGGCGGGCTGTCAGCGCGGCCAAAAACATTGTAAACGGCACTGCCGTCAGCAGCGCAAACAGGCCCATCTGCGCCGAAACCGGCGAGGCGGACACTACAAAATTTGCGTTGAAGCGTGTATTCAAGCACAGCCTGACGGCATCCGCGCACTGTGCCGCACCGGCCAAAAACGGCTGCTGTACGGCAAACAGCAGCACCAGATACCCCACGGCCAGCGCCAGCGCCGCGCCGTAACGGCCCGCCTTGGAAAGCGGGACGCGGTGCAGTGCCGGCCACGCCGCACACAGTGCCGCCACGCCAAGCCACACCCAAATCGGCAATGCCAGTGCAAACGCACCGTTCAGCGCCGTCAGTAAGCCCAAGGCCAGCAGCTCCGAAATCAGCAGATCCGCCGCCGCTTCCGCCATGGGGTGGGCAGCGGCCTTGGTGCGGGGCAGCAGCACACGGTCCACAAATACCAGCCCCGTAGCGGGGTCGGTGTCCTTGCGGCGGGTCAATCTGCGCAGCCGCTTTACGGCGGCCTGCCCAAAGTGCAGCAACTGCTGCTGCGCGTCGGCCCCCTCTGCCAAAACGCTGCCCGCAGGGTCAGCGCGGTAGGCTGCGCCCAACGGCTCGCGAACGGTCAACTCGCCCACGCGGGCGGTCAGTTTCCAGTGGATCAGCTTCGGTGAATCGCCTGCACGGTAGGGGCGCAGATCATAAACGCCGTCGGTCAAATCGCAGCCCGCCGCAGTCACTTTTTCGGCGCAGTTCTGCGGTTTTGTGCCTGCGCCGTCGTCCTCGCCCTCGGCGGGGGGCAGCACACACAGTTCTCTGCTTTGGGGCGGCACGGCGCAGTGCGCGGCAAACAGCCCCAACGGGTCGCGCACGGTGGCTTCCCGCACACGGAACCGCCACAGACCGCTTTTTGCTGCGCGCAGGGTCACGCGCAAATCGGCACACTGATGCGGGGCCAGCATCGCGCCGCAGGGCAGTTCAATGGCCGTTCCGCTTTCGGCGTCCACAGCCTGCAAAACGACACGCAGCTCCGGCATGGGCCGCCGCCCGTTGTTGTGCAGTTTCACCAGTACGGCAAAATCCTCGTCGGGGTGCACGGGGCGGGCAGGCAGCTGCAGCGTTACCGTCACATCCCTGCGCAGTGTGCGGACATACCACGCCAAAAAGCCGACCAGCAGCACCGCCAGTGCCGCCAAAAAGACCGCAAACGACGTGCGGCTGACCGCTGCCGCGGCAAACAGCACGGCCAGCAGCAGCGCGCAGCCCACCTTACCTGCCATGGAACGGTTTCTCCGGGCGGGGGCGCGGCACGGTGTGCAGAACATCGTCAAGGATATTCTGCACGGTATCGCCGCCGGTGCGGGCCTGTTCGGTCAGGCGCAGACGGTGGCGGGCCGCATCGGCAAAAATCGCGGTAATATCCTGCGGGGCCACATAATTGCGCCCGCCCAGAAAAGCCGCCGCGCGCGCCATACCGGCCACTGCCAGCGACGCACGGGGCGAAAGCCCCAGCGTCAGGCGGCTGTCCTGCCGCGTCGCGCGGGAGAGTTCCACGATATACCGTCTGATTTCATCGCTCATATATACTTCGTCTACCTGCTGCTGCATAGCCAGCAGGTCGTTTTTGTCCATCACCGGCTGCACACGGTCCAGCAGGGCGCGGCGCGGCTGGCGGGACAAAATCTCCATTTCCGCCTCCGCATCGGGGTAGCCCATGACCACGCAGACCATAAAGCGGTCCAGCTGGGATTCCGGCAGCATCTGCGTACCCACCGAGCCGACGGGGTTTTCCGTTGCAAAAACGGTAAACGGCTGCGGCAGAACGCGCGTCACGCCGTCCACCGTGACGGCGCTTTCCTCCATGACTTCCAGCAAGGCGGACTGGGTGCGGGCGCTGGTACGGTTGATTTCATCGGCCAAAAACAGGTTGCACATCACCGCGCCGGGGTGGTACACAAATTTGCCGGTTTCCTTTTGGTACAGCGAGAACCCCACAATGTCGGACGGCAGAACGTCAGGGGTAAACTGCACGCGGTTTTGGGTCAGGTCCATAGCGCGGGCAAACGCCTGTGCCAGCGTAGTTTTGCCCACGCCGGGGATATCCTCAATCAGCACATGGCCGCGGGCCAGTATCGCCATCATGATTTTCAGCACGACTTCCGGCTTGCCCAGCACCGCCTTGCTTACCTCGGCTGTAACGGCCAGCGCCTTTTCGTTGATATTCTGCATGGGTCAATCCTTTCTATGCCTGCGCCAAATCAGCATACAGCCAATCACGGCGGCAATCAGCAGGCATCCCGCCCACAGGGCGTTGTTTTCCAGCCAAATCACCCAGTTGGAGTACGCGCCGCCCGCGTTTTCGCCGCCGCCCTCGTGGGGCAGGGGAGTGATACTTTCGGGGGTGACTTCCTCCAGCGCGGAGGTACCGTCGGCCTCCACCGTCACTTGGCGCGGTGCGGCGTCCCAGGTTTCGTCACACTCGGCCAGGTCTGCCGCATGGGTGGCGGCCTCTGCGTCGGGGTCGCGCTCGGCTATCACCAGGTAGCGCTGGGTGTTTTGGGTGTAGGGGTGGCAGGTCGTCAGGGTAAGCAGGTCGCGGCCGGGCTGTATCAGCACGGCGCTTATGTCGTCCGGCTGTATAATTTTCAGCTCGCACACACGGTAAACCAGCGTGTCCCACGGCGTTGTCAGGGTAATTTTGTCGCCGATTTGTATCTGCTGCACGTTGCGCAGCATTTCCGCGCCGTAATAGCCGCGGTGGGCGGCAATGACGGTGTTGGTGTTTTCGCCGCCCAGCGGCATGGAGGTCTGCCCCAGCAGCGCGCCGCCGCGGGCCATGTTGGCCGCGTTGGCCCCCAGATAAACAGGCAGTTCCAAGTCCAGACGCGGTATCCACAGCGCGGCGATAACGTCGTCGGGCAAGCCGCAGCCCGTCAGGTCAAAGGCGGGGGTCTCGTAGGCAAAGGGGTCTTTCAGGCCGCTTTGGCCTTGGGCAAAAAGCTGTTGGTTGTAGGCCAGAAACGCGTCGTACAGTTCGGGGTAGGCGCGCGCGGGTTCGGCGGCGGAGGTTTCGGGCGCGGCGGGGGCGGCAGCTTCGGCGGCCTGCACAAATTTTTGCACGGTTTTTGTGCTTTTCTGCTCCGTCAGATATCGGCTGACCGTGGGCTGCAGCATCAGCCCAACGCCCAGCAAAATTGCCAGCCATGCAAAAATTTGCAGAAACAGGCGTTTCATCAGTCTTCCTCCTCGCGCTTTTTGCAGCGGTGCAACAGCAGCAGCAACAGCAGCGCCTCGCCGCCGATAACCACACTGCCCGTCACGCTGATCCACGGCCAGGCGTCCACAATGCGCTTTACCACGTTGCCGGTATTCAGCTGTTGGTACTGCACGGTCTGCGGCGTGTCGGGCTGCTCATCCTCTCCAGTATACGGCACACGGGCGCCGCGCACAAGCATACGGTGGGTATTGATGGCATAGGGTGTGCAGGTGACCAGCGTGCAGTAGTCCCCGCCGGGGATAATTTCCAAATCCTCGGTGTTTTCCGGCTCCACGACCTTGACCTGGTCTACCTGATACGCCAGCACCTCGTCCATGATGTGGAGGTAAAAACGGTCGCCCTCGCCCAGCTTGTCCAGGTCGGTAAACAGTACCGCCTCGGCCATACCGCGATGCCCCGTCAGCACACTGTGGGTGCCCACGCCGCCCAGCGGATAACTGGAGCCTTCCAGATGTCCGACGCCCTTTACCAGCACATCGTCGCTTGTGCCCTCATAAATGGGCAGGTTTACGTCAATTTTGGGTATGGTAATGTAGCCAAGGCTCTCGCCCACGTCCAGCATGTCCACATAGCTTGTGCCGATGTCGTCCGCTTCGCCCGCCGCGTCGCGGTCGATGGCATTGTTCAGCTGTTGGTTGTAGCGGCGCGCAGCCTCCTTGGAGGCGTCGATTTTCTCGGCGTCCATCGACTGCACGGTGTCGTTGTAGCTTTCAATGACCGAGCTTGCGTGGCGCTGTGCCACCGCGTTGCTGACAACGGGGTACATGCCCACGCCGATGCCGGAGACGATCATCAGCGCAGCAAAGCCAAGTTTTAATTTGACGGTGGTTTCCATTGCAAAGAGCCTTTCTGTAAAGGGTTGACGCACTGCCACAACCGCCCATAGGGGAAGAACCGTTTCCGGCCCTTCCCCTATGGATTACCCGTTTATTTTGCTGTGGGTGTTTGGATGGTGTGTATTACGCACGGTTGGATTTCTTTTTCAGGCTGAACAGAACGCTGACGCCCGCCAGAACCAGCAGCACACCGATACCGCTGAACAGCAGCGTACCGAAACCGCCGGTGACAGGCAGCGTAAAGCCCGCGCGGTTGACGATTTCAATCTCTTCGCCGGGGGTCACAGTCTCGCCGTCTCTCTTGTAGGTCGGGGTAGTTATTGTAGACTTGGTCTGGTTGCCATTTGCATCATACGTTGTCGTGGTTGACCATGCAGCAGCATAAGTAAGGTTCAGTTTTGCATCCACAGGCTTAGACAGCAGGTTGTAGCCGTTCACGGTCTTGGTCTCGACCAGTTTGTAGGTGCCGGAGGGCAGACCCTTTGCGGAGACGTAGCCGTTTTCGCCCGTTGTAAGGGTCTTGACCTTGATCCAATTTTCAGCAGAGTTAGTGGTCAAGCCCAGTTTTACGGCATCGTCACCACTGATAGCGGCGTATTCTTGGCCGCAGAAGGGATACTTACTATTTCCATTCAGTGTTTCAGTATCCACCTTCTTGTACAGGTCAAAGGTAACGCCCTTAAGACCCGCTCCGTCCTTGGTGCCGCCCTTGGCAGTCTTGTGGATGTTCAGACCAAAGGTGTAAACAACGCCCTTGTCCGTGATTTCGTAGGGCTTGTTGCCGCCGGTTTCTTCCGTCAGGTTGGTTTTGCGAGAATAGACGATCTTGGCAGTGTTCACGTTGCCGTTTCCGGCAACAACTGCGGTATCCTGAACGGTAGCGGTATAGGCAATGGTAATTTCACCGCCTGCAACGTCAGTCAATGCACTCGGCGTAAAGGCAACCGTCATAACGGAGTTGTTGGCATCTGGTGCAACAGTAATGGTGTAAGCACTCTCAGCAAGGGTTACATCGCCGCCAGCATTATTCTTGCCGCTGATTTTTACACTGCCCTTATTCTGAATCAACTGTGCTTTAACCGTGGTATCGGTAACCGTAAAGGTTTTCAGGCTGGTGATGTTTTCAGGGACTTTGATAGTCAGGGTATACGGCACGGCATCGCCAACACCGTAATCGGCTTCATGTGTATTTGTGGTGCCGTCGCGCTTGGTGACGGTCTTTGCAATATCGGGCTTGTAGTTCGTAACGGTCAAAGTGGCGTGGGTGCTGTCGATGGTAAAACTTGCGTCATCCACCTTACCGGCAATGGTATCGTCAACTTTCACAGCCTTACCATTCTCGTCAATGTCAAAGTAGAATTTGCCGGTGGTGTTCAGGATATAGCCCTTGTCATTTCCGTCGGTATAACCTGTTTCTTGCAGGTAGTAGCGGCCTTTGGCAAGGTTATCTAAAGTGATTTTGCCATTCGTATCCGTGGCAACGTCAGTTTTTACCGCAGTATAGTCATCATCTGTGTCATTCTTCTTGTTCAGGGTAAATTTGACGCCTGCCAGCGGTGTTGTTGTACTTCCCTGTTTGCCTTGCTTGACAAGTTTTACCGTGCCTTTGGCAATGTTGTTTTTGGGGTAGACAGTCACATCATACAGCCATTCTTTTTGGTTTTGGTTATCAGCGCCCGTAGTCTTGTCGCCAATGCGGGTCATAGGAATCGAAACCAAGAAAGGCTCTACGGGCATGGTAACAGCCTGCGGGGTTTTGGTTTCAATTACAAGGTACATACCGACAGGCAGTTCGGTGAAGGTAGCCTTGCCGTTTTCATCTGTACGCACTTCTGACTTATAAGCAGTAGCATAAGCAGTTTTCAGCCCTGCTGCCGTCTTATTCTCAGCATAGTTAGTAAAGTAGTCCTTAACATCTACCTGATCGGCAGTTGTGTTATCATTATAGTAGGCAAGCAACGTATTTGTATCCATGACCTGATAGAGGGTAAAGCCTGTATCCTTCAATGCTGCCCCCTGCGGACTCACCATTGTTTCGCCATCACCGGCAGTACCTGCATTTCCGCTACTATCCAGTGCCCGCTTATAGATGGTGATAGAGCCTTTCTGGTTTTTGTCAATCGTGCTTGTGCTTGTCTTAGGCATCGCCCCCGCCGTCGTCGCCCCTTCCGCCATGGCGGGCATGGCGCAAAGGCTCAGGGTCAGGGCGACGCTGAGGATTGCGGTAAATAAATGTTTCAGTTTCATTTTGATGCATACCTCTTTTTTCTATGTTGGTTTGTGTAGAGGGGTGGGGGTCAGGAACGTCTGCCCCCTTTCTTATTGTATCGGAACACCAGCACCAGCAGCACAGCCACCAGTGCGGGCAAACCTATCAGCAGCCACAGGCTGGGTGCGTCCGCGCCCGTGTGCGGCAGGGTAAAGCCCTTGCGGTTGTAAATGGTCAGGGCAATGTTGTACACACCGTCGGCACCTGGGGTTATCTTGCCAAACGTCTCGTCGCCGCGTCGGCATTGCCCGTCCGCTGTCAGCGTAAATTCGATGGGCTCGGCCAGCAGGGTGTAGCCCTCGGCGGTCTTGGTCTCGGTCAGGCGGTAGCTGCCGGGGGTCAGGGACGCAAAGCTGCATTTGCCTTGGTTCGTGCTATCGCTGCCCGTCACGCCGTTATAGGTTGTTTCAGCCGCGCCGCTATCGTTCAGCTTTTCCAGCTTGAACTCCACGCCGCCCAGCAGGGGAGTGGCTGTACCGTCTATGCCCTTTTTGGTAAGGTTCAGGGCAAATTTCGGGTCGGTGCGCTTGTTGATCAGGGTGATTTTGCCATCGGCAAGGGGGTTCTGCGATGCGGTGTAGGTGTATGCGCCAATCGTAACCGTACCTTCTGCCGTAAACGTGCCGTTTTGGGTTGCACACTCCGCCACGCGGTACACATATTCGGGGTTGCCGGTGACGTTGACATCCGTCTTGTCCAGACGTTCAAACTTGTGCGTCCACTTCCCGGTCATATAGTTGTATTGCAGCTTGACAGCGCTCGTTGCATCTACCCACTTGCCGCTTGTGTCATTCACATGGCGGCGCTCCAGCTTGACCCAAATCGCATCCGGCAGTTTATCGGTCAGCGGTTTGTCCTTTGCATCCTTCCACTGCTTTTCCACCTCAATATCCATCAATTGGTGTGCCGTGTTGGTAAAGGTGGCGGTGACGGGTGTCGTATCGCTGGTAACCGTGCCGCGCACGCCATTGTCCACGTCGAACTTTGCGTCAGTGGCTGTACAGGTTACGCTTTTCAGGCTGCCATCGGTGGGCGGTGTTTCAACTACCCGGAAGCGTGTGCCAACGGGGATGCCGGTAATTGTCCAGCTTTCGCCAACGGCAAGGTCTTTTGTCATTTTTTCGCCGTCCGCGCCGCTCAAGCCGATACCGCCAACGTTGCTGAAGGTGACGGTAAACGTGTAGCTGCCTGTCAGCGCCGTTGTTTCGTCGTTCGGCTGTTCCTTTTTAATTACCAGCGTACCGACCTTGACGGTGTTAATGAACTTGACCTTCAATTCGGGGAATTCTTCTTCCGGCGCGGCGTAACTGCGGAACACCAGCGTATTTGCGTCTGGCTTGCTGCCGTTGTAGTTGCTGCCTGTTGATGGTGTGTCCGCCGTTTCGGTTCTGCCGTCCTCCGGCTTTGTGCCGCCGCCTTGCAGCGGGGTGGTGGTTGTGCCGCTTACAGACGGACTTGTCCCCGCTGCGTTGACCAACGTCCCGTTCTCGTACACTTCCCAGCGGGTGTCGTACAGGGCGGTGTTTTCCGCCTCTTGCAGCGAGATATAACTACCACAGCGGAACTGGTCCGTAAAGGTCACGGTTTCGCCGTCTTGCAAATCAAACGTGCCATCGGTGTCCACCGCCTGCGTGCCGCTGCCCGCTACGCTGGACGTAAATATCGCGCCGCTGGCGGGCTTCAAGGTATTGCTTTCCGCCGAGTCATAGTCCGGGATATCCGCTTGCTCTACCGAGAAGCCCACCGTTTTGTTTGCCACGGGCTTGGCGGTAAAAACAAAATTGCGGAAGTAAACCGTGCGCTCGTAGTCATCGCCAATGAGGATTTTTGAGAGTTTGGTCAGGTCAAAGTCCGTGTCCTTTGGCATTTTGTTCAGCTGCAGCTTGACCGTGACCCACTTGTCGTTTTGCATCACAACGCTGCCGCTGAGCATGGTGTTCAGATAGGACTTTTGACTGTTGGCATCGCAGCCCATCTTCTTGCCGTTGTTGTCCACCAAGGTCAGATACAGGTAGTTGGTGGACAGAACGCCGTCACCCGGGTTGCCCACGGCGTAAACGTCAAAGGACAGATAGTCGCGGTTTTCGATGTTGAGCGGGTTTGTCAGCGTCATAGTGCCGTAGCGCAGGTTGCGGTGTGCGCTGCCTTTATCATACCCTTGGGCGTACCATTTTACGGTTTGACCAGTGTATGTTCCGCTTGTGTCGGGCGGATTATCGTCCTTTTCCATGGTTGTACTGTCAGTATCACTGCTGCTAGCGGAGAAAGCGCTGCCGACTGCCACGGGGTCGGGGGTGCTGTTGGTGATTGCTTTTGGGCCGTAATGCGTAGCCAAGTTTTGCAGGGTAAAGGTAAAGAGCTTTTGATTTTGGAATAAAGACTTGAACGCGGTGTTTACCTTGCTGAGATCGACCTGCTTTTCAACCTGCAATTTGTTATTGTCGGGGAAGTTGAACGCCACCGCCATGTTGGACTCCCACATACCGCGCTCCATATAGAACATAGTCAGGGTGTGGGTGGTGCGGTTTTTGTCTAATTGGATGGCTTTGCCTGTCGTCTTGGTGAACGTGACAGGGGTCTGGTTGAAGCAGACGGTTTTGGTGGTATCAGTCTGGTAGACCATGGTGTCGCTTGTGTCGGTGTTCTTGTTGGAACTGACGTAGGGGGTTACGGTGCTGTCCGCGCCAAATTCCAGCAGACCGGACGCTTTACCGTGCGCGCCGCCGACATCCAGCATCAACTCGCCGTCAATGTAGACCCACACGTCATCGTCGCCGGAGAAGAAGAACTTGATGGGAACTTTGATGTCGTTGCCGTCGTTGTCTTTTCCTACAACAACATTGCCGTCCTCTGTAAGCGTAAAGTCAAATTGCAGCTTGGCGCCAAAGCCGTAGTTGTATTGGGATGCCCCGACTGTGCTGACTGTTTGGTTAAACGGGAAAAAGCCGTGGGTGCCATTGGTATTGTTTGGTGACGAAATGTTTTGTGATTTGCTGTCCGTGGTGGGGTTGCCGTCACTACCTTTGGGGGATTCCAGATAATACCTGCCGTCGGTTTGGTTCTGCTTCAAATACAGAGAGCTTTTGCTGCTGTCATAGTACCAATATTCGGCTTTGCCCTCCGGGTCGTTATCGTCCGGACTGTCCGGATTTTGCGCAAAAACGGCTTTTTGCTTGAGCGGGAAGGAAACATCCTCGTACACCTTGCCCAGCACGGTGTTAAAGGCGTTTTTGCCTTGCAGGAAGTCTTTGTCAAAGTGCGGGTCAACTGACGCATTTGCGTTGGAATTCTTGGTTCTTAACAGCGGCAGACCGTTTGCCGTACCGTCAGAGGTCTTGCTTTCCACAAGGCCCTGGAAGGTGCGATTGTAATCGGAGCTTCCATTACCATTATCATCCAAGGCCGAGTTATTCACGGCCATAAAGATATTGTAGTTGGAACTACCCTCAGCGCCCCAGCCGTATAGACCCATACCGGCGGCAACGGTTGCAAAGGGGTCGCCCCAGCCTGACTTTTGGAAATGCCCGGTATAAAGCGGGTATTTTACATTGCCGTTTGCAGTGTAAGCGCTGCTTAATGCGCGGTTGAACTGCTCAAAAGTGACGTACCCGCGCTGGGAAGATGTGGTCACCCACGAGTAAGTGTCGCGGTTCAGGCCATTCAGCTCGTAGTCGGTGTAGTAATCGTACAGGGTGCTGGTGATATACTTTGTATCCTTTTGTTGGGTAAAAATGCCGCTGTTATCAATGTCCACAACGGTGGTATTTTTGCCGCTTTCGGCATCGCGGACAGAGGCTTTCTCGCCCCAGTAGCCGTCACGGTAGGCGTCGCCGTTCGTGTAGGCCGACGGGTCGCCGTCGTCGGCAAAGAAGCAGGGTTCTTGCAGGGCTGGGGGGATTTCTGCCGTGCTGTACTTTCTGGTCTTGTTGTCTTTTGCGGGGGCGTTTTGGTTATCCGTTGCGGAGAATTGCACCGCGGTGTAAGTGCCCTCAGGAATTGTGCAAGACCACAGCTTGCGGTCAGCGGCGGGGTCGGTGACTTCGTCCATTGTCACGGTTTTGACAGTGCTGCCGTCTGAACCCGTCAGGAAGCAGTACATGGGTTTGCCATCGTCCGGCATAGGACTTTGATGTATGTCGGGGTCGTTCGCATAACTGTACGAGGACAGCGTGGCATCAAAGTAAATGGTTTTGTTTGCCTTTAGCAAATCACTGCCCGCACTTTGCCAAGAGAATGTGGAATCTGTGCCGTAGACAAAGCAATTGGCGGTTGTTAAGTTGAACGGCGTTGCGCCATCGTAGTTGTCTTTGCTGAAATTATACAGGGCGCTTTCGCCGCCGTCCCAAGTGAACTTTACAAACTGCGACTTATTGTCTGGAATCAGGATTTTCTGCGCGTAAAACTTGCCCGCTTCCACCGTGCCGATTGGCAGGCTGGCGGTTTTTACTGTTTTGGTCTTATCATTTTCATCTTGTTTATAAAATACTGCGGTTACGTCGGTAAGCGCAGTGCCGCTTGCATTTTTGAAGTAAAGCGGTGTGCCTTTGTAATAGTACTCCACGCGCGTCCATTGGGCGGCGTTGTAAGATGAACCCCGATTGTAATTTTTGTCCGTAGTATTTTTGTCTGTTCGAACAAACTTTTTACCGGCAAGTTGGTCAATCGCTGTCCAGTGAGTGGTGGCTCCGGTTTCACGATCACCATTGCCAAAGGCAAAGATTTCTTCCTGCCAGTTGCCGCCTACCCAATACTGGAAAATAACCCGATAAAACCCGTCATCCGGATAATCTGCGGAATTCAGTGTGACGCTGAATACTCTATGTTTTTCCCCATTGCTATCGGTTGTTTCTCCGGCATCCACCATATCCTTGTTCAAGTCGGCGGTACCTGCGTCAGTAGAGGCTACCTTTTGTGCATAAAAACGGATGGTACAGTTTTGACCGTTATATGTTGTATTGTATCTGCCGTCATCCTCAAAATAAATGGTTGTCGTAGCCGGGATAAAGCCCGTCGATACACTCGTGTCCGCTATCGTATCAGGTGTGTTCGCGTCATCGTTGTCAGGCAAATCATCCGCAGGCATAGTATCTTCTTCGTTGGGGTTGTCCCCGTCAGCAAAAAGAACATCTTGCTCTGTGTTGGTTTTTGCCGCCGTGGCTTCCTCTGCGTTGATGGCATGGTTTGGCGCGGCAGCCGTATCGGAAGTGTCCGCAGGGGTTTTGTTCGTCAAGGCTGGGTCGGCAGGGGCGGTGTCCGTGTCGGCGGCGGGAGTCTGATTTTCTGCCGCTTCCTGGGTTTTGCCGTCATTGTTCGGAACCGCTGCTGTATTATTTACCGTGTCTCCCGCTTCTGTTCCCGGCTCGTTCGCAGTGGGCGGGGTATCTCCTTCATCCGGAATCGTTTCCAAGTCGGATACAATAGGCTCTTGCGCAGGTTCTACACCCTCGCTTGACGTGTTTGCGGAAGGAATGGTCGGAATCGTTTCCGAACCTGCGTCAAAAAATAAAGCCCCATCCTCAGCTGCATAAACCGGCAGAGCCATACCGACCAGCAGGCACAGGGCGACAAGCAGTGCCGCCGCATGGTGCAGGATAGAAAATGCTTTCGTCATTTGCTTCGACTCCTTTTCTATATATGTGTATATGTGTGTTCTCACGATATATCGGGGAAACGCGCGCCATTCGGCGCGATTTTATGCGCTGCGCACATCTGGCACGGAAACGGACTTTTTCCACAAGCTGAGCTGTATTTACAGTCTTTTTTGAGAATATAATCCGATGTGCAAACA
>OOCE01000288.1_pt1 | contig 18678 bp, 24 predicted proteins | sample 1671421 | NCBI WGS metagenome assembly OOCE01 (sample SAMN06348155, study PRJEB24527) | human gut metagenome | biome: human gut; feature: ankylosing spondylitis patient; material: feces | host: Homo sapiens | place: China | collected 2015-10 | reverse complement strand
ACGACTCATAAATCTACCCTTAATCGTGTATTGGATGATAGTTGCGGATTTTAGGTTAAATAGATATGAAAATGAATAGAGATTTACGTTTGATAGAAGGGCAGCATCCTCTCATACATAACATAACCAATTATGTTGCCATGAACTTTGTGGCAAACAGCCTACTGGCAATTGGGGCTTCCCCAATCATGGCGCGCGCCCAGGAAGAGGTGGAGGAAATCAGTAGCAAGAGCAATGCCTTGGCACTTAACTTGGGAATTCTGGAAAATGCGACAGCCCACTCTATGTTACAAGCTGGTGACGCTGCTTCCAAGAGCAGAATTCCAATTGTATTAGATGTGGTTGGAGTAGGTGCCACACGGTTTCGAATGGATACTGCATCAAAAATCATCCTTCAATGCCAGCCAACTGTTATCAAGGGAAATGCCAGTGAGATACTATCATTATACTCTCATCAAATAGGAATGCAGGGAGTGGACAGCCTTCTTGAAACTTCTGGGGTTGAGGTACAGGCCCAAATTCTTGCCAGGAAACTGGCATGCATCATCGTTATTACCGGTGCTACAGACATCATCACGGATGGTGAAAAAGTAGCTTATGTTCATGAGGGGCATCCTCTGATGGGCAAGGTTACAGCCATGGGTTGTGCTGCCACTGGTATCATAGGAGCTTTCCTTTCAGTAAACCCTAATCCATTTGATGCATCTGTTCATGCCATGAAAGCCATGGGCATTGCAGGAGAAAGAGCTGCTGCCATTTCTAGAGGCAATGGTAGCATGATGGTGAACTTCCTTGATGAACTTTGTAATCTGGGATGCCATGAGTAGAATTATCAAAATCAAGAAGAGATCATTCATGAAACGATTTTATGCTATCAATCTGTTTGGCATAATCATTACTTGTGAAAAGCTATCAAAGGAGAGTCTCAATCATGAACTCATACATACAGCGCAAGCAAAGGAATTGCTATATGTTCTATTCTATATATGGTATATTGCTGAGTGGAGTGTTTTAGTCCTGAAATATAGAAATTGGATGAAAGCATATTACAACATCAGATTTGAGAAAGAAGCCTATGCTCACCAGAATGATATGGAGTATTTAATTCGGAGGAAACACTATTGCTATCTGAAACGCATTGAAGCAAGACACATTTAGGCATTCCCCAACTTTTTGGGGAATGTTTCCACATACTTTCCTCATTTTCCACACTATTCATTTTTGGCACAAATGACATAAGCTTCTGATTATCAATACAAACTAATTTCTATCATCTTTTTGGCACGCAGATTGTGACTATGATTAGCGGGTTCGATAATGAATCCACAAACAAGTAAGTAACATCAATTAGTAACAATTTTAAAAAGATAAGATTATGAAGAAGTTTATGTTTGCAGCTATCGCAGCTTTGGTTATGGTTTCAGTAAGCAACGTTTTTGCATCAAGCAAAATGGTAAGTAACACTCAGACTGCTCCTGTTGATACAGTAGTTCCAGATGCTCCTTCAGATACATTGGCTGGTGGTACTCCTATCCAACCACAGGCTGGTGTTGAGGATTCTACCCAGCAGGAGAATGCCACAGAGGCAACTACAGAAGCAACTCCAACAGAGAATACAACAGAGAATGCTACAGAGACAACAACAGAGAATACCACCGAAGAGACTCCAGTAGCTACAGAACAGCAGGCTATTGCTGAATAATAGAGAAAATACAGTTCTTTTTGTAAGCGTTATACAGGAATAATAGGGATATTGTTATCAAAAAAGTACTTATACTTATTTTAGTTTCAGAAGAAATTGCATAATTAGTAGATACTTGACAAGATTTTTAGTTCAGTTAGGAAAAGGGGAGTCTGCTGGCAGTGATGCCGGCAGACTTCTGTATTTTATACTAATTGTTTTTTTACTGTTTGATCCGAATATCACCAAGACTTCGATTCTTTGCAAATCGATTCAGATCAACCCAATTCCAGACTCCTGGAACCCTGCCATGTTTACTGAACTGCCAGATGTCATAGTGAGGTTTACCAGGCAATACCGGTTCATGATCATAACTGGCAATCCAGAGATAGTAGTTATCAAATTCCGGACTCAGGTAATCCTTGAAATAACTCTCGCTACAATATATAATAGGTGTATGTCCATAATAGGATTTACAGAGCTTGCAGAATGTTTTCAGAAGAAGTTGGATCTCACTCTTGCTGAGTCCCTTGGTTCCATCATCTTCAGCATCCACTACAGGTAGAAGATCCTGCCTCTCCTTATCATAAACTGCACGAAAGTTTTCAAACTGCATTACCGCAGGCATCTTAGATAGAAAATGGTAAGTGCCAACTGGAATCTGATGTTTTCTCGCTTGATTAATGTTGGCTTCATACCAAGGATCCTGGATGGTTGCTCCTTCTGTTGCCTTCACATAGATGAACTTCAATCGCTTTACTTCACTGAGTTCATCCCAATGGATTCTACCTTGGTGGCGTGAGATGTCAATGCCGTCATAGCTACCAGAGTATTGTCCCGATGTCAGGTCGTGAGCGGGCCACTGATTATCTGATGACTTCTTGATCATATAGGCTGAAATCATACGGTATGCCTCAAATCCTATGATGCATGATACTAGTAGAATGAGGGCAAGACATATCAGTTTCTTGCCTTTATTATTCTTGTTATTTTGTCGTTTTCCTCTTGTCATATTATACCATTCGAGTTTTTGCATACAAAATTATAAAATATATTTGAGAAAATGAGATTTTTCATATAAAAAGTCATCTCTCTTCTTTAAGAGTGGAGTAGGATATGTGAGCCTATTACTTTGAAAACATATCTTTAATTATTTATAAAACTTTAGGCTAACCCATCTTATAATGAAGTTTTTTGCTTATATTTGCATATTATAATTAGGATTAAGGCAATGACAAAGAATACAATGGCGAACAAACTTCCTAGGAAGTTGATTCAAAAAATGGAAATCGTGGGCGAACAAATCAAGCTTGCCAGATTACGCCGCAACCTGAGCATGGCTCAAGTTGCGGAAAGAGCAACATGCTCAGAAGTTACACTTTGTAAGGTGGAGAAGGGATTACCAACGGTTTCCATCGGAATCTACCTGCGTGTACTCTATGCTCTTCAACTGGATGATGACATCTTGCTCTTGGCAAAGGATGACAAGCTTGGAAGGGCATTGCAGGATATGGGACTGAAGAATCGTCAAAGAGCATCTAAAAAAAGATAGAAATGGAACGACTGTTTGTTTTCGCTGATTTTAACTGGCTCGGCAAAGCGGAGCTGGTAGGGGAGTTGTGTTATGAAAAATTGCGCGGCTCTGACAGTTATGCATTTAAGTTTGATGAGAATTGGCTTAAGGTTCATGCCGGAATCAAGCTTTCAGAGGACATCAACAACTACCCAGGCATGCAATATACCCAGCCAGGAAGTGATATTTTCGGATGTTTTTCTGATGCTTTGCCAGATAGGTGGGGACGTACCTTGCTCAAAAGAAGAGATCAGCAAGAGAAACAAGCATGTACGTCAGCTTGACGCCATCAAGGATGCTGAGATTATAGGAAAATACTCCAATGCAAGTTGGGTATTGAATTGGTAAGAAAGGAGATTATTTATGTCAAAAAAGAAGATATTCAGATGCCAGGAATGTGGGTACGAGACCGAAATATATGAGGGACGTGGTTTCATGGGGCAGCACATTGAAGCCATGTCTTGTCCAGACTGCAGGAACATAGTACCTCTAGTGGTGGGTGGAGTGATAGGTGATGCTGCACCTAGCTTCAACTCCCTTGTGGGAAGACTCTGCCTGAGATGCGGATCTGACAGAATTCACAGGTGGGATATGCACACCTGTCCCAAATGCGGGGGCAGGATGCTGCCCACTGGCGAAGAAGAGTTCTGGACATAAAGTCATTGCTTTTAGGACAGAAAGACTGAGAAAGCAAAAAAGCCTGCTGGCTATAATTGTCAGCAGGCTTCTTTGTTATAATGTTCGCCCTTGAAATACAGTACTCTTGTGAAGAGGTAGTATGACTCCATTGAGGGTGAGCCTACGAGAGTTGAAGTTAGGCAGAATCTCCACACTGGCTTCATGGCTTCCCTTATACATGGTAATCCAGATTTGGGCAGAGATACCAATGCCAGTAACACTCATACTTACTTGTGTAGTCCCTTTCTTGTCCGTTTGAATCTTGTATCCACTGACGCTTCCCTGAACTGTAACTCCACCAATGCCATTAGGTCCGGAGAAGGGAACATTGAAGGCTACCTGCACAACAGCATCATCCTTATTGACGGAGACGAAATTGGTGTTGGAATTAACATAGGCAATCTGACCATACGGGAAAACAACCTTGTCGGCTTCCAAGGTAAAGGTAGTATCCTTAATTGCATCCAATGCTTCATCCCAATACACACTATCTATCCGGTTTTGCAAATCACGCTGCTCTTTTTTGAGAGCTTTCTGACGTGACTTCAAACCATTGACCAACTGCTCGTTGGCCTTATTTTTTCCCCATTGATACATATCATCTGACTGGCTTGACTGCGCACAGGCAAAGGCTGACATCAGACAGAAAACAAGTGAAATAAATATTCTTATCATCCTTAATCCTTTCCTATATTAAATTCATAAATTCAAAAAAGGGCCAGCCCAATTATCAGGACTAGCCCTCCGTTTTAATTATTTTCTCGATGCAATGAATGTCATCTTGAAAGCTGCATAGCACTTCAAGAAAGATTACTTAACCTCAATGTGCTTAACATCGTCTTTCTTCTCCTCCTTGGCTGTCTTAGGAATCTCAATCTTCAAGACACCGTCACTGACCACAGCGGAAATCTTCTCCTGATCAGCATCCTCTGGCAAAGCGTAACTCTGAGAGTAGCTGCTGTAAGAGAACTCACGACGCAAGTAATGCTCCTCCTTCTCCTCCTTCTTCTCCTCCTTGTTCTCGATGGATACATTCAGATAGCCATCCTTGTCGATGTTCATCTTGACCATATCTTTCTTCAAACCAGGAGCTGCAACCTCCATTGTGTAAGCTGTAGCACTTTCCTTGACGTTGACTGCAGGAGCTGTGGCGTTCATGTGTGGCATCAAGCTTGTATCAAAGAAGTTGTCATTAAACCAACTGTTCAACCAATTTGAAACACTGTTATTTCTACGAGCTAACAACATAATGTAAAACCTCCTAATTCTATTTTTCTCATCCTCTCTTCGCCTTCCGGCTCTGTCGGGATTTCTCATTGTTTTTAATTTATCCTTTTTAATAATGATCGCTTCGGCTTTCGAGGCTCAAGGATTTCCAGAAACCCTCAAATGTCATTGCTTAAGGTTCTTATCGTTCCCCTTGCCCTTTCGGCTTCGGCTTTCATTCTATGTAGAAGCAAGTTGCGTGCCAACCCATTTTGTATATTTGGAGTGAACAGTTTTTGCCAATCTTGGCAAAAAACTCTGCAAAATTGGCAACAAAGGATAATTTATTTAAGCTTTGCTGCCAAAACTTCATGCTTTTCTACATATCTAGCATGGTTTGCCCTCGAATCTTTTTTCATATCTATTTATCTACTATACCTGTTAATCTCCTATATATTTAATGGATATCAGACTCTTCCACTGCAGATGGTTTGTCCTCCTTGGGTTGGGGCTTGGGTACGAAGCCCAGAATAGCTACCAGACAACTCATCAATGGGCTGATGATGTTGAAGAAGCAGAAGGGGAGATGCACCAGTGTCGGGATGCCGAGAACCGTGCTCTGCGTCATACCGCAGGCTGTCCATGGAACCAGTACGCTCGTTACGGTAGCACTATCCTCTGTACTTCGGCTCAAGAGTTCCGGACGGTAGCCTCGTTCAGCATATTCATCCTTGTAGATAGATGCATTCATGATGATGCTCAGGAACTGGTCACCCATAACGAGATTGAGCAATACACCCGATGTCACGGTACTGCAGACAAGTGATATGGTGCTATGGATGCTTTTCAGAAGCACGTGGGTGATAGCGTGAAGCATGATACATGAACCGAAACACATGGCACAGAGAATGAGCCAGATGGTATTGAACATGCCTGCCATACCTCGGGTTGCCACGAGCTCATTGATGTTCCCCATGCCGCAATCTACCTGGGTGTGGGTATAGTAGGTGGTCATGATTCCCTCAAAGAGATTCTTGGCAGTGATGTTGTCTTCGCCAGCAATTTTTACCAGTACTTCCGGCTGGAGGATGAGGGCACAGATGCATGCAGAAAGAGCTGAAAGAAGAAGCGTGATGAGAGAGGGGGCTTGCGGTAGATGAGCCATCCTGTAAAAGCCGGAACGAGCATCGTAAGCAGGGAGATGTTGAAACCATGACTCAGACCGGTAAGATACTGGCTGATATCCACAGGTTTGGAATCATAGCAGAGTCCGATGATGAGATAGAGCACCAGCGAGAGCAGGATGCTTGGTATGATGGTGTAGAGCATATAGCGGATATGCGAGAAGAGATCGGCACCGGCTATGCTTGAAGCCAGGACGGTGGTATCGCTCATAGGCGAGAGCTTATCACCGAAATAGGCTCCCGAGATGATGGCTCCAGCGGTGTAGGGGGCTGGTATTCCCAAGGCATCACCGATTCCCATCAGGGCAATACCGATGGTGGCAATGGTGGTCCATGAGGTTCCCGTCATCACGGAAATTATGCTGGAGATAATGCAGGCGCAGGGTAGGAAAAAGGTCGGCGACATGATCTGTACACCATAATATATTAATGTGGGAACCACGCCACTGATCATCCAGGTCGCTGACATCATTCCGATGAGCAGCAGGATCAGAATAGATACCCCGGCATCGCCCACGGTCTTTTTGATCATCTCCTCGAAGATATTCCATTTCATATTGTAGATTCCCATGCCGAGTGCCACGCATACTGCGGTGGCTATCATGAGGGGCACCTGAGAGGCACCTGCCAGGGCATCATCAGGGAAGAGTTTGACAACCATGACGATGAGGGTGATAAGTACTGCCAGAGGTATGCCAGAAATGAAAGGATGTGGTTCCACTGGCTACTGAGGTAGGCAGGAAACCTGCTCCTCAGCAACTTGAGTTTTTTGTTTATTTTCTTTTTGTTCCATTTGTTAATACTCTCTTATACATTTCACAAAGACACAATTCGTCATCTGTCGATGCCAGGATGATTTCACCGCATGTCGAGCTGTAATATTGAATGTTTATTTGCTGCATTCTTTCAACTGCGATTAAACGAAATCTTTATTTTTCATACAGTTCTATCGGCAAACCATCTGGGTCACTGAAGAATACAAATCGCTTGCCTGTATATTCATCCGTGCGTATAGGTTCATGCGCAATACCTTTACTGTCAAGTTCATCAATTGCCTCCGAAAGATCATCTACCTCAAAAGCAAGATGGCGCAGACCGGCTGCTTCCGGATAGGAAGGACGTGCAGGTGGGTTAGGGAAGGAGAACAACTCGATGACATAGTTGTCATCAAGCCAGCAGTCAGCTTTCCATGAGTCACGTTCCGTACGATAGTTTTCACTCACAATCTTCATTCCGAGCACATCTGTATAGAAATGCTTGGATTTCTCATAGTCGGAGCAAATCACGGCTACATGATGGATTTTGTTAAGTTTCATATTTCGTTGTTTATATTTGTTATTCATTAAGTCATTTTCAGAACTTCTTTGTTCTCACATGGCAATATGGCTCACCGCCGGTTTTCTCGTAGTAGTGCTGGTGGTAGGCTTCGCCAATATAGAATGCCTCCTCGGGTAAAAGGAGGGTATTCACCTCATTGCCCTTGTTGCGAAGCAATTGCATCACCCTTTCTGCCGTCTGCCTCTGGGATTCATTACGATAGAAGATACAGCTGCGGTATTGTGGACCGAGGTCAGGACCTACGCCATCAGTCTGTGCCGGGTCATGAATCTCGAAGAAAAGTTTGCATAGGCTCTCGTACGATACCTCTTCGGGATTGAACTCCACGATGATGGCTTCTACATGATGTGTCTTATGGTCTCGAACATCAGCATAGGAAGGGAATGCCTCTTTGCCACCGGTATAACCAGCCAGGGTATTGATTACCCCAGGCTGTTTCTGAAACTGATGCTGCGTTCCCCAGAAACATCCGCAGGCAAAGATGCCCACTTCTGTCTTCTTGTCATCAGGCGCATGATAGATGTCAACCTTTGAGCATTCCTCAATGGCTGCCTTTACCATTTCCAGTGCCTTTCCATGCTTCTTCTGAAGGTCTGGATAGGCCTTGCCACGTTCAAAATTATGCTGGAGGTCGTTGTATTTCACCTGCAGGGCAATGGGATTCTGAGAGTCTATGATACCTTGGACGTAATCATAATAATCTGTTCCTTTCTTATGCGTGAGTAGGCGAATGGCATTCACCACGCCTGTAGGGATTCCTTCATGAAGCAAATCATCAAAGGAATAAGGACTGTCTTCTACTACATCATGCAGAAAACCTGCCATTTTCTCTTCGTCTGTATGTTCCATCAGTCCCACTGTCAATGGATGAAGAATGGCTGGATAGCCATCTCGGTCAAGTTGACCGGCATGGGCTTTTGTTGCTATGCTAAGTGCTATATCAATTGGATTCATTGTATCTTATGAATGTTTAAATGAATTGTTAATGATTCAAGTGAAAGTATATCATCAGCGCAATCTGGATGAGCAGGATAATAGGAACTCCGTATTTGAACTTCCGATGCTGCGTCTTATGATGCCAGGCTTTCATACCCAACCAGGCTCCAATACTTTCTCCCACAGCTGCCATTGTCAGAAGCGTTGCCTCCGAAATACGCCATTTGGCTTTCTTGGCTTTATCCTTGTCTATACCATATATGATAAATGTGGCAGCATTGATGACAAGTAGATAATATATGAGATAACGATGCAATGTATTCATGATGACTATTCAATGATTATGATCTATATCTGATTCTATATGTCAAACGATTCTCCCTCACGCTCTATCTTCCAAAACGGGATTTGCTTGGCATCTGTAAACTCCTTCATACGCCAGGCACTCTTGAAACCGCTTGCTACAAAGTGCATAGGGACAAACAATCCTGTCTGGAATTGCTCGATGAACTGTCTTGCACCGCGGGTATATCCATTACCTATGCGGCCATCTACAGGAAACATGACAACATCAAAGCTATCAGTGATTTTTCTGATGTCTTTCAGTTCGCCAAGATACAGTTTTTCATCTTTTTGAGGGTCTATCTCACCGAACTCCATACTCCAGATAGTTCCACCCTTATAGTCGTCTGTCAAGAATCTAGCATACCAATTGTTCAAATCTGCAGCATGGAAGATACGTTTCCCTTCAACCTCTACGATCCATGACACGCCACTGTCATTGCTGCCAGCAGCAACGACCTTTATATTTTTGTCGCACCATGAGTTTCCCTTAACCATCAAGACATCTGCTTCTTCTCTCTGGCATCTACGATGCCGAATGATATCCTTGGAGAGAATGTAAGTCATTGGGGTATGTGGAAAGTGTTTTCTCCAAGAAAATATTTCTCTGGAGAAATGATCTTCGTGGAAATGACTTGCAAAAACATACACAGGCTTACCCTTGGATAGAATCTCCGGCAAGCAATTGGCAGGATCCATCCAATAGTCAAAAACCAATATGCAGGAGTGTGTCTCCACTGCAAAACCACTATGGAATATATATGTCAGTTTCATCTTTCTCATTCAGATTTACGATTGAATCTATAGATTCTTTCCTTAATGATGCACAAATAGGTTCATTTCATCATGTCATTCAAATATGAATTGTTGGTCAAATGCTCAACCCCGGCAGGCTAGGAAGAAAGAGTATCCTTACTGTCCTTAAACTGTTTGACGAATCTCATATTTAACCTCCATGCCAAGTATATCCATGATTTTTTCAACCGTCGATAGGGAAGGATTGCCTTTACCGCTCTCTATCTGCTTGATGGTAGAAATGGCTACCTCAGACATGTCAGCGAGGTCTTGCTGGGTAATACCCAAAACCATACGCTGCAATTTCATTACTTCTCGAATTTTCATACAAAGTAGTGTATTACATTGTACTTTTCGTGCAAAGATAACAAATATTTCTGGATTACGCAAGAAAAGGTACGATATCATGTTCCTTTTTAAAAAAATTATATGTTAGTGCGATTTTTCTTGATTATTTGCCATTAATATTGTTTTTTTCCTTATCTTTGCAGGCAAATTGCATCAAAGAAGTCATGACAATAGAAGAAGCTATCAAACAAAGACATAGTGTACGAAATTACATACACAAACCTCTTTCAACAGAGGTAGTTAGAGCACTCGAAGTAAAAATCGGGGAGTGCAACAAAGAGGGTGGACTACACATACAACTAGTTACCCAAGAAACCAAGGCATTCACAGGCATCATGTCCTATGGAAAATTCCATGGTGTGGAGAACTATCTCGTAATGGCTGGCAAGAAGGCTGATGATCTCGATGAGCGTATTGGATATTATGGCGAACAGCTTGTGTTGCTTGCTCAAACCTTGGGACTCAATACCTGCTGGGTTGGATTAAGTTATCGAAAGGTGAAGGAAGCTTACCATATTGAAGAAGGGGAGAAGTTGGCATGTATGATTGCCTTGGGATATGGTAAGACGCAAGGTGCCAGTCACAAAATCAAGACCATTGAACAGGTGAGCAATGCAACCGGCGATTCTCCTTCATGGTTTAGAAAGGGCGTGGAAGCTGCTCTTCTAGCTCCAACAGCCATCAATCAACAGAAGTTCTCGTTCCTCCTTCAATCTCAGGAAAGCCCAGGAGTCGGAGGCAAGGCAAAAGTTCTTGCCAAGAAAGGTTTCTCGATGGTAGGATATACCCAAATGGATCTCGGCATCGCCAAGCTTCACTTTGAAATTGGTGCAGGAACAGAAAATTTTGAGTGGGAGTAGGGGGAAAGGATGAGAGACTACACGGAAATATGGCAACTTCAAGATACCATCATCACTGCAGTCAATGCATGTGGTCAGGTAGTCTGGGATTTGCACGAAACAAGTGATGGATTCCATTTGGAGCTTACAGAACACCTGGATGAAACAGAAATCAGCAACCTCTGCTGTCAACTTCCGCTTTCTGCAGATTATGAAGGCGAAGGCAAAAACGGTTCTGTGCTGAGATTGAATATATAGCAGATGGCCTTACTTGACAAAAAGCATCAATAGAGCCATATTCATGTTACCCTTTAAAATAAACGTATTATGCAGATATTATTGGCAAATGCCAAAATCATGTTTGACAAGGCAGATAGGGCAGCTGTTTCAAAGCCACTTTTCCAATCTGTGGCCGAAATGTTGGCTGCAGAAATGGCTAAGCTGAATGTAGAGGAATTGGCTAGACAACTTGATTGCAGCCACAAGATAGCTTCGAAAAACTGGAAACGCTATCGTAATTTTATGACTGCCGAGAAGATGCCTGCCATACTTTCATACAATGGACAGGCGTATAAGCATTTATGTGCCAATACTTTAGGAGAAGAATCCATGGATTATGCCCAGAAACATCTCTGGATTACCTGCTTTCTCTATGGATTGCTTCGGCCGATGGATGGCATCGTGCCTTATCGTATGGAACATTGCGTGACGCTTGAAGCTACAAACGACAAGCCAATCAATCAATTTTGGAAAGATAAACTGACCGATGTTCTTATCAACAGTGTGAAAGCAGACGACGGCATACTTATCCATCTCTCCACAGCAGAATATGAACATCTATTTGATTGGAAGAGAATTTGCGGGGAAGTGAAAGTCATCCAGCCTCTCTTTTATGTTCGCCAGAAGGATGGCAGATTGAAGATGCAGGCTGTATGGGCTAAATCCTGCCGTGGAGCTATGGTAAGATATATTCTAAGCAACCAGCTAACTACTCCTGAAAAATTGGCAGCCTTCAGTTACGAAGGTTTTGAATATGCGCCAGAATTAGGAGAAGAGGCTTTTCCGCATTTCGTTCGTAATTAACAAAATAGTACTTTTTTCTATGCAAATGATATGACGAGAGTGCAAAAGAATTTACATGGTAAGTGGAAAGTATTAAATTAAAAACAAAATATTGTATAAGTTAAAGTACTGTTTTCGTTCATCATTATGAATAAAAACAGTACTTTAACTTATTTTTTTCGTTCCTAGTATATTCTAACATCACAAAAGAAGATTTTCAGATGCCAAAATTGTGAGCACGAGACCTTAATATACGAGGAACGGGGTTAATGGCTCAGCACATAGAAGCCAGAGGTTGCCCAGATTTCAGGAACATAGTACCTTAGGTGGACCTAGCGTATCCCCATTAAATTCTATATTGCTTTCCAAGCAACCAATCCTTTTCCTAAATCATCTAGTTTTATGGCAAGAGCTGTAACCTTGCGCTTGTCTGCTTTGAAAGGTTCTGCATACAGCTTAGCTTTAATTTGCTCTGCTGCAGCATCAACACCGCCATTGTTGCTTAGCTTCAATTCCAATACATAGATGATGGTCGATGTTTCTACCACCATATCTATTCTACCCGTAGATATCATCTTCTCAACTTGTACTCTGCAGCCAATGGCATTGAAAATTGTACTCAGGATGAGACGATAACGTTCTTCCATATCCATGCTTGCAAGCTTCTTGTTGCTGTATGGGACATCGGCAATGAGAGCTTTCAGACATTCCATAGCTTCTGATAGATCGCCCATTTTCAGGGAATACAGCAACATATTCTGAGTAGATATCACTTGGGCATTTGACTTCAGCGTCAAGGCTGGTAACACTATCTTATACAAAGCCTTGCGTACTTCATTATTAGGAATGCCTAGTAAATAAATACCTTCTACATACCCTTTTATCGTAAGGTAACCAGACTGATAGAGGAACAGTTCTGCTCCACCGCCTGTCACGTCAGAAGTCTCCAGGGTATCACTATCCATCGGACATTTTTCGAAATCCTTCAATCTTATTTCTATATCATCCACAAACTTAGGAAGTAACGAGGTTGCTCCAGAGGAAGCCCAGTAATTCTTAAGACTGGAATCAGAAAGGGCATTGACAAGACTAAATGGATTGAATATGTCAACCATATTTTCCTGACTGAAATGATAACCATCATAGAATGTCGTTAACTGTGCAACGGCTTCTTCGAAAGTCCACCCATTCTTTGTAGCCAGTTTATTGACTTCCGGATTGAAATCATTGAGGACTTCTTCTTTCGTGATACCGCAAAGAGCAGCATACTCAGGAGCGAAACTGATGTTGCTCAAATTATTGAGAACTGAGAATAGCGAAATTTGCGTAAACTTGGTTATACCCGTGATGAAAACAAACTTCTCGTATTTATCCTGAGCTTTCAATACAGAAAATACTTCTCTATAGACACTCGTACATGCTTCATGTTGCGGAGTCTTCCAGGAATGCTGCAACGGAGAATCATATTCATCGATGAGAACAGCCACCTGCAGGCCCGTTTTAGTGTAAGAAGTCTCTATGATTTTCTTTAGTCTTACGGCAAGAGAGCTGCCTTGGCGAACTGCAATATCGTTTCCGATTTCATAAGTATGAAAAGCATCGTCTAAATAGCTCCGTATGCTTTCTGGTTCCGCACCGGCCTGACTCATATCCAATCTGATAACAGGCCGCTTCATCCATTCCGTCTCCAGCTGCATAATTTTCAATCCCTCGAAGAGTTCCTTCTTGCCCATGAAGTAGGCTTCGAGCGTATCGACTAGGACGGATTTACCAAAGCGGCGTGGGCGGCTCAGGTAATTATACTTCTTTCCCTTGTTGGCAAGCTGCCAGATGATATCTGTCTTGTCAACATAAAGATATCCACCCATTCTGATTTCCTCAAAAGACTGGATACCAACAGGTAATTTTCTATCGTTTGTCTCTACCATAATACCTAAATCATTCGTTTCATTTGCAAATATACAATTATTTTTTTTAATTTCCATGTTTTTTCATTTTTCGTAGTAGTTTTTTTGCTCTACATAAAAAAGCCTACAGGTAATGTGGCCATTAACTGCAGACTATTCATTTGCGATAAATTTAGATATGGTTCAAGGATAGAGCACTAAACTTCAACCACCTCGTTTGTAGGGTTGACGCCGAGCACTTTATTTTCTAACGTGAATTATGATAAATATAACTTACGTTTATGGATTCTTCTCTGCTAACTTTAGATATTATCATCTTGTACTCGCATCAATCTCCAAAGCAAAAAAGTGACGAAAAAGACAATAAGACACCATATCATTGCATCTGCTGCCCATGATGGTGAACCTGGGGTCATCGCTAAGTCACAAAAACCGGCACCAAGTATAAAACTCAGTAAAGAAATGCATCCAGTCGTGGTTCTTGTTGCGTCGGGTTCTACTTTGTATTCTTTCATAACTATTGCTATTTATATGTTATGTGTACAAAAGTAACAAAAAATACTGAAACTGCCAAGAAAACAGGAGGAAAACACACCAAAAACAAAAATATTTCTTGCAATGGAGATTGGCTGCACACCTAAGATGTACCTTTGCAAGTTTAACATGATTTTAGTATATTACCTCCCTATCTCACATCCTTCACGGTTGCGGTAGCTCGGTTTCTAGAACGTAGCCTTTATGTGGGAATTATATTCTATTTAACCCACCTTGTCTTACATATCATATCTACTTAAAATTCATTGAACTACCCACAAGCTAAAGACTTGTGGGATTCCGACTTCATCAAGGAATGCTTGCAAGCAAGTCTTACGCCCTCTCCATCGGTGTAATCGATAGTACCTGCCGATATATTTCTTAAACCTTCATCAAGTATATTCTTCGCTGCATTCAGGTCACGGTCTATCAACTCACCGCAATTTGGGCAAGTATAGTAGCGGTCTGACAAAGACAGATCCTCCTTGACATGGCCACAATAATGGCATGTCTTCGAGGATGGATAGAATCGGTCTATCTTAACCAGAGTTTTGCCGTACCACTTTGCCTTGTACTCCAACATGGTAACGAATGTACTCCAGCTAGCATCAGAAACAGACTTGGCAAGATGACGGTTTCTTACCATTCCCTTGACATTCAGGTTCTCGCAACACACCACATCGTATCTGCGAATGAGGTCAATGGAAATCTTATGCAGCTTGTCCTTACGGCAAGACATGATTTTCTCCTGCAACCTGGCGACCTTGATACGCAGCCTGTTCCATGAACCGCTTCCCTTCTTCTTGCGTGAAAGATGCTTTTGCATCGTTGCCAGCTTCTTTGAATACTTCTTGATGAACTTATTTGATGAGTACCTGTCATTATCGGAAGTAATCACGAAATCCTTCAAGCCCAAGTCAATGCCGACACTCAGATTGGTTTTCTCCAAGTCCCCGACCACAACCTGCGCCATGATGGTAACATAATACTTTCCGCCCGGTGTTACAGATACTGTCATATTTCTTAACTCGCCCAAAACATCCTGACTCTTGGCGAACCTGATGCCGCCTTTGAATTTCGGGATGAATATTCTGTTGCCTTCAACCTTAAAATGCTGGGGAACAGCAAAGCTGCCCCCATGTTTCTTTGAGTGGAAACGTGGGAATCTGGCTCTCCCCTTGAAGAAGTTTACATAGGCGGTTTCCAAATGGCGCAAGGCATGCTGCAAAGTCTGACGGTTGATTTCCTTTAACCAGGAGTAGGCCTCGGTCTTTTTCATTGCAGTCAGCTCCTTTGCCTGCTCATAGTAGTTGGAGCTCTTCCTGGTCTGCTCATACTGTTCCTTGCGCTTGGCGAGAAAATGATTGTAGACAAAGCGGACACTACCAAAATAATTCGCAAGCATTTTCTCTTGCTTCTTATTCGGGTAAAGCCTAAACTTATATGTCTTCTGTATCATCTTCATAGTGTACAAAGGTACGAAATTATTCTCCAACAACAAAGGAAAGATGCAATTATTTGCAAAATATTACGCGATTTCAATATATGTGATGCAAATAGTGACACCTTCAGAAAATACATTGAGAAACAAAGCTAATTTTTGTGCCAATTCATCCCAGAGGCTAAAGACCTTTGGGTTTTCTTGGCAACATTATATAAAAAATAAAGGCTAGGCTTTCCTTCCTTCATCCGATAAGAATTATTATCTTAAATATCCGTAAAAAAATTACGGCATGTTGATATTTTGTATATCTTTGCAAATGCTAAGCAGCACTGAACACCATAAATAAAACTAGTTTCGTCGTTTCTGTGCATCTTTGCTTTGCACCAACATTATTGTTATCAATTAAAATGAAGTATATAGAATCATGTTAGTAAAATTTGCCGTAACGAACTATAGAGGATTTGCCAATCGCATAGAATGGGATTTGTCGAAACCAAGTAACTATTCGTTCAATACTTTTGCCATTAAAGATGGTATCATCAAGAATGGCATCGTGTATGGACCTAATGGTTCTGGCAAGTCGAACTTTGCAATGGCCATCTTCGACATCACCAATCATCTTTCACAGAAGTGGAAGAAGGTGAACTATTATGATAACTTTACATATACGGGAAAGTTGAACTTCCCCGTAAAATTTGAATATGCCTTCAAGTTTAGAGATGATACGTTACAATATACATATAGCAAATCGCCTGATGGAAAGCTGGAGGAAGAAGAACTTGTAGTGAATAACAAGCTTATTTTCTGCAATAAGAATTCTGTCTTGACATTGGATGAAACTGAGTTCCCGATGGATTCTGCAGTGAAGGCAAACCTTGCCAATAATGCCAACAATGTATCCATCGTAAACTTTCTGCTTACTTCCTATCCTCTTGCCAAAGAGCATTATCTTCTGAAACTGCAGCAATTCGTAAACTCAATGTTATGGTTTAGAAGTGTTGAAAAAAATGAGTTTATGGGGTTGGCTACTGCTCCGGCAAATCTCGATGAGTATATCATCAAGAATCAGCTGACTCGGGACTTTGAAGACTTCATCCATCGGGTAAGCGGACAACGTTTTGAGTTCCAGGAGCCAAATGATGATGATAAAGAGTTGTATTGCGTTTTTGGATTAGGTCGCATTCCATTCGATAAGATAGCATCAACGGGTACTCAATCTCTGATGCTACTTTATTACTGGCTGAAACAGATGACAAATGCATCGTTCGTTTTCATCGATGAATTTGATGCTTTCTATCATTTCAGACTCTCTTATGAGGTTTGCAAGACCCTCTTTGCCCTCCCATGTCAGGCTTTTACGTCATCACACAATACCTACTTGATGACTAACGACTTGCTTCGCCCAGACTGCAATTTCATCTTGCAAGACAACAAAATCAAGCCGTTGAGCGACTGTACCCAAAAAGAGTTGAGATTCGGGCATAATATTGAAAAAATGTTTAGAGGTAACGCATTCGAAGTATGATACTATTCGTTTTTGAAGGAGTAAAACGGGAGCCGGATTTGTTCCGCACCATCCAGCGATTATACTTTGCAAACAGAGATGAGCAGATTGTATGTTCCTATAATAACAACATCTATCAACTATACAAAGATTTGCAGGAGTATGATGGCGATGGAGATATTGTGTCTTTGCTTATGGAGAAATTTGCCGGTCAAGCAGACAATCCGCTTAAGGATATTGATGCTTCTGCTGACATCTCGGAAATCTATCTGTTCTTCGACTATGACTTTCATAACCGGAATTTATCACTCGAAGAAATCAACAGGCAGGTAAAGGAAATGCTTGAAACTTTCAATAATGAAACGGAGTTTGGTAGGCTTTATATTGACTATCCGATGGTTGAGTCTATACGATATACCAAGCAGTTGCCCGATGCAAACTATTGGACGTATTCTGTAACACGTTCTGAGTGTGGTAAGTTCAAAGGTGTATCTGCCGATTTTTCTGCGTATGACAGTTTCGATTTCATCCTACTGAAAGATCATCGAGAGCCAACAGAAGAAGAGACGAAGGAAGTCAAGCAGAATTGGGAATATTTAAAAGAAATGAATGTGGGAAAAGCGAACTATCTATGTAAGGGGAAGAATATGATGCCTGCATCTAAAGAAGACATACTTCAAGATAAAATATTCAACTCACAATTAGAGCAGTATGTAAATACCGAAGATTGCAAAGTAGCAGTACTCAATGCTTTCCCAATATTCCTATTTGACTATTTCAAATAATGTTTGCATACTATGGTATTTAAAACGTATTGACAGAAGTAAACACTGGGAGTGTCAAGTATAAATTTTATACAAGAATATAGCATAAGTTAAAGTACCGATTTTTACGTTCACTGCAATGAATAAAATCGGTACTTTATTTTTTTGTGCGCTCTAACACCATATTATAACAAATATGTTTAACAAACATTATTGCTATTAAAAACTTTAAATATTATCGTCTTGCATTCGCATCAATCTCCAAAGCAAAAAAATGACGAAAAAGACTATAAGACACCATATCATTGCATCTGCTGCCCATGATGGTGAACCTGGGGTCATAGCTAGATCACAAAAACCAGCACCAAGTATAAAACTCAGTAAAGAAATGCATCCAGTCGTGGTTCTAGTTGCGTCGGGTTCTACTTTGTATTCTTTCATAACTATTGCTATTTATATGTTATGTGTACAAAAGTAACAAAAAATACTGAAACTGCCAAGAAAACAGGAGGAAAACACACCAAAAACAAAAATATTTCTTGC
>OOCE01000270.1_pt1 | contig 19030 bp, 8 predicted proteins | sample 1671421 | NCBI WGS metagenome assembly OOCE01 (sample SAMN06348155, study PRJEB24527) | human gut metagenome | biome: human gut; feature: ankylosing spondylitis patient; material: feces | host: Homo sapiens | place: China | collected 2015-10 | reverse complement strand
AAACGACGGGAGCATCTATGGTGCAGTACAATAAAAATAGAAAAAACAAAAAGAAAGGCTTTACGCTGGTGGAGCTGATGGTCGTTCTGGCTATCACGGCCATTCTGGCGGCGCTGGTCGGCGGCGGGCTGATCGCCTACACGCGGCTGGCCCGGTTTGAAAAGAACGAGGCCAACGCCCGCACGCTGTTCCAGACGGCGCAGATCTCCCTGACCCGGATGGAGACGGCGGGGGAGCTGGATGCGTTCCGCCGGCAGGTCATGGAGGAGGGCGACACGGGCGACCACTTCCAGAACGACGTCACTGTGACCGACGCGGGCGGCAATACCCTTGTGAGCCGCACCAAGACCGAACTGAACCAGAACGTGGCCGCGCTCTACTATGACCGCACGGGCGCTGCCGCGGGCAACCATAACGCGCTGGTGGAGCGGCTGCTGGGCGATTACATCTACGACGCCTCGCTGCTGAATGCCTCGATCTGTGTCGAGATCGACGTGCAGAGCGGGCAGGTCTACTCGGTCTTTTACGATACCAAATCCGATAAGCTCCGCTTCAATCAGGACGGTGCTACGAATATTTATGACCGCAGCTATGACCACCGCCGCAATGACAGCCTTGTCGGCTACTACTCTGCCGAGGACCGCGTCAACGTTGTGCAGCTGGTGCAGACGAAGCTGAAGGTCAAGAATCCACGCCTGACGAACGGCGAGACGCTGACCCTGAGCTGGAGCGGCAACTCCAGCCTCGGCGATCTGGATACCTCCTACACGGCCACGGCCTACGATGCCAAGGATACCGGCAAGACGAAGCCGCTGTTTACCATCACGATCAAGCGCGACACCGCGGGTGCGGCGGATGATAACAAGCAGGTCATCACAGAGATGCCTGTCACGATTTATACGTATAATGATGCGGGCCAACAGACGAAAACCGTGAAAGAACTCTACTTCCCGCTAAGCTACAACAAGGGCAGCTTTGTGCTGACGCTGGACGCCATGGCGGACGCCGCGCTGCTGCGTGCGTGTGAGAACGACGAGGTTGCCGCCACGAGCCTGTACAGCATCACCCGTCTGCTGAACGACCCGAAGGACATCTACATTGCCATGCGTGCCGAGCCGCGGGAGAACTACAGCGATACCTACACAGCCAGCAAAGAGGAAACGACGAACGAGGAAAACACCCTGCTGGCCAAGGGCGGCACGGCGGATAAAGCAGAACTGAAATATTTCCGCCATCTGTACAACCTGCGCTGGTCTGCCGATTGGAAGATTGCCAGCAAGGGCATCTACACGCTGACCCCCCAGGCCAGCAACAGCACCGGTCTGAACTGGACGGGCGGCGGCGTCACGGTCTACTGCGCGTCGGGTGAGCGGTACCCGGCGGCCAAGGTGCCGTCCCTCAATGACCCTGTCGCCTGGCCGACGATCCCGGAGCTGGGCGAAAAAATCGAACTTACGAGCAAAACAGCGGGTGTTACAACCCAAACGACCCGTGTGCCCATCCTCAATCTGCAATTGAGCAGCAAGTCCGTTGCAAAAACCGGCAGGGCAGAGCAGACCAAGCTGGCCGACCACTATGTCGGCCTTATCGGCGAGAACAGGGGCAAAATTTCTTACATCACACTGCGCGACCCGGACATTCAGGTCAACGTCAAGACCGAGACCGTCGCCGCCGATACGCTGCCGAAGGCAGACCAGCTCAAGCTGACCGCAACCAAATTCGTCACGGCGCTGGAGGACACCGACGAGAACTGGCGCGATGTGCGTGCCGTCGGCGCACTCTGCGGCGTCAACACAGGCACGCTGGAAAACTGCGCCCTGACCCGCGGCACGAACACCTCGACGAGTGCGCTGGTGGCCGCGGCGCTGGCGTTTGACAACAAAACCACCGCAACGCAGCGCATAGAGCAGACGCAAAACGCTGGCAGCAAAAGCTATACCTATTATACAGACGAGCCGCGCGGCATTGGCGGTCTCGTCGGCGTTGCTATACCCAAAGCCGAGTCCGTCATGCAGGACCTGACCGTTGCGTCGGACGTGACGGTGGCGGGTCTGCTTGTGGACAAGGACACGCAATCCGTTACAAACACAGCGCCAGACCAGCAGGCCGAGAAGGCCCGCTACGCTGCCGCGGCGGCTGAGCCCGGCACGGACGGCTCCCTCTGGCGCAGCGTCGGCGTGGGCGGCGTGTTCGGCACGGTGGACGCCGCGAAGATGCAGACGACGGACAAGACGAACATCGTCAACAACGGCTTTGTGACCGGCAACGGCTTTACGGGCGGCATCGTCGGCAACCTGTTTACGACAGGCGCAAATACCAGCACGCCGCCGGTGCTGACGGGCCTGAGGAACAACGGCACGGTCAGCGCGGGCGCCAACTATAAAGGCGATACCGCGGGCGATGCGCGCAGCCTGGTGCTGGGGCAGTTCTTCGGCGGCATTGCGGGCTACGGCAGAGGCGTGACCCTGCAAGACTGCAACAGCGTGACCCGCAGCGACCTGACCGAGACCCAGCTCAAGGAGCAGGTCAAGGCGGGCTTCGACAAAACCGGCGCGTTGACCGACGCCAGCCCCCTCAAGGGCGATTTCGTCGGCGGCCTTATCGGCTACGGCAAGGATATTACGCTGGACAACTGCAAGACCGGCAAGGGCTACGTGCTCGGCAGCCGGTTTGTGGGCGGTCTGGCCGGTGGCTTTACCGGCAGCGGCGTAAAACAGAACGATACGAACAGCAGTGACGTCTTTGGCAGCCGCTACGTCGGCGGCATCGTGTCGGTCAACGGCAGCAACAGCCAAATCAGCGGCATGACCAATACGGGTCTGGTCGCGGCCTTTGGGCAGAACGCGGCCTACGTCGGCGGCATCGTCGGCGTCAATGATGCCGACTGGGGCGGCAGTCAAGACCGGAATGCCAAAGCCACCGTGCAGAACTGCGCCAACCGTATGTCCGGCGACAACGCCACCGACACCCGCCGCATCAACCTGTTAAAGGAGCTGAACGGCTACGCCGACTACGTCGGCGGCATCGCGGGCTGCAACGGCAAAAACGGCGTTGTGACGTGGGATAAGAGCGGCACCCCGACGCTGGGTGCTATCCTGTACGGCAACAACTACGTGGGCGGCGTGGCCGGTTATAACGATGAAAATGCGACGATCTCCAACTCCTCCGGTCAGAACCTGACCATCAGCGGCCAGATCGTGGCGGCGGGCAAGGCTGTCGGCGGCATGATCGGCCTGAACTGCGCCTCCACGCTGCCCTCCGCCACTGTGAAGGTCAGCCGCGTGGCGGGTCAGCAGCTTGTCGGCGGCGTCATCGGTGCCAACCTGCCGGTGGACAACTTCACCATGCCGGACGGCGGCACGTTTAACACAGATGTGGCCTCGGGCCGCGTCGAGGCCGACGCCGTCGCGGGCGGCATCATCGGCTACAACCGTCTGCTGGCGGCCAAGCCCGCGGACGTCACGCTGGCGGCGCTGCTGCCGACGATTGACCAGAGCACCGGCGTGCTGACCGACAGCACCGACGCGCAAACGGCGGACGGCACAATCACCCTTGCTAACTTCCAGAACAAGCTCAACCTGCAGGCCAACATCTACGTCGGCGGCATCGTCGGCGCAAACGACGCTAAAACGAAGCTGACGATTCAAAAGGCAACCAACGGCGCAACGCAGAACGCCCTGTCCGTCGGCGGCCTGAACCCGTCCAACAACGGCGCGTTTAAAGGCGGCGTATCGCTGAACGCGCTGGCCGGTGGCCGCTATGATTTCGACGACGTGCGCGGCGCACTGGCGGGCGGTATCATCGGCTATGCCACACCCAACACAACGCTGGAAAACTGCATAAACTACGGCACAGTGGCTCACAAGTGCGCCGTGGGCGGCTTTGCGGGCTGGAACGAGGGCACGATCACCGACGGCAGCATGGCGGCGTCCCTCGGCAACCGTGAAACCGGGTATGCCTATCTGGGCGGTGTTGCGGGCGTCAACGGCGGTCTTATTCAGTCTGCCTACCCGGCTGAAGACTGCGCCGTGCGCGGCGACAGCTGTGTCGGCGGCATTGCGGGCGTCAACCTGGGCGGTGACGCTGCGGCAAGCACCCGCAAGGGCCTCATCATCTGCACGGAGAACAACAGCAGCACTGGCACGGTGGAGGCCAACCGGTACGCGGGCGGCGTGGCCGGTGCCAACGTCGGCAGCATTTCGCTGTCCGGCAAGCTGCAAAGCAGTGTCACCGCCACCGGCTATGCGGGCGGCGTGGCCGGTATCAATACGACGTATAAGGCCTATAAGGGCCACATTTGCAGCGCTGAAAACGCCAACGGCGCGGTCAGCAGCAGCGTCACTGCCGCCAACTACGCGGGCGGCGTGGCCGGTACGAACCGTGCCGAAATCACCCGTGTGGAGAACCGTGCCTCGGTGCGCGCCAGCACAAAATATGCGGGCGGTATTGCGGGCGTGAACGACGAAGGCGGCACGATCAGCTATTGCAGCCATGCGTCCGGCAATGCCGCCGCAGTCTACGCCACCAACGGCGAGGCGGGCGGCATCGCGGGCAATAATAATAAAGACGCGCTGATTGAGAATGTGCAGGTCAGCGCCGACGTCACCGCGGCCAACGGCACGGCGGGCGGCGTCACGGCCACGAACTTCGGCATCATCGGCCAGGAGACCGGGCTGGAAAGTAGCAGCAGCGTAAGCGGCTGCACGATCACCGGCACGTCGGAGAGCATCGGCGCTGTTGCAGCGTACAACGGCAAGGACGCGACCATCCGCAACGTCAGGCTGGCGGAAAACGCCAACGTGCGGTTCAGCACCCCGGCGGTCACCATCGGCGGCCTTGCGGGCATGAATGAGGGCATCGTCACCGGCTGTCAGGTCGAAAACGGTGCGCTGGCGCTGAACAACGGTCTGCGCGCGGGCACCAACACCGTCACGCTGGGCGGCGCTGTGGGCCGCACCACGAAGTACGGCACGGTCAGCAGCACTGACGTTCTGCTGGACCTTACACAAAATCTTGATAAATATACAAATTTGGGCGGCGTCGCAGGCCAGAACGACGGTACCCTGGATCAGTGTACCTATTCCGGCACGATGGGCGGCAACGCGGACGCGGACGGCCTTGTCTCCGTCGGTGCGCGCAGCACCGGCAGCACGGTGGGCGGCATTGCCGGTCTGAACAATAGCACAATCACCGGCTGTGAGGTCAAATACATCAAACTGCAGGTCAGCGGTATCAGCAACATCACCACGACCCAGACCGCAGACGAAAAGCTCGCCAGTGCCAGCCATGTGGGCGGCATTGCGGGCCGCAACAATGCCGAAATCGCCAACAGCTATGTCGCCACCGAGCGCAGCAGCGGCAATGCGGGCAGCATCATTACGGCGCGTTACGGCTTTGTGGGCGGCGTCGCTGGCTCCAACAACGGCACTATCAAGGGCAGCGGCAGCAAAACTGTGCAGACCGATTTGATGCCCGAGTTGAAAAAGTGGATCGCTGACGGAAACACCAATGCAATTGTCGCTGCGCTGCGCGGCAACCCGGTAAATGGGACGGGCGCTACAGTTAGCTATGTGTCCAACTTTGTGGATCTCAAGGGCGTTGACACTGTGACGAATAAGGGCTACACGAACGTTTACAGCGACACGGGTCTGGCCGCTAACGATCTGCTTGTCGGCTTGCGCGGCAGCAATAAGGATATGAACAACCTTGCCAGCGGTCACTTGGGCGGAATTACCGGATTCAACGGCCTGAACGGCAGCATCAGCAGCACGGCCAGCGGTAAGTGGTTCGTCTATGCGGATAACGCAGCCCGCGATGATACCACCGTTGGCGGCATCGTAGGACAGAACGAATCCAATGTGACTGGCACAAGTGCGCTGGATACTGTGGTAAACTGCGCTGCCGTGCGTCGATTCAGCCGCCGGACGTTCTGGAAAACGGGCAATAACGAGACCCAAAGGGGTGATATTTCCCAAAGCGATGCCAATGACCGCGATGATGTTAATTACTATGATTCCACAAACCGCTTCAATGTGCAGGTTGGCGGCATCATCTGCAACCAGAACAACCGCAGTGGTGACCGGTGGACGCTGACAAACTGTATTAACTTCGGCTCTGTCTATAACAGTCGTTCCGGCAATGCGGGCGGCGTCATTTCGCTTTGGACGAACTACGGCGGCACGCTTCAAAACTGCTACAACTTCGGCGACCTGAAGACGAACTTCAACGACGGCGGCAGTGACTGCGGTACAATGGGCGGTATTGTGGCTTACTATGATGCGCCTGTCTCCAACACGTCGGTCAACGTCCTGTCCTGTCAGAACCATGGCTCGATGAAGTCGTCTATTGATGGCTGGAGCAGCGCAAACGACATCGGCGGCATCTTTGGCAAAGTGCAGATGAAGAACGCCACCGACATTATGACAATCGATCTGTATGACTGTGTTAACGGCAGCACTGTAAGCATTCAAGCCAGATCGATGGCTGTCGGCATTTTTGCTTACTTGGGCCCGTGGGATGGCGTGGACAATCCGAATGTCAGCAGCGTAAAAAAAGGTAACGGCTACAATGGGAATGCCCAGTTTAAAACCATCCCGTATGTTACCATCAATATTGACCGGTGCCGCAACTTTACCACCAATATGACGACCCAAACCGGAAAAGGCGATAATGACAGCACTAATAATGGTAAATATTACTGGATTGCCGGTATTGTCGGCAGCCGGTCCATGGGCGGCTACAGTGTAGCCCCCACAACAATCACAAACTGCTTCTCTGTCGTTAAGGACGATTGGCACCCTGTTGCCTATGACAAGCGTTCGTCCACAGAATTGACAATGAAAGACGGTACGGGTGTTTATGGCGAACACATCGAGGGTCATAACAACTACTATATCGATTCCGGCGCGGCCTTTGCCAATAGCTACAAGAAAATACAAGGTCAATCCCAAACCGCTACGGGCGTAACCGACAGAACCCTGACGCGCATCACAACCGGCTTGTCCACAAGCATCAACTGGGGCACGCAGAACAGTAACTTTACCGAGCGGCAGGAAAACACCAAGTCCGGCAGCCGCAGACTCTTCATCGGTAAGGATACAGGTGGTGGAACGGACGATGCCTATTTTGCTATGCTGCCCACAAGCAGCGACGGCAAACAAATCAGCTACGACATTACAAAACTAACAGGCAGCACGGGCTATATTGGTGTCAAGACCGGGCAGTCTTTTGGTGAAAAATCGACGCGGCGTTATATCTACGATGCCAACGGCGGTGAGCGCGGGCAGCTGCTACTGGTCTACGGTGAAAACGCACAGACGACCAAGGACAACCGCAAGGGCGAACCGGACAATGAGGACATCACGGACGAGGTCATCCAGAACTACTATAAGTACGTGCTGGACAGCACCAAGCCCGCCAAGCCGGGAGAAATCCACGTCAAGGCCAGCCAGGTGCAGGACGCGGACAACAACGTCTATGGCCGTTATGAAGTGACGTGGGACGAGCCGAACGACACGACAGCCAGCCCCGCCGCTTACTACCGTGTTGAAATTCTGCCCTGCGACGCTGCGGGTATTGTCGCACCGGATGCAGATCCCTATCTCAAAGCGGACGTCTACCAGCGCAGCTATACCTTTGTGGCAGATAAAGCGTGGACGGGTTACTTCGTCGTGCGTGTAACGCCCTACAACACCAACGACGACCCGAATCAGCCTGATAACCCCAACACCAGCGGCGTGCAGACCTTTATGCACGCCCTGCCGAAACCGGAACTGGAAGTCCGCCTTGTAAAGCGCTCGGAATTTAACTGGAACGAATGCACGAAGGTCGATGGTAACGAAGAATTTAAATATGAGCAAATTCTTGTGTTGAAAAACTATGAGGACTACCCCAAGGATGAAAACTGGACAGTAACCGTAACAAGAAACGGTGTAACGAACCCTTATACGTTCAGCAGGCAGAATGGGAAGAAGTATATCCGCATAGCGTGGAGTATTGGGGTGACCAAGACCTTTACAGCGCTGGCAACTCCGGCAGCGGGCAGCACCAGCTATTTACGCTCGGCGGAGTACAAGGTCGAAACCTACGTCCCATCCCAATGGCGTGATGTTAACAAAGAAGATGCCAAGAAGAATGAAGACGGTCTGCCTGCGGGCACGCTGACCAAAGCAGAAAACGCGACAGAGTACGTGACCTGCACCGGCCAATCGGCGGAAAACTTTACCGCAACGGTGACTTTCGGCTTCACGCCAACGTTGGCAGACCCGACCCACGGCAGCCCGACCTACCGCGTCATGCTGCTGGCAAAATATCTGGGCAATGACACGGTCAACGGGCAGTCCCTGAACGGCCAGTACATCACGCTGGCCGCGCGGGAGGGCATCGTCACCGAGACACCCGTCACCTTCAATCTGAACAGCCTGCCGTCGGATGCTATGACGAACTACACCGACTTCCTCGTTGTCGCGGTGCCCGTCACCAGCGGCAAGGGCGATATGAAGTATCGCTGGGATGCCAAGGCGGAGGAAGTGTCCGCAGCCATCGCCAGCCATGCAAACGACACCAACAAAGAAATCTGGTGGAAGAACGGCTATGAGATCGTCCGCACGGGCGAGCACAGCTATACCTATGCCCATCTGACGCCGCTCTGCTTCTCCGACGTGAGCCGCACCGATGACCCGGAATGGGCTAAACAGGCCACGCAGACGACCCCGCAGATCATCTTCAAGCAGCTGAACCTGAATGTCCTGAAAGCCCCGACGCTGGCCGAAACCATTAAGGACGGCGTAGTGGATAACAACAATCAGCTGACCTATACGTTCAACTGGACGCAGGAAGACATGAAGGCTACTGACGCAGCCCCCGACTACCAGATCAAGCTCTACGGCCTGTTGACGGACGAGAACGGCAATGTGACCGGTCAGGAACAAATTGTGCTGAAGGACGACGTAAATCTGGCCGATAAGGTCCAGAACAGCGGCAGCAACAGCTTTACCCTGCCTGTCAACGTGGATACCATGCTGGCCAACGGCAGCGACAGCTGGCGCTATGACAAGGTCCGGCTCGAGGTCACCCGTGTGGCGGCAGCCGACACCACCGAAATCGGCGCGTCCGCTGTGGCGGATTACAGCGTTAAGCAGCGCCTGCCCGGCATCAGCGCGCCGAGCTCCATCACCCGCGTCAACGGCGAGACCGACAACGCGGATGCCCTGCTCTACACGGTCAGCTGGTCGCCGTCCGACGACGAGCGCATTGACCACTATGACCTGTGCGTCGTCGATGCCGATGACAAAACTGTGCTGACGCTGCCCACCACGGACAACGTCGGCAGCCTGACGCTGGATCTGGAGCAGTATCAGGGCAAGGCATTGCGCTTCCGCGTCATTGCCCGCGGCAAGGCTGATAACAATACCTGCTTTGACGGCCCGGACGGCGCGTTGAGCCAGCCCGAGACCATCGTCCGCCGCGCCGCTGCGCCCACAGTTACGGCCAGCAGCTTTGCGCCCGCCAGCCCGAATCAGGAGACGTTCCTGAACGACCTTAAGCTCAACATGACGCTGAACGCACCCGCAAAGGGCAATGTCTACTTTACCGGCTATATCTTCAGCAACGAGAACAATTACAATACAATTGCCGATTTGGCCAGGGCTTGGCAGGAAAAGTCCACCGGACAGGACAAGTACACGGCCCAGCAGGAGTTGACCAAAAAACTGGACGAAATGCTGAACAATGGCGACGCCGAGCTGGTCATCCCGAAGGACAGCCGCACGGTGGGCGGGAGCGCCAGCGCCGACGGCACCAACGCCAGCTATACCTTTGTGCCCGACGGCAACGGCTTTACGCTGACGCCCGACCATGCAAAACAATACCTGCTGCCCGCGGTGCGCGTTATGCCCACCGACGGCACGACAGCGTCGAACTGGTTCTACTTCTTGCAGGATGCCGCAAAGGCGCAGCTGCCGGCCATCACGCTGGACGCCCCCGTGGACGCTGCCGAACCGGAACGCGCGCTTGGCAATGCCGTTTACACGCAGGAGGTCAACCTGTACAACGACCCCGAGTTTAAGAGCAATCGCGGTACGGCCCCGCTGGAGCTGCGCCGCTTTACGGTGGAGTGGACCGCGGTGAACAAGTACACCCAGGCCGACGGCACGGTGCGCAACCTGACCGACAGCTATACCTTTACCGTCACGCCGCTGGATAGTAAGACGAAACAGCCCTACAGCATTACGGTGACGACCTACGACAGGGACGTGAAGGACGCAGACGGCAATGTCACGCATAAGCGCGGGGAAATCAAAACCGTTACCAAGACCTATGACGGCAAAACGACGGAGATTGCGAAGCAGACCGACGATGTGGACAAGGAGACCGGCAAGACCCGCATCTGGTACGACCTGAGCGTTGAGCCTGTGACCGACGAGAACGGCAAAGTGACCGGCTGGGAACAGAAACCCTATGACGTCACCGGCACGGTGGAAAAGGACGGCGGTACGCTGTACTACAAGGCACAGACGGTTCCCATGCTGGAGCTGGTGCAGGAGGACGGCGCCGAGCCTGTTTACCGCATCACCCTGCCCGAGCTGCAGGAAAAGGTGCAGGACGACTCGCTCGAGCTGCAAAAGTTCACCGCAAGTGTGACGCTGCAGACGCTGGCGCACTCGGATAACAAAGGTAAGACCGTCGAATCCGGCATGGTCAAGGTCCCCGTCAACGAGACGAACACCGCCGATGCGGCGGAGGATGCCCAGAGTATGGACTCCGCGGAGAGCGTCGCGCCCGCCGAGACTGCAGAAAGCACGGCGGCGGAAAGCGCCCCCGCAAGCGTGCCCCCGGTCCTGATGCGGGCCCGTGCGGCACTGCCTATGGCGACCCCGGAGACCGCCGCTGCCCCGGATGAGACGGACGCGGCGGAAACCGCGCCCCCGAAACAGACGGAAACAAGCGACGCATCGTAATTTTATTTCAGGAAAGAAGGTGGCATTATGCACCGCAGGGCACGCAGCATTCTGCGCGGGGAGCAGGGACTTTCGATGATACTGGTCCTCTGCATCGGCGCGCTGTTTGTGGCGCTGTCGGCAGCGCTGGTCTATGCGGCCTCCGTGCTGACGGCCAATGCCAACCGCCAGCTGCTGGAACAGGAAGCCTACCAGCTGGCAACCAGCTTTTCCGACGTGCTGGAAGGGGAGCTGAACAAGAAGGACAGCAGCTTTGCCAAGTTCGTCAATGAGCAGTTCATGTTCTCCCAAAGCTACGGCAAGGACATCTATGATTTGGAATCCCAGCCCAAGGAGTTCGCCTGGAAACCGAAAGGCAGCCAGCCTGATGGCGGGGCCGAGGCCATCACGGTAACACTGCGCCGCCGCCCGGGCGACGGTGCCGATAAGCTGAACCAAACGGCGAACAGCACCAATGCCACAGACCTGCGCAACCTGCTCGACACACTGGAGGGCGAAAACCGCAAGGGCATGGAGATCGTCGATTTACAGCTGGATATTACAGTGACAGTCACGAAAAACGGCGAGAGCTTTGCCTTTACGCGGACCTATGACCGCACGGTAAAGTACAGCAGCAACGACAAGTCAACAAGCAAGGTGTACTACACGGTAAATGGCGGAACAACGAAGTATTACCGTAAGGGTGACCTGACATTTGTTGCCGCCGGTAAAAAAGAGGATTTGAAAATCACAGACGATACTATCAAAAACTACCAGCTGACGTTCCACTGCGACACCAGCCAGCAGCCCGATTCCATCACCTACACCCGCGGTGCCAAACAGAGCACCGGCACAACACAGGAGTGACCCGCTATGAAACATACTTTACAAAGTCAGCGCGGCGAGACCATTGTGGAAGTGCTTGTGTCGTTCCTGCTGCTGATGATTTTTACGTCGATGTTCGTCGTTTCGCTGCGGTACGCCCGCGCCATGTCCCAAAAGGCCGAGTCGCTGCGGGAGACAGCCTATGCCTTCTGCGCCGGGCTGTACCCGGCCAATAACGCGGCCCCCAAATGGGAGAAGGAACAGGATGAGCTGGCGTTCTCCTTTGGCGATTACGGTGAATTTACGGTGAACGGCGTCGAGCTGGACAGCGTGGAGACAAGCGCGGAAGTTACAGAAAACGGCCAAAAAACGACGGAACAGCACAAGTTTTACCGCTACAGCAAGAGCACGGCAGAAGGGACGACCAACCCATGAAGCAGCGTTTGAAAAACCAGAACGGCACAACGCTGGTGGAGCTGATCGTCTGCATGGTGCTGCTGGCGATCTTTACGCTGGCGGCGGTCACGCTGATACAGCCCAGCGCACAGGCGTACATGGACATCCAGCAGCAGACGCGCGCGCAAAATCTGGCCGATGCGCTCATTGAGACGATCCGCGGCGAGGTGCTCGAGGCGAGCGGCTATATCCGCTTCACCGACGGCGCAACGGACCCTAATAATTTGGACAGCGTTTTTTTGTCCAAGGGTAACGACTACAGCAAGGGCACGGCATTGGAATTCAGCGTCTACCCCAACCACATTGAGCTGATCGACAAGGACTGTGTGCCGCCGCTGACAAAGACAGACGGCACAGAACTGCTGACAGCGGAACAGGCCAATGCGCTGAACGGCTACCTGCACATGCGGTTTTACCGCGATGAACTGAATGACGCCGGGCACTACGGCAACCCGCAGCACACAAAAAAGGACAAGGCCGAGGACGGTACCGAGACGGTCACACGGCCCTACGTTGCCTACGGCTACACAACGGCCTATCCCCGGGATGCCTATATGGGGCTGTTCATCAGCGAACTGCATTTCTACGCCCGCAGCTGGACGCAGGACGGCGACGAAACCAAGACCCCGCGCATTACGGCTATGACGGTGGTGCTGACTGTGGCCAAGCGGGACGCCGACAACCAGATCGTGCCGCTGTGCACCCAAAAAGCCATTGTGCAGTTGCCCGGTGAGCCGGTCATCCTGTATGGACCCGGCACCTGGGACGGCAAGGCATCGTCGGAGTCGTGAGCGGTGCCCTCCGGGACGATTTTTGAAAAGTTTATTACAATCCCGGCGGAGGTACTGGACAAATTCAAATGGACTCGTTATACTTTAAAACATGAATACCTGTGTGCCGGACAAAATGCAGGAACGTCATGGACATCAGAGCAGAGAGGATGACTAGGATGGCAACAATTGAAATCAAAATGCTGGGCGGCTTTGAGATCCGTGTGAACGGCAAGCCCGTGCTGGCACAGCTGGCGCAGTCCCGCAAGGCAACGGCGCTGGTGCAGTATCTCGTTTTGCGGCGCGGGGAGCGCGTCTCCCACAAGGTACTGACCGATACCCTGTGGGCAGGGGAGCGGTCCACCAACCCGGACATGGCCCTGCGCGCCATCTTGCATCGCTTTCGCCTTATGATCGACGCGGAGGGTCTGGATGAGATGCAGGGCTGCATCGTGACCAGCCGCGGCTACTACCAGTGGAACCCCCATCTGGACTGCAGCGTGGATGTGTTTGAGGTCAACGACCTCTCGGAGCTGGCCCGCAAGGAGAGCGACGCCGAGAAGCGCAGCCGCATTTATGAACAGATCGTCAACCTGTACGACGGGCGCCTGCTGCCGCAGTCTGCGTCCGAGCCGTGGGTCGAAAGCGTCAGCGTGCGTCTGCATGGGCAGTACCGCACAGCCATTTTAAACCTGCTGGAGCTCTGCAAAAAATGGGGCGAGAGCACCCGCATCGTTACGCTGTGTACCCGCGCGCTGGAGCTGGACCCCTACGAGGAGCGCCTTTATCTGGAAAAGATCGTCGCGCTGGAGACGCTGGGCCGCCACGAGGAGGCGGAGGATCTGGCACGCCGCGGCAGCGCCATGGGCTGCCTGCATCATGCCATTGAGCCGGGCCGCGCAGGCTCTGCCTACCGCCAGATGCGCCAGGCAGACCGCAATATGGAGAGCGAGGTCTCCAAGCTGATCTCTGCCCTGCCGGATACCGACAACACGGGGGCCTGTATCTGCGACTTTGAGACGTTCAAGGAAATTTACCGCGTACAGCGCGGCGTGCAGGTCCGCTACGGTCTGCAGGTATTCCTGGCGATTCTGACCGTGGCTCCCAGCCAGAACACCGATGCTGCCGAGACCGCTCTGATGGTGGAGCAGCTGGGCGATCTGATCCGCACGAATCTGCGCCAGTGCGATGTGGGCGCCCGCTACACCGATATGCAGTATGTTGTTATGCTGAGCGGCAGCACCGCCGAGAGCGGCACCAGCCCGCTGGAGCGCATCAAGGCCGCGTTCTACCGTATCCCTGCCCATGGCCGCTACCTGTTGAGCTATAGCCTCTATGTTCCCGAGGCCAAGGCCGACAGCGGGCGCGCCCGCCGCCGCAAAAAGACGGCGAAGAAGGAAAAATAAGTGAGCCGTTAAGCCGTACAGTGAAAGCTGTGCGGCTTTTTTTTGCTGCACGGACCGGCAAAGAAACGATTAGTAGGGGCGGGCATTGCCCGCCCGTGCCCGTTTGCCCTGTGATATATTTTCCCGAAAAGACGATGCTGCGCCAAGTTGGCGGGCGAGCAATGCTCGCCCCCTACACTCGCTGTATGTCGAGAAACGATTTTTTACACTTTCCACAATCTTTTGCCTAAAAATTTTTACAAAAAATCCGAAAAAACTGTTTAAATTTCCACAACAATGTGGTAAAGTAGTATCAAACAGGCGGGAGTGTTCAAAAATCACTGCGCCGCAATGAAATTCTACGCCGCAGGGCTGCCGGAAGCAGCCCCGGCGCGAAAAGAGGTTTGACGATCCATGGGCTACGCAAGCAAAGACATCCGCAACATTCTGGTGGCCGGCCACGCCGGCTGCGGCAAAACGACGCTGACCGAGGCACTGCTGTACATGAGCGGCGCTTCCGAGCGTATGGGCCGTGTCGAGGACGGCACCACCGCCAGCGACTTTGACCCCGAGGAGATCCGCCGCAAGGCATCGCTCAACTCGAGCGTTGTCCCCGTCGAGTACGAGGGCATCAAGTACAACCTGATCGACGCACCGGGTCTGTTTGATTTTGAGACCGGCGCTGCCGAGGGCATCATGGCCGCCGAGAGCGTGTTGATCTGTGTGTCCGGGCGTTCCGGCGTGACCGTCGGTGCCGAGAAGGCGTACCAGCTGGCGCTGAAAAACAACAAGGCGCGGATGATCTTTGTCACCAAGGCTGATTTGGAAAACGCCGATTACTTTAAGATCCTGGAGCAGATGAAAATTAAGTTCGGCCCCAGTGTCTGCCCCTGCGTCGTGCCCGTCCGTCTGGACGACGGCACCGTCGCCTACATCAACCTGTTCAGCCAGAAGGCCTTCAAATACGAAGACGGCAAGCAGGTCCAGATCGACCTGCCCGACATCGGCCACCGTTTTGAGGGCCTGATCCAGGCCATGAGCGAGGCCATCGCCGAGACCGACGAGGCTTTGATGGAGAAGTTCTTCGAGGGTGAGGCTTTCACCACAGAGGAGATCGTCCAGGGCATGGCCTCCGGCGTGCGCAGCGGCCAGATCACGCCCGTGTTCTGCGGCTCTGCCGTCAACGCGCAGGCGCTGGATATGCTGCTCTACAACATGAATGTGCTGCTGCCCGGCGCGGACACTGCGTCCGCCGTGGGCGAGTCTGGCGGCGAGCCGGTGGAGATCACCGCCGACCCCGCCGCCCCGCTGTGCGCCTACGTCTTTAAGACTGTGGCCGACCCGTTTGTCGGCAAGCTGAGCTTTATTAAGGTGCTGTCCGGCAGGCTGACCGCGACGAGCAACGCCGTCAACGCCCGCACCGGCCAGCCGGAGCGCCTGGGCAAGACGCTGACCGTCTGCGGCAAAAAGCAGACCGACACGCCCGAAATCGCCGCCGGTGACATCGGCGCAGTTGCCAAGCTGGCCACCGCCAAGACCGGCGATACCCTGTGTGACCCCGCCCGCGTTGTGGCGCTGCCCGCACCTGTGTACCCCATCAGCAGCTACCGCATGGCCGTCAAGGTCGCCAAGAAGGGTGACGAGGGTAAGGTCGGCAGTGCGCTGGCCCGCCTGATCGAGGAGGACCCCGCCATCCGGTTCGTGGTCGACCCCGAGACGAAGCAGCAGATCATCAGCGGTCTGGGCACCCAGCATCTGGAGGTCGCGCTGGCCAAGCTGAAGAATAAGTTCGGCGTCGAGATCACGCTCGAGAATCCGCGCGTGCCGTACCGTGAGTCCATCCGCAAGAGCTGCAAGGCGCAGGGCCGCCACAAGAAGCAGACCGGCGGCCACGGCCAGTTCGGCGACGTCTGGATCCAGTTCGAGCCCATCGAGGGCGAGGGCATCGAGTTTGCCGAGAACGTGTTCGGCGGCAGCGTGCCGAAGAACTTCTTCCCGGCAGTCGAGAAGGGCGTCCGTCAGGCCGCCGAGCACGGCGTGCTGGCCGGTTACCCGATGGTCGGCATGAAGGCTACACTGCTGGACGGCAGCTACCACCCCGTTGATTCCAGCGAAATGGCGTTCATTATGGCCGCCAAACTCGCGTATAAGGCCGCCATCCCCGAGGCCGGCCCCGTCCTGCTTGAGCCCATCGGCGCATTGAAAGCCCACGTCCCCGCCGACAACACCGGCGATATTATGGGCGAGGTCACGAAGCGCCGCGGCCGCGTGCTGGGCATGAACCCCGATGACGACGGCCTGCAGGTCGTCGAGGCCGAGGTCCCCGTGGCCGAGATGCAGGACTTCACCACCTTCCTGCGCCAGCTGACCCAGGGCCGCGGCTACTTCACCTTCGAGTTCGTCCGGTATGAGACCCTGCCGCAGATGCTCGAGAACAAGGTCATCGAGCAGGCAAAGGCATTGGGCAACTTTGCGGATGAGGATTAAACGAGAGATGTTCTTTCTTTGCAAAGAAAGAACCAAAGAAATTCTAAACAAGTAAAATAAAAGCACCTGCTGACCGGTATGCGTGTGACCGGCCAGCAGGTGCTTTTTGGTTGAGATATTGAAAGCTTCTTTGCTTACTTTCTTCTCGAAGAAAGTAAGAGAAAAGGGAGTCTGAGGGAAACTGCCCGGCCCCTACAGCGCAGCAAAATGAAAGGCAAGGCCCCCATCACGTGATCTTCAACGCCCGCTGCACGCGGTACACAATGTACTTGAACAGCCCGGCGATCAGACTGAACTCCACCCAGACATAATTGGGCAGGTTCCGCCACTTGAATTTCGGTTTGTTTATCTTCGGCAGCGCCGCCCACGCCTCGCGGAAGCCCTTCGCGTAATCCCCGCCGAAGCCGCGCAGCCGGAACATAAGCACTTTGAGCAGATACCCCAGCAGCATCGGGATAAAATTCAAAACCAACATCAAAATCGGCTGGTTCTTGTAGGGCAGCAGAATGCTGTTGCGCCCGCTCTGGATGCTCTTAAACGGGTTGTAGCGCACCGCGCCGGTGGTCGCGCCGCAGATGTGGCGGCAGCGGGCCGTGGGGCAGTAGACGTTCCTGTAGCCGAAATTGTTCGCACGCCAGCTCAAATCGACGTCCTCGTAATACGCGAAAAACAGCTCGTCAAACACGCCGATCTCGTCCAGAATCGACTTGCGGTAGAGCGCCGCGCCGCCGCACGCGCTGAACACACGGCAGGGCTTTGTATAGCGGCTGGCCTTTAAGCCGTCGCCGCGCTTGCAGGCAAAGCCCAGGATCGTCACGTAGTCGCCCGCGTCGTCGGCCAGCTCCGGCTCATAGTAGCGCAGCATCAGGCTGCTGACCGCAAAAATTTTCGGGTCGGCGTCGGCGGTTTTGATCAGCTCCGCCAGCCAATCCGGCTCCGCAAAGGCGTCGTTGTTGAACAGTGCCATGTATTCGCCTTTGGCAATCGCAATGCCCTGGTTCACCGCATGGGAAAAGCCGGTGTTCCCGGCGTTCTCAATTAAAGTGTAGCGGTCCCGCCCGCAGTAGCTGCGGGCGATGTCCAGGCTCTCGTCGGTGGAGCCGTTGTCAATGACGATCAGCTCAAAATCCTGCTCGGTCTGCGCCCAGACGGACTCGATGGAATCCCGCAGCCAGCCCGCGCCGTTCAGGTTCGGGATGATGACAGATGCTTTCATGGCGCCTCCTCAACGGTAATAGTAGTAGGCCAGCTGGCTGTGCAGCGCGGCGGTAAACACCATCGCGGCCACAGCCACAAACAGGATGACCAGCCCCGCCACGACCAGCGCACGGATCAGGTACGCCCGGGCCAGCCGCCTGCGGGCAGGGTCCTGCGTGCCGCCAAAGCTCCACACCACCGCCAGCACGAACCCGGCGATGGGGATGGCGAACAGCAGCATGGCCGCCGTCGTTGCGCCCTGGCTCATGGCGTCGATGCGGTCCTCCTCCAGGTCCTGCTCGTACAGCGGCTCGCCGGTCTCAGCGGTACCCTCCGGGGACTGACGCATGGACTCCAACAGAGCCTCGCCCATCGGGAAATGCGGCAGCGGTGCGCCGCACTTGGGGCACCGCTCGTCGTACGGGGCAGTCAGCAGACCGCAGTTTTTGCAAAAATGTGCCATAAAAACCTCGCTTATTCGTCGAATGCCAGACCGCGGTCCAGCTGGGTGTTCAGGATGATCTGGGTGTTGGTGGAGCCCATCTTCTGCATCTTGGTCAGCAGGTGCTCCAGCGCGTCAATGTCGGTGCAGCTTACCTTAATTATAAAGTTGTAGCTGCCTGTCACGCGGAAGCACTGCAAGACCTGCGGCTCCTGCTCGATCATGGTCAGAAAGCTCGCGCGGGTCGCTGCGTCCACCAGCACCGAGATCAGCGCCTCGACCCGGGCGGGCGCGTCGGGGTGGCGCAGCACGACAGTGTACCCGCCGATGACGCCCTCCTGCTCCAGGCGGTGGATGCGGCTGGATACGGCGGGACTGGTCAGGCTGACCCGCTGGGCGATGTCCTTAACGGGCATACGCGCATTTTCCGCCAGCAGTTGTAGGATTTTGTGGTCCAAATCGTCCATGGATTGACTCCTTGTCGTTGTTTTGTGTAATGCGCACAAAAAAATAAAGTGAAGTATACAATCA
>OOCE01000233.1_pt1 | contig 20309 bp, 16 predicted proteins | sample 1671421 | NCBI WGS metagenome assembly OOCE01 (sample SAMN06348155, study PRJEB24527) | human gut metagenome | biome: human gut; feature: ankylosing spondylitis patient; material: feces | host: Homo sapiens | place: China | collected 2015-10 | reverse complement strand
GGATTTCATACAATTTTAATAGTGTTTTTTTGTTTCTTCATCCAGATTTGTTCAGGCAGACAGTTTCTGCGCACGGGGCCGTTTTCGCTTTTGTGCGCTGAAGCGTATGTTTCGGTTTTTCAGCCGGTCAAGCTGCCCCACAGCAGGCTGAAGGCGGTGCCAAAGTCCATACGGGGCGCGTCGGCGGCCGCTTTCACCTCGTATTCGCCCAGCAGAGTCTCGCCGTGGTACACCTGCACGGTGCCCACCGTCTGGCCCTTTTCCACCGGGGCTTCCAGCTGCTGGGGCAGGCAGGCCTGCGCGGTCAGCGCCGCCGTGCCCTCCCGGGGCAGCAGAACGGTCTGCGGCAGAGCGGAATAATCCAGCGGCACACTGTCCTCTGCACTGCCCTTTACTCTTAATTGTAAAGGCTGGACCTCCGGTGCCGGCAGCGGGGCGGCCTGCCAGCCCCCGAAGCCATAGTCCAGCAGGGCCGCGGCGGCTTCAAATCGGTCCTTGCTGGAGGGTGCCCCCAGGATCACCGCCACCAGCCGCAGGCCGTCGCGGGCGGCACTGGCGCTGATGCACACCCCAGCCCCGCCGGTGGTGCCGGTCTTGAGGCCGGTGATGCCGTTGTAGCGGTGCAGCAGTTTGTTGGTGTTCACCAGCTGGGTGGCCCCGCCCCGCAGGGTATCGGTCCAGATGCCGGTATAGTGCAGCACCTCCGGGCAGGTGTTCAGGATCTGGCAGCTCATCACCGCCACGTCCCGGGCGGTGGAAAGGTGCCCTTCGGTATCCAGCCCGCAGGCGTTGTGGAAGGTGGTGTGCTCCATGCCCAGCTCGGCGGCCCGGGCATTCATGCGCTCCACAAAGGCCGGCTCACTGCCGCCCACCAGCTCCGCCACTGCCACGGCGGCGTCATTGGCCGAGGACACGCAGATGGCCTTGATCATCTCATCCAGCGTGAACTGTTCTCCGGGTTCCAGCCAGATCTGACTGCCGCCCATATGGTAGGCGTGCTCGCTCACCGGCACCGTTGTTTCCAGTGTGAGCTGCCCGTTGTGGATGGCTTCAAAGGTCAGCAGCAGGGTCATCACCTTGGTGATGGAAGCAATGGGCACCTGCTCATCGGCGTTTTTTTCGTACAGTACCGTACCGGTGTCCTGATCCACCAGAATGGCCGCCCGGCAGTTCAGGCTCAGCTGCGGCTGCGCCGCAGCGTCCACCACCGGGACATCTTCCACCGCCGCCGAGGCCGCTGTGGGCAGTTCCGCCTGCACCGCAACGCCCCTGCCCTCTGCCGTGCCGAAGGCCAGCGCAAACAGCCAGAAGCACAGGACCCCCGCGCACAGCAATGCCAGATTTCTCCGTTCCATTCCGGTCCCCTCCCCGCACGATCTCGTCTGCTGCAATGTATGCGGCAGACTGCCTGCAAATGCCCCGTTGTAAAATCCCGTTTTTGTGCGCTGGAACGTGCTGCCGGGCAAAATCCGCTCTTGCACTGTGGGGCTGCTCTGTTATATAATGAATAATACTGCAATTTTCTGAACTCACTTTTGTCGAAAGGATAATCCCTCATGCGAGTTTGTTTTTATACACTGGGCTGCAAGGTCAACCTGAACGAGACCGGTGCCCTGGAGCAGATGTTCCGTTCCAACGGCTTTACCATCGTGCAGGAAGGCGAACCGGCGGACGTATTCGTGGTGAACAGCTGCACCGTGACCAACTTTGGCGATCAGAAGAGCCGCAAGTGGCTGCGCCGTGCCAAGCGCGAGAACCCCGGTGCCGTGACCGTGCTCACCGGCTGCTATCCGCAGGCCTTCCCGGAGGAGGCTGCGCAGTTCCTGGAGGCCGACCTGGTGTGCGGCAACGGCGACCGCAAGGCCATTCTGGACAATGTGCTCAAGCTGCTGGACGGCCATGAGCGCATCGTGGCCATCACTCCGCACCAGCGCGGCGAGCAGTTCGAGGAACTGCCGGTGGAGCGGTTCGAGACCCACACCCGCGCCTTCATCAAGGTGGAGGACGGCTGCAACCGGCAGTGCGCCTACTGCGTCATCCCCCGTGCCCGCGGCCCGGTGCGCAGCCGCGCCGAAAGCAGCATTCTGGCCGAGCTGCGCCAGCTGGCCGCCGCCGGTTACCGGGAAGTGGTGCTCAGTGCCATTTCCCTGCCCAGCTACGGGCTGGACACCGGCACCAATCTGGTGGAGCTTGTGGAGAAATGTGCTCAGGTGGAGGGCATCGAGCGCCTCCGTCTGGGCAGCCTGGACCCGGACATGCTCACCCCGGAGTTCATCACCCGGCTGGCCGCTGTGGACAAGCTGTGCCCCCAGTTCCATCTGAGCCTGCAGAGCGGCTGCACCGCCACTTTGCGCCGGATGCGCCGCGTTTACAGTGCCGAACAGTATGCGCAGGTAGTGGACCAGATCCGCGCCGCCTACGGCAGCCGCCCGGTGAGCTTTACCACCGACTGCATCTGCGGCTTCCCCGGCGAGACGCCCGAGGATTTTGCCGAGAGCTGCGACTTCCTGAAGAAGATCGGCTTTTTGAAGGTGCATGTGTTCCCCTACTCCCGCCGCAGCGGCACCCCGGCCTACGACTTCCCGGATCAGGTGCACGAACGCGAAAAGCAGGCGCGCAGCCGTGAAATGAACGCCCTTGCCGAGCAGGTGCGCTGTGAGGTGCTGGCTGCCCACGAGGGCACCGAGGATGACGTGCTGCTGGAAACGCCGCTGTCCGGCACCCTGTTCACCGGCTACACCCGGCTGTACATCCCGGTGGTGGTGTCCGCCCCCGGCCGCAAGAGCGGCGAGATCGTGCATGTGCGGCTGGGCCAGTACGACGGCGAACGGGTGCGTGCAACACTTTGCTGAAATTTTAAAGTGAAATTTGTTTACTTTTATCCATTTGCGATTTTCTTAACGAATTTTGCGGTTTTCTCTTTTCATGAGCGAAGCTTTATGCTAAAATGAGGATGGAATATCCGGGGCGTGGCACCGTTTGCAGTGGTGCCGTACCAAACGTTCCCGTGGGATGCCGTGTGCTCCGGGCCGTCCGGAGGCAGGGCAAACGATGCATTTTTGTTGTTCACTGCAGAGCAAGGAGAGATTGGAATGAGTTTTCGAGGAATCAATACCACGGTCATCCAGATCCGCCGCCAGGTGTTCACCGAGGTGGCCCGGATGGCATATGCCAACGTCAAGGGTGAAAAGGCAAACCACCTGATGCGCAAGATCCCTTACACCATCATCCCCGGCGAGGAAGGCAAGCTGCGCAAGGACATCTTCCTGGAGCGCGCCATCGTTGAGGAGCGCGTCCGTCTGGCCATGGGCTTGCCCACCCGCCGCATGGACGAGCACAACAGCGTCGTCTCCGGTCTGGAGGACGCTTCCATTGCCGATAAGTATTATGATCCCCCGCTGGTGAACGTGATCAAGTTCGCCTGCAACCGCTGCCCGGAAAAGCTGGTCAAGGTGTCCGACCTGTGCCAGGGCTGCCTGGCACACCCCTGTATGGAAGTGTGCCCCAAGAAGGCCATCACCTGGGAGAGCGGCCGTTCCACCATTGATCAGGAAAAGTGCATCAAGTGCGGCCGCTGCGTCACCGTCTGCCCCTACAACGCCATCGTCAAGACCGAGCGTCCCTGCGCCGCAGCCTGCGGCATGGGTGCCATCCACTCCGATGAGCTGGGCCGTGCCGAGATCGATTACAGCAAGTGCGTTTCCTGCGGCCAGTGTCTGGTCAACTGCCCCTTCGGTGCCATTGCCGACAAGGGCCAGATCTATCAGCTGATCCAGGGCTTCAACCGCGGCGACCGCATCTACGCGCTGGTGGCTCCCGCTTTCGTCAACCAGTTCCCGGGTCTGGCTTCCACCGGCAAGCTCAAGGCTGCCCTGAAGGCCATCGGCTTCTGCGACGTGGTGGAGGTGGCCATCGGTGCCGACCTGTGCACCGTGGACGAGGCCCACGACTTCCTGCAGGAAGTGCCCGAGAAGCTGAACTTCATGGCAACTTCCTGCTGCCCGGCCTGGAGCATGATGGCCAAGACCGCGTTCCCGGATCTGGCCAAGAACATCTCCATGACCATGACCCCCATGGTGTTCACTGCCCGCATGATGAAGCAGGCCGACCCGGAAGCCCGTATGTGCTTCATCGGACCCTGCGCCGCCAAGAAGCTGGAGGCCTCCCGCCGCACCGTGCGTTCCGACGTGGACTTCGTGCTGACCTTTGAGGAGCTGGCCGGCATCATTGAGGCCAAGGACCTGGATCTGGCTTCGCTGGAAGTGGACCCCGCCGAGCAGGATCTGATCCACGCTTCCGCAGCAGGCCGCGGCTTTGCCCAGTCCGGCGGCGTGGCCAAGGCCGTTGCCGACAAGATCAAGGAGTGGCACCCCGACATGGATGTGAAGATCGCATCCGCACAGGGTCTGGCCGAGTGCAAAAAGCTTCTGATGCTGGCCAAGGCCGGCAAGTACAACGGCTATCTGCTGGAGGGCATGGGCTGCCCCGGCGGCTGCATCGGCGGTGCCGGCACCATTGCCGACCCGGCCCGTACTGCCGTCCAGCTGAATAAGTACATCAAGGAAGCTCCCTTCACCGACCCCGAGCAAAGCGCCTTCATGAGCAACATCCATGTGCTGAAGGACGACCCCGACTTTGAGCTGTAAGCTGCTTTCCGTCTGAGCATTTCTGCCGTCTCCCGTTTCCGGGAGGCGGCTTTTTTGTGGGATGCGCTCCGCTTCTTCGTGAATGTGCAATATTTTTGTGAAGCATTCACAGCCCGCATTGACAATTCTGCCGAAGTCTGCTATATTTGCGGTGATAAACCATGTGATTCTGTCATTGCCGCTTCCTGCGGCAGGAAAGGCTGATATTTTATGACAACTTCTCTCAAGCGTGCCGGTACGGTCCTGCTCTCGGTGCTGCTGCTGTGCACTCTGGCGCTGAGCGCCGGGGCTGCCTCCAAGCTCCGGGTGGGCGTCAAGTTCTGGAAAACCGACTCCGACAAGGAGTCCATGGCCAATTCCGGCATCGACATCAGCCGGGAGGCTTCCCTCACCCGCCAGTCCAACGGCACCTACACCCTGACCCTGCCCATCCAGCAGGTGTCCAAGATGGGCGTCACCGGCTACCTGACCGGCCTGACCATCGGCGATGTGACCTACAACGGCACCGTGACCGGCGATGTGACCAAGGACACCGGCGTGCTCACCATCAAGAACCTGCCCGCCTCGGTGCTGACCGGCAGCGATGTGAACAAGGCCCTCACCGTGACCTGCAACATCCAGATGGACCTGAGCCTGCTGGGCGAGATCAACACCTCTGCCCGGATGTGCATCTGGAATAAGTAAGGTTTCCCCGCATATGCATAACGCCGTTCCCGCAGTGGGAACGGCGTTGTTTTTGGTTCAGCTGTCCATGTGCTTTTCCACAAAGTCGCCGACCATGCGGTCCAGCTGCAGCACAGCGTTCTCTGCGCCCTTCATCACCTTGCGGGTGGTACGGCGCAGCTGCCGCTGGTTCTGGGTGGCCGCCATTACGCCCACGGCCCCCAGTGCCGCCCCGGCCGCCATGCCCAGCAGCATACCGGACGCTCCCTGATTTGCCTGCTGTTTCATTGCAAACACTCCTTTCCCTGCCCGCTGTGCGGGCCCTTGGCGGTAGTATTTCCTGTAAAGAATCCACTATACGCTTTTTTTGTACAGAAAGTTGTGGTATACTGTAGCATGGTGTTTCAGGCAGTTCTGCCTTTTGGCGGCATTCTGCCTGCATTGGACCCGTACAAAGTAAGGAGGTTCCTTATTTGATAAAACCTGTTGAACCCAAAAAGATCCTCTGCATCCATGATCTGTCCGGCGTGGGCCGCTGCAGTCTGGCGGTGATCCTGCCGGTGCTGTCGGTCATGGGGCTGCAGCCTGTGGCTCTGCCCACGGTGGTGCTTTCCACCCATACCGGCGGGCTGGGCACTCCGGCCCGTCTGGACGGCTGTGCCTACGGCGAGGCCGCTCTGGAGCATTATCATGCACTGGGCCTGGATTTTGACTGCATTTATACCGGCTACCTGGGCGGCGAAGCGCAGGTGGCACTGGCCGAAAAAGCCTTTGCTCTGTGGCCGTCGGCCCACAAGGTGGTGGACCCCGTGATGGGCGACAACGGCAAGGCCTATGCCACCGTGACCCCGGAACTCATCAGCCGCATCCGGCAGCTGTGCCGGTCGGCCAACCTGATCCTGCCCAACTACACCGAGGCGCAGCTTTTGCTGCAGCGTACTCCCGTGGATGACCCGCTGGATGACACAGCCGCCCAGGCACTGGCCGACGAGCTGACGGCTCTGGCCCCCAGTGCCGTGGTCACCGGCCTGCCGCTGGGCAAGTACATCGGCTGCGCCGGCAGCGGCTCCGACCGCTTTGTGGTCAAGAAGCTGCACATCGACCGCAGCTTCCCCGGCACGGGCGACCTGTACGGTGCGGTGCTCATCGGCTCCCTGATCCAGGGCAACGCCCTGAGCGCTGCCGCCGACAACGCCGCCGAGTTCGTGTCGCTGGCCATCCAGAACACCCCCGCCGGGCAGGACACCCGCTTCGGCGTCTGGTTCGAGCCGCTGCTGCCCCGCCTGTGCCCGCCCCGGGACTTTTAACGGAGGACCGCAGATGAGTGAAAAACCAACTTTGAACATCGTTCTGGTAGAGCCGCGCATCCCTCAGAACACCGGCAACGTGGCCCGTACCTGCGCCTGCACCGCCTGCCGTCTGCATCTGGTGGGGCCCATGGGCTTTGCCATCGACGACAAAAAACTCAAGCACGCCGGGCTGGACTACTGGCATTATCTGGACATCAGCTACTATGACGGGCTGGATGACTTCTTTGCAAAGAACAGCGGCCCGTACTACTACTTCACCACCAAGGCACCCCAGCGCTACACCGATGTGGCCTACCCGGACGGGGCTTACCTCGTGTTCGGGCGGGAGGACGCCGGCCTGCCGGAAGCCCTGCTGGCCGCCAATCAGGAACACTGCATCCGCATGCCCATGCGGGACACCTGCCGCAGCCTGAACCTGTCCAACAGCGTGGCCGTGGGCGTGTACGAGGTGCTGCGCCAGTGGGATTTCCCGGAGCTGCTGGACCACGGCCACCTACGAGATTATGAATGGAAATGAGGGAAATTATGAGCAAGATTGCGATCCTGACCGATTCCTCCTGCGATATCCCGCAGGAGATGGCCGAAAAATACGGCATCGACATCATGAGTTTCCACATCCTGCTGGACGATGTGGATTATGTGGAGCGAGAGAGCTGCACCAACACCGAGTTCTACGACAAGATGCGTCTGGCCAAGGGGGTGCCCTCCACCGCCGCCATCACGCCCATCCAGTTCTGTGAAAAATACTGCCAGTATGTGGACGAAGGCTATACCGATGTGATCCATGTGCCCATCAACAAGTCCGGCAGTTCCACCTACAACAACGCCCTGATGGCACAGGGCATGCTGCGGGAGGAGCGCCCGGAGCACCACATGAAGATCCACCTGCTGGATCCTCACACCTATTCTATGGTGTTCGGCTGGTATCTGTGCGAGATGGCCCGCAAGCTGAAGAACGGTGCCGAGATCAGCCATGTGATCCAGGAGTTTGAAAAGCAGATGAACTGCATGGAGATCATCCTGGGACCCTACAGCCTGAAGCAGATGAAAAAGAGCGGCCGCATCTCCGCTGCGGCTGCCGTCATGGGCGAGCTGATGGGCGTGCGCCCCATCATTACCCTGATCGACGGCAAGACCAAGGTGGAGAGCAAGGTGCGCGGCGACGACAAGGTCGTGCCCGCTATGATCGAGCTGTGCAAAAAGCGCGCCGACGGCGTGGAGAACTTCGACTATATGATCGGCCACACCAACATCAAGCAGGCCGAGGACCTGGAAAAGGCCTGCCGCAAGGCCTTTGGCAAGGCTCCGCTGGTGGTGTTTGAGCTGGGCGGCGTGGTGTCGGCCAACACCGGCCCCGACACTGTGGCTCTGGTGTACACCGGCCACCCCAGAGGGTAACATTTCAATGCCATTGCATGATGCAATGGCATTTTTTGTTGCATTTCGTGCCAATTTATGCTATACTCCCCTTTGCTGTGCTTTTTTGCGCAGCTCCTTTAGAGCAACTTAGGATTTTAGGCTCCCCGGTGCGTCTCGAACCGCGCTGGGCCAAACCCACAGGGGCTGGCGGCCCTGTGCGGTCAAAATCAAACCGCTGGAGTATTATCATGAATCAGAATTCTTCTGTCCGTAAACTGGCACGCTGCGGCGTGGTGGCTGCCATCTATGTGGTGCTGTGCCTGGCACTGCAGCCCTTCTCCTATGGGGCTGTGCAGGTGCGCGTGGCCGAGGCCCTGTGCCTGCTGCCCGTGTTCGGTGTCGAGTACATTGCCGGTGTGGTGCTGGGCTGCTTTTTGGCAAACCTGCTGGGCTCCACCATCGTGGACGTGATCTTCGGCACTCTGGCCACCCTGCTGGCCTGCCTGGTCACCTACCGGCTGCGGAACATCCGCTTCAAGGGCCTGGCCCTGGCTGCCAGCCTGCCCCCGGTGCTGTTCAACGCCGTGATCATCGGCATCGAGATCGCCGTCATGTTCCCGGACCCCTCTTCCAGCGCCCCGATCTGGCTGGCCTGCATCACCAACGGCATCTCCGTTGGCATCGGCGAGCTGATCAGCTGCACCGTTCTGGGCGTGCTGCTGGTGAAGATCATTGAAAGCAACACCGCTCTGAGCCAGATTTTTGGGGCGGAATAAGCGGCTTTGCCGCAGGAGGGCCCCATGCAGCCAAATGGTATGATTTTCTGGGACTGGAACGGCACCCTGATGGACGATGTGGATTTTACCCACGGGTGCCTGAACTGGATGCTGGAAAACCACGGCTACCCGCAGCGGTACGATCTGGCCCAGTACCGGGAGCTGTTCCGCTTCCCCATTGAGGACTACTACCGCCTTGCCGGGTTTGACTTTTCCCGGCACCCCTACCCCATGCTGGCAGAGCACTTTATGGCGCACTACAATGCCGGGGTGGACGCCTGCCCGGTGATGGCCCACGCCGTGGACACCCTCACCGAGCTGGCCCGCCGCGGCTGGAAACAGGCTGTACTTTCCGCCTCCCGCCGGGACTACCTGATCGAGCAGGTAGCCGCGCGGGGTCTGCAGGGCTTTTTTACCGAGTTGCTCGGCCTTGCAGACATCTACGGCGTAAGCAAGGTGCAGCTTGGCACCGACTATCTGCGCCGCACCGGCATCGACCCGGCCCACTGCGTGATGATCGGCGACACCCAGCATGATGCCGAAGTGGCCGCCGCCATTGGTGCCAAGTGTGTGCTGTACACCGGCGGGCACCAGTCCCGCGCGCTGCTGGAAGCTGCCTGCCCCCATGTCATCGACGACCTGGCCCTGCTGCCGGATCTGCTGGAGAGCTTATAATGCAAAACCGACCACCTGTGATGGCTGCATCACGGGTGGTTTTTGCGTTTATGAACGCCCCGGCAGCATCTTTTTACAGAAAGTTCATGCAAAAAGCGGCTAAACTAGCCTTGCAGATTTGACGCCCCTGCTGCTTTGGTGTATCATATAGATTGTATTGATGTGCCTTTCCGGACGTGTGTGCGTCCTGATTCTATTGTATGAGGTGTAACGAATGTCCCTTGTTGAAAAACTCTTTGGCAGCTTCTCCGACCGGGAGCTGAAAAAGGTCAATCCCATTGTCAAGCAGGTGCTGGCACTGGAGCCCAAGTATGCGGCCCTTTCGGACGCAGAGCTGCAGGCCCAGACCCCTGCTTTCAAGCAGCAGCTGGCCGACGGCAAAACGCTGGACGACATCCTGCCCGACGCCTTTGCTGTGTGCCGCGAAGCCGCCTGGCGTGTGCTGGGCATGAAGCATTTCCCGGTGCAGATCACCGGCGGCATTGCCCTGCACCGCGGCGACATCGCCGAGATGCAGACCGGCGAAGGCAAAACGCTGGTGGCCACCCTGCCCGCCTACCTCAACGCCCTGACCGGCGAAGGCGTGCATGTGGTGACCGTGAACGACTACCTGGCCAAGCGCGACAGCGAGTGGATGGGCAAGCTGTACCGTTGGCTGGGCCTGAGCGTGGGCCTGATCGCACAGGGCATGGACGGCGACGCCCGCCGTGCCGCCTATGCCGCCGACATCACCTACGGCACCAACAACGAGTTCGGCTTTGACTACCTGCGCGACAACATGGTGACCTACAAGGCCAACATGGTGCAGCGTGGCCATGCCTATGCCATCGTCGACGAGGTGGACTCCATCCTGATCGACGAGGCCCGTACCCCGCTGATCATCTCCGGCAAGGGCGAGGACTCCTCCAGCCTGTACACCCAGGTGGACCGCTTTGCCCGCACTCTGCGCAAGAGCGTGGTGGTGGAGCTGGAAGATAAAGTCTCCACCGACGAGCAGGCCGACGGCGATTACGTTGTGGACGAAAAGCACAAGACCTGTACCCTGACGGCCAGCGGCATCAAGAAGGCTGAGGCCTACTTCCACATCGAGAACCTGGCCGCCGCCGAGAACATGACCCTGGCCCACCACATCGACCAGGCCATCAAGGCCTACGGTGTCATGCAGAAGGACATCGACTATGTGGTGAAGAACGGCGAGGTCATTATCGTGGACGAGTTCACCGGCCGCCTGATGATCGGCCGCCGCTACAACGAGGGCCTGCATCAGGCCATTGAGGCCAAGGAGGGCGTGAAGATCGCCGCCGAGAGCAAGACGCTGGCCACCATCACCTTCCAGAACTACTTCCGCATGTACAAAAAGCTGTCCGGCATGACCGGTACGGCCAAGACCGAGGCCACCGAGTTCACCGAGATCTACGGCCTGAACATCGTCACCGTGCCCACCAACCGCCCCAAGCAGCGCATCGACTATCCGGACGCCATCTATAAGACGGTGAACGGCAAATACCGCGCCGTCATCGAGCAGGTGCTGGAGTGCCACAAGAACGGCCAGCCCGTGCTGGTAGGCACCGTGAGCGTGGAAAAGAGCGAGACGCTGGCAAAGATGCTGCAGAAGCACACCCGCGACTTCAACGTGCTGAACGCCAAGAACCACGAGCGCGAAGCCGAGATCGTGGCACAGGCCGGCAAGAAGGGTGCCATTACCATCGCCACCAACATGGCAGGCCGTGGTACCGATATCATGCTGGGCGGCAACGTGGAGTTCATGGCCAAGGCCCAGATGCGCAAAGAGCACTTCTGCGAGAATCTGCTCAGCCCCGAAAAGCCCCAGGACGCCGACCCCGCTGCCGTGGAGATGCTGCTGGCCGAGGCCAACGGTCACGGTGACACCGAGGACGCCAACATCCTGGCCGCCCGCAAGCGGTTCGAGGAGCTGTACGCCCAGTACAAGCCCGCCGTGGAGGCCGAGGCCGAGGAAGTGCGCGCCGCCGGCGGCCTGTTCATCATCGGCACCGAGCGCCACGAGAGCCGCCGCATCGACAACCAGCTGCGCGGCCGTGCCGGCCGTCAGGGCGACCCCGGCGCTTCCCGCTTCTACCTGAGCCTGGAGGACGACCTGATGCGTCTGTTCGGCGGCGACCGCGTTTCCAGCCTGATGGACACCCTGAAGCTGGACGAGGACACCCCCATCGAGAACCGCATGATCACCAACACGCTGGAAAGCGCCCAGAAGAAGCTGGAAGGCCGCAACTTCGAGATCCGCAAGAACGTGCTGAAGTACGACGACGTGATGAACCAGCAGCGTGAGATCATCTACGGCCAGCGCCGCAAGGTGCTGGATGGCGAGGATATCAGCGCCGAGATGCACAACATGCTGCGGGAGAACATCGACTCCAGCTGCAGTCAGTTCCTGGCCGGTGACGTGAAGGATGACTGGGACTTTGGTGCCCTGCGCCGCCACTATCAGGGCTGGCTGACCACGGACGCCGACTTCCGCTACACCGTGGCCGACTTTGACAACATCTCCCGCGAGGGCATCGCCGACATGCTGTACAACCGCGGCATGCAGATCCTGCATGCCAAAGAGGTGCGCTACGGTGCGCCCCTGATGCGGGAACTGGAGCGCATCTGCCTGCTCAAGTGCGTGGACCGCCAGTGGATGGACCACATCGACAACATGGACCAGCTGCGGCAGGGCATCGCCCTGCGCGGCTACGGCCAGAAAGACCCCGTGGTGGAATACCGCATCGAGGGCTTTGACATGTTCGACCAGATGGTGGACTCCATCCGTGAGGACAGCGTGAAGATGCTGCTGACCATCGAGATCCGGCAGGCCGGTGCCGCCCCCAAGCGGGAGCAGGTGGCAAAGCCCACCGGTGAGGGCTTTGTGCCCGGCAACGGTGCCCCCGGCGTGAAGGGCACCCCCAAGGGCCAGCCCGTGCGGGTGATCAAGATCGGCCGCAACGATCCCTGCCCCTGCGGCAGCGGCCTGAAGTGGAAAAAGTGCACCTGCGCCAAGTTCCATCCGGAAGGCCTGCCCACCGACGCAAACGAAGATTAAGCTGAAAAGCCTCCCGGCTCCTGTCTTTGGCAGGGGTCTGGGAGACTTTTGATAAAATGAAAGGGAGCTGATTTGGAATGATCACACCGGAAAAGCTGTTGGAAGCTGCAAAGCAGCTGGAACCCCAGCTGCAGGAATGGCGGCGCACCCTGCACCGTCACCCGGAAGTTGGGTTCGACCTGCCCCAGACCAAGGCACTGGTCCAGAAAGCCCTGACCGAAATGGGCTACGCCCCGCAGGACTGCGGCAAGTGCGGCGTGCTTGCGCTGGCGGGCGGCAAAAAGCCCGGCAAGGTGATCCTGCTGCGCGGCGACATGGACGCTCTGCCCCTGCAGGAGGAGTCCGGCGAGGAATTCGCCTCTGAGCTGCCCGGCAAGATGCACGGCTGCGGCCACGATATGCACACCGCCATGGTACTGGGCGCGGCCAAGCTGCTCAAGGAGCACGAGGACGAAATCGAGGGCACCGTCAAGCTGGAGTTCCAGCCCGCCGAGGAGATCTTCCAGGGCTCGCTGGACATGCTGAAAAACGGCCTGCTGGAGAACCCCAAGGTGGACGCAGCGGTCATGTTCCACGTGCTGGCCGGGATGCCCCTGCCCGCCGGTATGGTGCTGGTGCCGGGCGGCGGCATCACCATGGCCAGCTGCGAGCAGTACCACATCGTGGTGCACGGCAAGGGCGGTCACGGCTCTATGCCCAACGCCTGCATCGACCCCATCACCGCAGCGGCCCACATCCACATTGCCCTGCAGGAGATCAACAGCCGTGAGCTGGACCCCGCCGGGTTCGGCGTGTTCACCACCGGTCGGTTCGAGGCCGGCAAGGCGTCCAACGTCATCCCGGACAGTGCCGATATGTGGGGCACCATCCGCACCATCGACCCGGAACAAAAGGTCAGCGCCCAGATTCATCAGCGCATGACCGAAATTGCGCAGGGCGTAGCCACGGCCTACCGCTGCACCGCTGAGGTCACCTTCAGCGATTACTGCCCCTGCATGGTGGTGGACAAGCCCCTGGCTCAGAACGCCCTGACCTATATGACCGAGCTGCTGGGCCGCGGTGCCATGGACATGACCCTCCTCACCGGCGGCAAACCCGGCGGCGGCAGCGAGGACTTCGCCTTTGTGAGCCACGAGGTGCCCACCGTCAGTATGTTCCTGACCGCCGGCAACGCCAAGGAGGGCTATCTCTACGGCCAGCACCACCCCAAGGTGCGCTTTGACGACAGCGTCCTGTACGAGGGCTCTGCCGCCTACACCTATATGGCCCTGCGCTGGCTGGCAGACCATAAGGAATAATTTTTCTCTGCAACAACAGGACCCCGGAAGGTTTTCCTTCCGGGGTCCTGTTCGTTTCAGATCAGTTTTGCGCCGGAGTGCGGCAGACGGTCGGCGTGCAGGGTCTCCCGCAGCAGCTGCGGCAGGGCGGTCAGGTCACCGCCGGTGAACCACCAGCCCGCCGCCAGCGCGGCCAGGGCCAAAGCCACCAGCAGCAACAGCACCCGGCGCAGCCAGCGGCGCTTCTTTTTGGGCGGAGTTGGGCGGACCTCCGCCTGCGCTGCAGGCGGGGCAGACACAGCTTCCGGCACCGGGTCGCGGTAGTGCTGCCAGCTCGTGCCGGGGACCTGCGGCAGACCGCAGGCTGCCCGGCGGATCATGTCCAGCAGCCAAAGGCCCGGCCCATCCTCCCGGTACACGGTGCGCAGCCAGCAGCCCTTGCGGGTGCCCAGCAGCAGCAGAAATTTCCCGTCCTGCTCCCAGCACCCAGCGGACAGCTCTGCCCCCACAAAGTGCTGTGCCGCCTGTACCCGAGCCAATGCGGCGGCAGCGTCCTGCCTGCGGGCAGCCCGGCGGGCGATCTGTGCCCCCACCTTGGGGTCGGCATAGCTCTGGGTGCCAAAGTCGAACACCTTTTCGGCCCCGGGCACGGCTTCCAGCCGGGCTTCCACCAGCGCCCCGGCGGCAGCATCCGCGCACGCCAGCAGCCGACGGCGGTGCTCCAGCGCCTGCACCACGGCGGCGGCAAGGTCTGTATCCCCTTCTCCGTACAAGTCAGCCGCAAAGCAGCCGTGCAGACTGCGGCGGGCCTTGTCCAGCCCGGCGGCCGTCTCGCTCTGCAGCGCGATCAGAGTCTCCGCGCCCCGGCTGCGGCATTGGGCGGTCACGCGCCACTCCGGCGGGAAAGCAGACGCCGCCTGCTGTACCCCCAGCGCCGATGCCCCGAACAGCCGGAGCACACAGCGGACCGGTTCGTTTTGTTCACAGCTCAAGTTCTTCACCCCCGCGGTCCGCAGGGGACCGTATTATTCTGCAAGAAAGGCGGCGTTCAGGGCCTCCAGCGCGGCTGCATCGCGGCAGTCGGCGGCGGCCAGCGGCTTTGTGGCGGCAGGCACCTTGTCCTGCGCCAGCCGCAGGGCCAGCACCAGTGCTTCCTGCGCGGCGCGGGCACGGATGAGCGCCCGGTCCGGCCGGGAAACGAACAGCTTTTCCACATACACGGTATCACCGCGGGCCGCACCCAGATACACGGTGCCCACCGGCCGCACGGCATCGCCGCCGGTCGGCCCGGCCACGCCGGTGACACTGATGCCGATGTCGGCCCCAGCAGCCTGTGCCGCGCCCAGCGCCATCTGTGCCGCCACCGGAGCGGACACCACGTTGTACTGCTCGATCACGGCAGGGTCCACCCCCACCAGCTTTGCCTTAGCCTGCTCCCAGTAGGTCACGAAGCCGTAGCCGAACACCTCGCTTGCACCGGACACGTTGGTGATGCGCTGGGCGATCATGCCGCCCGTGCAGCTCTCTGCTGTGGCAAGGGTCAGCCCCTTGCGCTGCAGGGTGTGCACCACCGTTTCTTCCAGCCCGGCCACATCCTCATCATACACCGCATCGCCCAGCAGATCATAGAACTTTTTGGCATAGGCGCGGCACATTGTTTCGGCTTCCGTGTCGGTTTTGGCCCGGGCGGTGATGCGGATCTCGCATTCGCCGGTCTTGCAGTAGATGGCAGCGGTGGGGTTTGCATTTTCCAGCAGATCCCGCACCTGGTATTCCAGGCTGCTCTCGCCGCCCAGCACCCGCAGCGTCAGACTGTGCAGGGCGCAGTTCTGCCGCGCCAGCAGCAGCGGGCGCACTTCCTCCTGCCACATGGCCTTCATCTCGTGGGGCACACCGGGCATCAGCACGGCGCAGCGGCCGTCCTGCTCAAACCAGGCACCCGGCGCGGTGCCATGGCGGTTCACCACCTTGCGGCCGTGCACCGGCACCATAGCCTGCTTGCGGTTGTTGGGAGTGACCGTGCGGCCGGTGCGGGTAAAGTAGGCCACGATCTTGTCCCACTCTTCCGCGTCAAAGGCCAGGGTGTCGCCGTAGCAGGAGGCCACGGTCTCCTTGGTCAGGTCGTCCGCTGTGGGCCCCAGCCCGCCGGTGAACACCAGCAGGTCGCAGCGCTGCTTGGCCTCGTTGACAAAATCCGCCAGGCGGCTGTGGTTGTCACCGATGGTGCTCTCCCGCTGGACCGTGATGCCCAGCGCGGCCAGCTCCCGGCTGAGGTACTGGGCATTGGTGTTGAGAATGTTGCCGAGCAGCAGCTCGGTGCCGACACTGATGATCTCTGCAGTCATGGACAAATCAACCCTCGAATTCTACCTGATCGGTGATGCGAATGCGGATGCGCTCGGCGTTCTCGGCGGCCTCGGCTTCCAGTGCGGCAAGGCCCGGCATGGCGGCTTCGGCTTCCAGGATCTCTTCCAGCTCCGGGCGGATCTTCGGGTGCGGAGGGGTAAAGATGGTGCAGCAGTCCTCATAGGGCAGGATGCTGGTCTCAAAGGTATTGATGTGGCGGGCCGTCTCCACGATCTCGGTCTTGTCCATGCCGATGAGCGGGCGCAGGATGGGCAGGTCCTGTGCGGCGTCGGTGCACTGCAGGGCCTTGACGGTCTGGCTGGCCACCTGAGCCAGGCTCTCGCCGGTGACCAGTGCTTCGCAGCCCTGCCGCTTTGCGATGACGTTGGCAATGCGCATCATGCTGCGGCGCATGAGCACCGTGAACAGCACATCGGGGGCGTTATCCCGGATGTATTCCTGCGGTTTGGTGTAGGGCACCACAAACAGGTTGGAACTGCCGGTATAGATGCTGGTGAGCTGGGCCAGAGCCTTAACTTTGAGTTTTGCACGCTCCGAAGTATACGGAGGGGATGCAAAATGAATGTGGTCCAGGGCCAGACCGCGCTTTGCCATGCGGTAAGCTGCCACCGGGCTGTCGATGCCGCCGGACAGCATATTCAGGGCGCGGCCGCTGGTGCCCACGGGCAGACCACCCTCACCCGGTACTTTCGGGCCGTGAATATACGCACCGTAATCACGGATCTCCACGATGACCTTGAACTGCGGGTTGTGCACGTCCACCTTGAGGTAGTTGTGCTTGCCCAGCAGGTAGGCGCCCAGCTCCCGCATCAGCTCCGGGCTGGTCATGGGGTAGCTCTTGTCGGAACGGCGAGCCTCCACCTTGAAGGTGCGGATGCCGTGCAGGCTGGCACCGAGGTACTCCTCGGCGGTCTGGCAGATGGTGTCAAAGTCCTTGTCGCAGACCACGGCGCGGCTGAGGGACGCCAGACCGAACACCTTGCTCACCCGGTCGAAGGCCAGGTCCATGTCCACGTCCTCTTCCTCCGGCTCCATGTAGAAGGTAGACTGGGTGCAGTACACCTTGAACTTGCCCACGGTCTTGAGCCGGTAGCGCAGGATCTTCATCATGGCCGACTCGAACTGGTTGCGGTTGAGGCCTTTCAGGGACATTTCGCCCTGATAGCCCAGAATGATCTCATGCATAAATGTTGTATCTCCTGATTATTTTTTGATTTTCTGCAGCTGCTTCATGCCGTCCTCGAAGCGGTTGAGGAAGGCGTCCACATCCTCCGGGGTGTTGTCGGCGCAGAAGGACACCCGGATGGCGGTGTCGATGGCCAGCGGGTCCCGGCCCATAGCCGCCAGCGTGTGGCTGGGCTGGCCCCGGCCGCAGGCACTGGCCGAGGAAACGTAGATCTGCGCTTCGGCCAGGAATGCCAGCATGGTCTCGCTCTTGATGCAGTTTTCACTGAAGTTCAGCACCTCCGGCACGGCATCCGCCGGGCTGTTGAGCACCACTTCCGGGAAGGCCTTCAGCCCGTCCCGCAGGCGCTGGTTCAGCGCCCGCATGGCGGTGTCGCGGCTCTTCATGGTTTTGGCAAGGCGGGCGGCCGCGGCGGCAAGGCCCATGGCGTAAGGCAGGTTCTCGGTGCCGGGGCGCAGCCCGCGCTCCTGCTCGCCGCCCAGATACGGCGGCTGGAACGCCTGCACCAGCCGGTCGGACAGGTACAGCGCACCGATGCCCTTGGGCGCGTGAATCTTATGGCCGCTCACCGCCAGAGTGTCGATGTTGTCCAGCTTGATGGGCACCCGCATCCACGCCTGCACGGCGTCCACATGCACGATGGTGCGGCTGTTGCGGCGCTTGACCTCAGCCGCCAGACGCTCCACATCGTTCCTGGTACCCACCTCGTTGTTCACCATCATGCAGGCCACGAGGATGGTGTTTTTGCCCACATGCTCCAGCATCTCGTTGATGTCCAGCGTGCCGTCGGCGCGGGGCTTCACCACGGTCACGTTGTAGCCGCGCTTTGCCAGATCTTCCAGCGGGCGCTGGACGCTGGGGTGCTCGAAGCCGGACACCACGATGTCCTTGCCAAAGGTACGGGTGCGGGCGGCCCCCAGCAGGGCCAGATTGTTGCTCTCGCTGCCGCAGGAGGTAAAATACAGCTCCTTTGCCTTGCAGCCCAGGGTCCGGGCCACGGCAGCGCGGGCGGCGTTCAGTGCTTCCTCGCTGCGGGCACCGGGGCCGTACAGGCTGGAGGGGTTGGCCCAGTGCTCCCGCATGGCCTTGTCGATGACGTCTGCCACCTCCGGTGCCACGATGGTGGTGGCGGCATTGTCCAGATAATGCAATTCAGGATTTTGCAGCATAAAGGGATTCCTGCTTTCTGTTTTCATAATAATCCAGTTTAATTATAGCACAGAAAGCTGTAGAACGCAAAATATTCGCGTTTGCGAGCGCAGCGCAGCAAGGAAAGCCCCAGTGGGGCTTTTAAGCGACAGAACGGTCCTGCGTCAGCAGGATGGAGGGGCCCCGCCCCGACAAGTTCCGCGTTTGCGAGCGCAGCGCAGCAATGAAAGCCCCAGTGGGGCTTTCAAGCAACAGAACGGTTCTGCGCAGCAACCCTCTCAGTCAAAGCCTGACGGCTTTGCCAGCTCCCCCGAGGGGGGAGCTTATAAGTGCTTTCGGTCCAACACAAAAAAGCTCCCCCTTTCGGGGGAGCTGGCGAGGAGCAAAGCGACGAGACTGAGAGGGTCAAGTTCGTATATGTTTTTCCTTGACAAACACCCTGCCGGTGTGCTATCTTTACAGCATAGAGACCGCATCCCTGCTGACGGAACGTTGTGGAGCACCACAGTGCAGGGCTGCGGGGATGTCAATGCCGACCGTCTGGGCAGCCTTGCGCAATTGCTGCGCAAAGCTGTCCTTTTTTGCTATCAAGGAGGATGTCTGATGAAAACCGATATCGAGATCGCACAGGAAGCCACCATGAAGCCCATCACCGAGATTGCCGCCCAGCTGGGTCTGGCCGACGAGGACGTGATCCCCTACGGCCGCTACAAGGCCAAGATCAACCACCGGTTGATCCACAACGCGAAAAAGCAGGGCAAGCTGATCCTCGTCACCGCCATCAGCCCCACCCCTGCCGGCGAGGGCAAGACCACCACCAGCGTGGGCCTGGCCGACGCCATGAACGCACTGGGCAAAAAGACCATGCTCTGCCTGCGCGAGCCCAGCCTGGGCCCCGTGTTCGGCATCAAGGGCGGCGCAGCCGGCGGCGGCTACGCACAGGTGGTGCCCATGGAGGACATCAACCTGCACTTCACCGGGGACCTGCACGCCATCGGCACCGCCAACAACCTGCTGGCCGCCATGATCGACAACAGCATCCAGCAGGGCAACCCGCTGAACATCGACCCCCGCCGCATCACCTGGAAGCGCTGCATGGATATGAACGACCGCCAGCTGCGCTTCATCGTGGACGGCCTGGGCGGCAAGGTGAACGGCACCCCCCGCGAGGACGGTTTTGATATCACCGTGGCCAGCGAAGTGATGGCCATCTTCTGCCTGGCCACCAGCATCTCCGATCTGAAGGAGCGTCTGTCCAGGATCGTGTGTGCCTACACCTACGACGGCAAGCCGGTGACCGCCGGTCAGATTGGTGCCGCCGGTGCCATGACCGCCCTGCTGAAGGATGCCCTGGACCCGAACCTCGTCCAGACACTGGAGAACAACCCCGCCATCATCCACGGCGGCCCCTTCGCCAACATTGCCCACGGCTGCAACAGCGTGCTGGCCACCAAGCTGAGCCTGTCGCTGGCCGACTACACCATCACCGAGGCCGGTTTCGGTGCCGACCTGGGCGCGGAGAAGTTCCTGGACATCAAGTGCCGCTACGCCGGCATTGCCCCCTCCGCCTGCGTGCTGGTGGCCACCGTCCGTGCCCTCAAGAGCCACGGCGGCGTGGCCAAGGCAGATCTGAGCCAGCCCAACCTGGAAGCCGTCAAGGCCGGTGCTGCCAACCTGATCCGCCACATCGACAACCTGAAGAATGGCTTTGGTCTGCCGGTGGTGGTGGCCATCAACGCCTTCCCCACCGATACTCCGGAAGAGCAGGCCTATGTGGAGCAGGTGTGCGCCGAGCAGGGCGTGCCCTGCGTGCTGAGCGAGGTGTTCGCCAAGGGCGGCG